>ERZ1023658.150-NODE-150-length-27193-cov-13.969489_pt1 | contig 27193 bp, 16 predicted proteins | sample MGYA00380339_ERZ1023658 | MGnify/ENA primary metagenome ERZ1023658 (study PRJEB33179, sample SAMN07448981) | human gut metagenome | biome: Human-gut; feature: Human associated habitat; material: Faeces | host: Homo sapiens | place: India: Bhopal | collected... | reverse complement strand
CGGCTTGGCAGGGCAGCGGCAGCGGGCCGACCGCTCGCCAGGGCGTGAGGTTGAACATCTCCATTATCTCGTTGCCGTCTATCACGGGCTGTAGCAGGCGCTTGTAGTCGCGCTCCTTGAGGTCGGCAATCTTCGCGCGCACTATGCGGAAGTTGTCGCGGAAGCGCGCCTTCCTCACCTCGTTCTTGCTGGTGATGTCGGCGTCGCAGAGCCGCATGAGGTCATCGATGTCGTCGCCGGCGTCGTTGATGAGTCGGCGCACGGCCGAGTCGGTCACCTCCTCGTCGGCAATGGCTATGGGGCGCATGTGCAGCTCCACGAGCTTCTGCACGTATTTCATCTTCATGTCCATCGGCAACTTGAGCCGCCTGAATATCGACGGCACCATCTTGCCCCCCACGAACGGGTGGTTGTGGAACGTCCATCCCTGCGCGGGCTCCCAGCGCTTGGTCTTCGCCTTGCCTATGTCGTGGAGCAAGGCCGCCCAGCGCAGCCACAGCGACGTGGGCTCGCCGTCGGCTCCGGGCTTGTTGCCGTCGCACACGTTGTCGAGCACCTCGAGCGAGTGGTAGAAATTGTTTTTGTGGCCCTTGCCGTTTTTCGTCTCCACCACGTCGAGCGCGGCGAGCTCGGGCAGGATGAGCTTGAGCAGGCCGCAACGCTGGAGGTCCACGAAACCGCGACTGGGCTGCGCGGTCATCATTATCTTGTTCAGTTCCTCGGATATGCGCTCACCGCTGATTATCTTTATGCGGTCGGCATTGCGCTCCAAGGCGTCGAAGGTCTCCTCGTCGATATAGAAACGCAGCTGCGTGGCGAACCTCACGCACCGCATCATGCGCAGGGGGTCGTCGGAGAAGGTGATGTCGGGGTCGAGCGGCGTGCGTATGACGCCGTCTTCCATGTCGAGCAGGCCATAGAAGGGGTCCACTATCTCGCCGAAGCGGTCCTTGTTGAGACACACGGCAAGGGCGTTGATGGTGAAGTCGCGGCGATTCTGGTCGTCCTCAAGGGTACCGTCCTCCACGTGCGGCTTACGCGAGTCGTGGCTGTAGCTCTCCTTGCGAGCGCCCACGAACTCCACCTCATGGCCATGCCACTTCACCTGCGCCGTGCCGAAGTTCTTGAACACGGATAGGTTGGCACGCCCCTTGAGCAACTTCTTGAAAGCCTTGGCCACCTCTATGCCACTGCCCACGACAACGACGTCGATGTCGTTGCTCGGCCGCTGGAGGAAGAGGTCGCGCACGTATCCGCCAACGACGTAGGTCTCAAGGCCGAGACTGTCGGCGGCTTCAGAAATCTTGTGGAATATGTCTTTGTCAAGCAGCTTGGCCATGTCGGCATCGCTAAGCATTCTCATCATTGTATCGCTTTTTTTCTAATAGCTTGCAAAAGTACGAATAATTAATGGATTTCGCCCCCTTTCGCCCTTGTCTTTTTATCATAGGTCAAGAGAGGGTAGACTTTAGGCTGGTCTGAAGTAGCTGAAAAGCGACAGCTGCCTACGACTGGGACAACGACCCACTCGCCAGCGGCTTCGGCAAGTTGCCGCAGGGAATATATATCGTGAACGGCAAGAAACTGTTGAAGAAATAATCTCGTGACAATGGCCGTTCATGTGGAGCGCCAACGTCGAAAGTGTAAAATATTATTGCCTAAATTTAACACTTGGAAACCAGTGCTTTTAGAACAGGAAAACGGCGTGAGGCTACCCTTTGGCAACACCGCCGGCGGGTTTTCAGCCAGTTTTTTTTGCCATAGTAGCCAAATGGCATCGCCGTTACAGTGTAATCGCGTTGCCGTTACGGTACAATCGCGTTGCCGTTACGGTGCAATGGCGACGCGATTACAGTGTAACGGCAACGCCTTTTTAGTGTAAAATCGACGTTTGAGAATCGTTAAAAACACAACCACTTAGTAATCAACCACTTATCAAAATAGCCCATAATCGCGTCATTTCCACCCAAGCGACACCTCGGTTGAAAAAAATCGATTCTCAGACGACCATTTGTAAAATATTATTCAACTTGCAGGGGCCGGTCTTGTGGGCCCACAAATAACGTTCGACCTATGTTCAATGGTTGTGACATTTTTTTGTAAGCCGGCATAAAAACCGGCCACTGCAATGCCAATCCCATTCGGGGTCACGGATGGCCCATTGTTGTTTCCTTACATTTTAATCCTTACATTATTGGCTTATTCGGGAAAAAAGCGATAACTTTGCGTGCTCATACAATAAAGTCGGACACGAATCCGTTTGTTACATAAACAAGCAAAACACAGGTAATGAAGAAAATCATCATATTGTTGCTCCTCGCGTTGCCGCTCCACTTGCTGGCACAGTCGTCGATGACCGACTCGCAGGTGGCGAGCTACATACAACAGGAGATGAAGCGCGGCACGTCGCAATCGCAAATAGTGACCCACCTCATGCAGAGCGGCGTGGACATCTCGCAAATCAGACGCGTGAGGAAGGCTTACGAGCGCGCCAAGGACGGCGCTGGACTGGGCGAGGCCACGGCATCGCGCGGACAGGGACAACGCAGGCTGAGACAGGCCAACGGCGTGGGCAAACAGGGCACGGGCGACAAGCAAGCCGACGCGCTCGCCACACGGGAGGCCAACGCGCAGAGGGATGCCACGACGACGCAGCGACTGGCGGGCAACGCCTCGTGGCAACAGCAATACGACGACGAGGACTCCGACTTCAAGAGATACCAAGAGAACATAGCGGCGTTCTCCGACGGCAACGAGGATGACAACGCCACTGGCAAGACAAACAAGAAAAAAGTGTTCGGGCGCGACATATTCTCGAACAAGAACCTATCGTTTGAGCCGCTGATGAACATTGCCACGCCACAAAACTACGTGCTCGGCGCCGGCGACCAGGTGTCGGTGGACATCTATGGCGCGTCGCAGAAGTCGGTGGACTGCACCGTGTCGCCCGACGGCGACATCGTGATCGAGGGCTACGGCCCCATACGCGTGGGAGGACTCTCCGTGGCGGCGGCCAAGGCAAGGCTGCGCGCCACGCTCGGCTCGCGCTACCAGTCGAGCCGCATCAACCTGTCGCTCGGACAGACGCGCACGGTGTCTATCAACGTCATGGGAGAGGTCGTGAAGCCGGGCACCTACACCCTGTCGGCATTCGCCTCGGTGTTCAACGCCCTCTACATGGCCGGCGGCACCAACGACATAGGCACGCTGCGCAACATAAAGATTTACCGAAACAACCGCCTCGTCAGCGTGTGCGACATCTACGACTATATTCTCAACGGCAAGATGACCGGCAACGTGCGGCTGCACGACGGCGACGTGATAATAGTGGGGCCATACGACTGCCTGGTCAACGTGACGGGCAAGGTGAAACGACCCATGTATTATGAGATGAAACGCAACGAGAGCCTGCAGACGCTGCTCAGGTATGCCGGGGGATTCACGGGCGACGCCTACAAGAAGGCGGTGCGCGTGAACCGCAAGACAGGCCGCGAATATGCAGTGTTCAATGTCGACGAGTTCGACATGAGCGCGTTCCGCATCGCTGACGGCGACTCGGTGAGCGTCGACTCCATCCTACCACGTTACCACAACACCGTGGAGATCAAAGGGGCCGTGTTCCGCCCGGGGATGTATCAGCTTGGCGACGGCATCAACAGCGTGCGCTCGCTCGTGCAGCATGCCGAAGGACTGACGGAGGAGGCCTTCACGGCACGCGCCGTCATGCACCGCATGAAAGCGGACCGCACCCTGCGTGTCATACCTGTTGACATACAGGGTATCATGGACGGGCGCGTGGCAGACATCCCCTTGAAAGAGAACGACGTGCTTTTCATCCCCACCAAGCAGACGGCGATGAACGAGCAGACGATCAGCATACAAGGCGAAGTGGTGTACCCCGGCATCTACAAATATGCCGACAATGAGACCCTCGAAGACTTCGTGCTTCAGGCAGGCGGTCTGACCGACAAAGCCTCAACCGTGAAGGTCGATGTGGCACGGCGGGTCGGTAACCCCAAGGCGCTGACCACAGACAGCATCATCGCCAAGACCTATTCGTTCGCCTTGAAAGACGGCTTTGTCGTCGACGGCGAGCAGGGCTTCGTGCTCCAGCCGTTCGATGAGGTATACGTCCGCAAAGACCCGAGCTATACCGTGCAGCAGAACGTGAGCATTGACGGTGAAGTGACGTTCCCCGGCACCTACACCCTCTCCCGCCGCAAGATACGGCTCACCGACCTCGTAGAGGCTGCCGGTGGTCCGACGAAGCTCGCTTATATCCGGGGGGCGCGCCTGGAGCGGAGAGCCAACGAGACGGAGAAGAAACGTATGGAAGCCGTGCTGAAGATGCAACAGGAACAACTGCAGCAGGACCTCATGTCGCTGGCCGCAAGCCAGGGCAACAACACCTCCCTGGCTCAGATGGGGCAGCAGAGCAAAGAACAGCAACTTCAGAAGTTCCAGGTGCCCGACTCCTACCCGGTAGGTATAGAGCTCGACAAGGCACTCGCCGACCCGTCGGGCGATGCCAACATCGTTCTGCGTGAGGGCGACCGCCTCGTGCTGCCGCAGTACACGGCGACGGTAAAGGTCAACGGTGCCGTGATGTACCCCAACACGGTGAGCTATCTCAAGGGTAAAAGCACAAGATATTATATCAATGCCGCCGGTGGCTTTGCAAGAAATGCCCGCAAGAGAAATGCGTATATCATCTACATGAACGGTATGGTGACTAAAGCTTCTCAGGGCAAGGTGGAGCCCGGCTGCGAGATCGTGGTGCCCAGCAAGATCCTGCGCCGCACAAGCACCGCAGAACTGCTTAGCATCGGCACCAGCATCTCGTCTATCGCTGCGATGATCGCTACGATCGCCAATATGGCGAAGTAATATCCTCTTAATGGGAGCGCTACCCTTACGCAGCTCCCATTTATTTCTCTTTCATATTCATAACTCACTATAAACAAGCACTTTGTGCTTTTAGTGAGGAAGAGTAGAAGTAGAAAATAGCCCCCGCTAAAACGTATAAGAATATATGATGAAGACAATAAAATAAAAATGGAAACACAACAAGAATATACTACTGTAGACTGGCGAAAAGTCTTCAAAGAGATCTGGAAAAGAAAAAAGATATACGCCATTGTTCTTCCTAATGTTTTTGTATTGGCATGTATTTACATTTTAAGTATACCAAGAACTTACGACACTGACACATCTATGGCACCAGAAGTGGAATCTCCCTCGGCATCGGGATCTCTTAGTGACATAGCATCAAGTTTCGGACTTGACATTTCAGACATGCAGTCTGCTGATGCCATCACGCCGCTTCTCTATCCTAATTTGATGGACGACAACGGATTCGTTAGTAAGACTTTCAATATTTTCGTGACAACACAGGACGGAACAGTCAAGACAAGCTACTACGACTATCTGAAAAACCACCAGAAGCACTCATGGATGGAAAACGTAAAAGAATCCATAGGTAATCTATTCAAGAAGGAGAAAAAAGAAGAACCAAAAGGCAAATTCAACCCATACAGACCATCCAAAAAAGATGATGAAATCATTTCCAAGATAAGGAAAAACATTAAGTTCAGTGTCGACAAAAAGACTGGACTTATCACCATCAGCGTAACAGACCAAGATCCTCTGATAGCCAAGACTATTGCCGACTCTATGAGAAGCCGTCTACAGGAATTCATAACTAAATATCGTACCAACAAGGCTGTCAACGATTACAATCATTATAAGAAGCTCGTGGCTCAAGCTAAAGCGGATTATGAGAAGGTTAGAAGGGCTTATGGCAGTTATAGCGATGCCAACATGGATGTGGTGTTGGAAAGCTACCACTCAAAACAGGAAGATTTGGAGAACGACATGCAACTAAAGTTTAACGCTTACAGCGCTCTCGTCAACCAAATGAATGCTGCTCGCGCCAAAGTCCAGGAGCGCACACCCGTGTTCACCATAGTCAAGGGCGCTGCGGTTCCTATCAAACCTACAGCTCCAAAACGCATGATATTCGTTATTATTTGGGTTTTTATTGCCTTTCTAGGCATAAGTTTATATGTGCTTAGAGACATTATCCTTCCGAAAAATTAAGTTAATGAGCATGGAGTCAGGATACGCTAAAGGTAAAAGAATTGCTTCAAACGCCATTGTACTATTTGTCAGAATGCTGATTCTCACGATTGTCAATCTGTATGCAGTAAGAATTGCACTCTACAAACTTGGTCAAGTGGACTATGGCATCTATGTCACTATAGCAGGAGTGGTGATGATGTCATCATTCCTGAGTAGCGTCCTTGCCATGTCTGTACAACGCTATTATTCTATCGCACTTGGGAAAAAAGACAACCAAGGTTTGCAGAAAATATTTTCCATTAGCATAAATATTGTCATTATTGTCAGTCTTATAATCATCGTTCTTTTCGAAACGATTGGACTTTGGTTTCTACATCACAAGCTCATTATCCCTAGCGAAAGGCTTATAGCAGCCCTTATAGCTTATCAGTTTGGTCTAGTTACTTTTCTATGTAGCTTTCTTCAGATACCTTTCAGCGCGGCTATTTTTGCTCGCGAGGAAATGACTCCTTATGCCATAATCTCAACTATAGAATGTCTGATGAAGTTAAGTGCAGCTTTAGCTATAGGCCATTTGGCAGCAGACAACCTTGTGGTTTATAGTTCCGGCTTGATGATAACAGGCATTGTTATATTGCTGATTTATATTTTCTACGGCAAGATTAATTACTCCGAGTGTCGATACTGCCAGCCACACGACAAGCAACTGACAAAAAGTATATTAAGATTCTCAAGCTGGGCTCTTTTCGGCTCTGCAGCCAGTGTATGCACTTCACAGGGCAACGCCGTGCTCCTTAACATATTTTTTGGACCGATGATAACTGCCGCTTTTGCCATAGCACTGCAAATCAACAATGCTTTCAACACACTCTGCAGCAATATCGTACTTGCCTTCAGACCAGCAATGATAAAGTCTTATGCTGAGAACGATTTCGAGTATCTAAACAAAATGTTTTCTGCCAGCAATAAGTTTCTACTCTATCTTCTAACAGCCATTGCTATTCCACTCTATCTCGAAATGAAGGAAGTGCTACACCTTTGGCTAGGAGAGAACGTCACAAATGAAACGGTGCTCTTTTCACGTCTAATGATTGTTTATATCGTCTGCATGTCAATGAATAACCCCATCAGTATCATCATGCATGCCACAGGGAAGATAATGCAGTACAATCTGCCGGTAGAAAGTGTAACGCTATTTTGCCTACCTCTAACATGGATATTTTTTCGTATGCACATGCCTTCATCGTTTGTATTCATATCAATGATATCTGTTTGCATCGTAGCTCATTTCATAAGGATGGTTTGCCTGCATCACTATTACAAACCATTTTCTATTCATCAGTATATTATGAAACTTATCATACCTGCATTATTTATATGCGTTATATCAACTATTTTGTCTATTAAAGTTCATGCGATGATTACCATGACGGCAGGAAGGGTCATTGCAGTATTTGTTCTTGCAGCTGTTGTCACCATCTGTCTTGCCTACTTTGTTGGTATCAACAGAAATGAAAGGCAATTGCTCTTCAACTTAATCAAGGGAATAGCAAGTAAATGGAAAGATTAGCATACGACAATCTTTTAGTTTGGATGTATTTAGTGGTATGGCTTCTGACGTGTATTTGGTATCACTACAAGCGGATGACTATTGACGCCGGCAGTACCATCATCATTGCCTACGTGCTCTACGCCTACATATCAATAAAAAGTATAAACGATCCTATCTTCAGCATGGAATATAAGCCACTGAAGATCTTTCCATACATCTATTTATATGTAATGATGATGATTGCTCTTGCTCCTCCTATCTATTACCATTTACACCCTTCAACAACTCTGGAAGACCCTAATACTAGAACGTTGCATTGGCTAGGCTGGTTGATAATAATATGTGCGATTCTGCTTATTCCTGGTATCATGGAGAATGGCAGCGGAGGCATCTCCAAGCTTCTGACTGATTCTGACGCAGGAAAGGACGCTTACAATGAGGCTTTGCGCGAATCAAAAGACTCAGGTTCTGCAATCAGAAATCTTCCTGCCATTATCTATAATTCAATGTCTGATCTCAGCACGTTTTTACTTTTTTTCTTCTTAACACAGAAGAAGCGAAACAAGCTTCTTATTGGGGGATTATTCCTATCTATGTTTGTTGGAATAGCCATGCCTTTGATGCAAGGTCAACGCGGAGGCGTAATCGTGTCTGTCTCTACTGCCATAGTGGGATATCTCATCTTTAGGCCATATATTAACAAGGCAATCAACAGAATCATACAAATAGTAGGTGCTGTTTGCTTAGGCATCATTGCAATTCCTATCATTGCTATTACCATAAGTCGTTTCGGAAATGAGTCGGCAGGAGTTAACGGTTACCTAAACTGGTATATAGGTCAGGGAAGTCTATATTTTAATAATTATGCACTTGATGATGGGGGTATAAGATATGGTGATCGCACGCTGAACCTATTCAAACGGGTCATTGACCCAGAGACATCAAAAAACTTCAATGAAAGAAGGGAAAAATACCATAATTTGGAAATGAATGACGAAAAGTTCACCACATTCGTTGGCGACTTCACCATCGATTTTGGTCCTACATGTGCGTTCGTCATATTTTTACTGTTCAACATATGGGTGCTTCTAAAGATTCGAACTGATGGAGAGACCATAAAACTCCACCAGTTACTGCTAATATTCTTCTGTGCTTGTGTAAGCATTCAGGGAGGAATGTCTCTCTTCACTTTTGCAGACACTTCTAACTTAAGAATCATTACCATTTTCTCACTATACGCTTACCTGAGATACCATGAGGTTCTGCTTGAGAAGTTTCCCCTTAATTCAGAGTCAGATGTCCACAGAGAAATAGAAAAAAGAAAGGAGGACTTACTATGAGGATACTGGCCGCTGTCATAATATTCAATTCCGATTACGACCTTCTAAGAGAGAATATTTCAAAATATATATATGACGTAGAACAAACGGTGGTCTGGGACAACTCTATAGGACAGCGAGCTACCTTAAACAGGCGGTGGCTTAATAGTAACTTTCCCAAAGCTGTATATATGACAGACGGAGAGAATGTAGGAATAGCTAAAGCTCTTAATAAAGTCTCATGCTACGCTGATAAGAACAATTTCGACGTACTGCTCACTATGGACGATGATTCTGTTTTCGACGACTTCAAAAGCTACCATCAACGCGCAGTCAAGGAATGGGAAACCAACGGTCTGTCTATCATCAGTCCTACTGTCAATGTCAGCAGAAGAGAAAACCTGCAGAATTATGTATTGATAGACGACGCCATCACATCGGGCATGCTGGTTCCTTTGACAATACTGAAAGCTGTCGGCGGCTACGAAGAGAAATTCTTCCTAGAGGCTATAGATGTCGATCTTTGCTATAATGCACGCAGACATGGATACAAAGTTCTAGCAGACTCCTCCGCATTGTTGTTGCAGCGCTATGGTAAACCTGTCCACGTCAAGCTACTGGGGCATGACATGCCATACAATGACTATGCTCCGTCAAGGCTCTATGCGGTTTTCCGCAATCATATATACCTCTGCAAGAGATATCACTGGCCAAAGTCTCTGCTTTGGAAGATTTTCCGCCAATACTTCATCGGGCTGGTCCTTAGAAGTGCCCTGCTTGGTGGCAACAACTCAATGGATAAGTTCAAAGCTGCATTCAGAGGTACAGCAGATGGAATAAAAATGAAATAAAAGAAAAAAACGGAAACAATAGACAGCAGCTTGAAACAAAAGGAAACAAAATGACTGCAACAAATATTGCGTCCAATAAAGAGACTAACATATATGAAAGCAAGAATAATAGCATACTATCTGCCACAATATCACCCTATTCCCGAAAATGATGAAGCATGGGGACCGGGATTCACAGAGTGGATTAATGTTGCCAAGGCTAAGCCACAATTTCGTGGTCACTGGCAGCCGCATATACCCGCTGATTTAGGATTCTACGATCTGCGCCTGCCGGAGACACGTGAGCAGCAGGCACGCATGGCACGTGATTGCGGTATCGAAGGATTCTGTTATTACCACTATTGGATGGGCAACGGAAAATTGCTTCTCCAGCGACCTTTCGAGGAAGTGCTTGCCTCAGGTAAGCCGGACTTCCCATTCTGCTTATGCTGGGCCAACCATGAATGGACTACAAAAACCTGGAAGAAGGGCAATAATAATAAGATAATAGCTCCGATGCTTTATCCAGGCGATGACGACTATAAGGCGCACTTCAAATATGTCTTGCCGGCTTTCCGCGACCATAGATATATCACAATAGACGACAAACCTGTGTTCAACATTTTTGACCCGTATCATTTCAAGGACATCAGCCATTTCATGGAACTGTGGAGAAAACTCGCAAAAGACAACGGACTACCAGGTGTCTATTTCATAGCGATGATAAACAATACTACCACTTTGCACCGCAGAGAGGATGGAACTCTTGAAAGAGTGCTCCCGAACCTCAGCAGCAGCAAGAATGTTTATGAAAATATACTATCACTGGGATTCGATGCAATCAACTCTTACGGCAAATCGCGTGGTGAGATGCTCTATCAGGGCAAATATCTGAGGATGTTGAAACTAAAACTCCACGAACATTTTCCCTTTCTCCCTGCACTCAGACTTAACTACCCCAAGGTGGTCTGCAACTTTTTCTCTCCCGAAGACAGCTGGGAAAACATCTACCCTATGATTATGCCAGGATGGGATCGCACGCCGAGAGCTGGTAGAGCCGAGGGTATTTATGTTAACTCTACACCGGAGAACTTCAAGCGACACATTGAACAAGCCCTTGATGTAATAAAAGACAAAAGGGCTGAGCATAGGATCCTATTCCTCAAGTCATGGAACGAATGGGGAGAAGGCAACTATGTAGAACCTGATGAGAAATACGGGCACGGTTTCCTAAACGCAATAAGTGATTGCATTCTCTGACATAGAATTATTGTCTCAGATACTTACATCTATTTCGCACTACGATGTTTTTTAAGAGTCTCGAGTTTCCTAACCATAGACATTGTAGGTCTTGCAGCAATTATCATCATCCATCAGTACGTTTTGCACTCCGTCAGTACTATTTTATTTTTCCTCTAAAAAAAATTATCTATGATGAGAATTCTTTCGATATGGTTTAAGCAATATGATAAAGTTCTTGACGGAGGGGGGCAAGAAAACATACGTTGCTTCAATGCCCTTTGTAAAGCTGTAGGTAAGAAGAATGTTGAATCAATGTTTATTCATCCTTTAGGTGAAAAGAAGTCTAATATTGAACGAATAGCTGATGCCTACTATTTTACCCAAGACATGCATAATGGTATACGACCTCGCCATATCAAAAGGATCCTTGAAATCGTGCCTCGTTACGACTGCATTTTTTTTAGGCACAAGTCTTTTCGGTATCATTGCAAAGGCTCTGAAAGAAGGTGGTTATAGAGGGCATTATAACACATTTCCATAATATTGAAAGCATTTACTATGACGCATATATTCCAAAATGGCTGCCACGGCTTGCGGGGAATGAGACTCCACTTGGTTGAATCGAGTTGAGTGCCGCTGAAGTCTTCTTGCCACACTAATGTGTAGTGTTCACCAGTTCTCTCGCCATTTACTTGCAACAACTGGCGAAGGCTTACAATCGACTGCGCACACATGAAAACGCCAACAAACAAGGCGCAAACAATAATAGAACCAATAATAATCTTGCGTTGCTCCATAACCTTATGCTTTTGGCAAATAACGCATGAAAAAAGAAAATATGACAAGGAGACCATTATTCAACAAAACAATTAATATAAAAAAACAATAATAAAGGTCTTTTCGAGTTGTATTATAAAGAATATGGTTTCTATCATCATCCCGACTTATAAGCCCGGAGAATATCTAAGACACTGTCTTGATTCCCTGTGCAACCAAAATATTGCGGCATCCGCCTATGAGATAATTGTTGTGCTCAATGGCCCCATCAACGGCTACAAAGAGCGCATCGACGCATACTGCCGTCAGTACGCTGAACAGCAAATCAAGATTATCACGACCGATGTGGCAGGCGTCAGTCATGCCCGCAATTTGGGCATGGCTCAAGCGCAAGGCGATTATCTAATCTTCGTAGACGATGACGACAGGGTTAGCCATAACTACCTCGGAGAGCTCATGAAGCTCGCTTCCAGCAGCACAATTGTCTGCAGCAATGTACGCCAAATAAATGAAGCTACAAATGAAGAGATGGACAACTATATCGCCAGAGCCTACAAACGACATCCCAAGGAGGCGGACGCGTCGCTCTTTACCTGTCGAAGCTTTCTCTCTTCAGCATGTTGTAAGATGATTCCACGGGATGTCATTGGCGCAGTGCAATTCGACACGCGCTTTGCATTGGGCGAGGATTCGCTGTTTATGTTCACTGTGTCCAAACGAATCCATCATATAGCGTTCGCTCCTTCCTCCTGCACCTATATTGTCATAGCACGCCATAACTCCGCGTCCAGGTCATTCATCAGCACCAAGACAAAACTCAAGAACATCGCCCTGCTCTACGCCGCCTATACCAACGTATGGGTCAAGCATCCCTTCAGCTATAGTTTCCCACTGTATTTGTCAAGGATATTGGCCACATTGCTTAAGTTGTTCAGACGCAGTTATTAACTCATGCAAGAAGCACCAGATCTTATGGCAACCAACTCTCCTCTTGTATCTGTCATCATGCCAGCCCACAACAGTGGACGGTTCATCGGAATGGCTATAGACTCGGTACGTGCCCAGACGTACCAGAACTGGGAATTGATTGTGGTCAACGACACGTCGACAGACAGCACATGCGATATAGTGAAAAGATATGAGCAATGTGACAAGCGTATCAGGCTGTACAACACTGATTACCACAACGGAATGCCGTCAGCACCACGCAACACAGGTATCAGGCTGGCCAAGGGTCGATTCATAGCCTTCCTTGACAGCGACGACCTTTGGGCAAGCACGAAACTGGAGGAGCAAGTGCCACTCTTTGACAACAAAAGGGTAGTCATTGTTTATTCCAACTACGAGAAAATTAACGAAAACGGAAAAAGCAACCACCGAATCGTCAGAGCACCAAGAGTACTTGATTATGCTGTCTTATTGCGGGGAAATGCCATCGGGAATCTCACAGGCATATATGACACAGAAAAAGTGGGGAAAGTAAAAGTTCAAGACATCCATCACGAAGATTATGTCATGTGGCTGGAGATATTAAAAAAAGGTGGTATAGCCATGAATACAAACAGTTCAACCGGTTTCTACAGATTATCTAAGTCTGGAGTCTCTCGCAATAAGATGGAACTTCTTTCATGGCAGTGGCACATCTATCGTAATGTCGTAAATTTGTCTGTCCCCCAATCCATAAAATACTATTTATTTTATGCTTATTACGGCTTAAAGAAATTCATCCTCTAACTTATAATAATAATAATAATTGTACGTTAATAGAATATTATCTTGTTATTGAGGACTATACAATGTAGAAGCCTAGGGGTCAAGACCGAGATGAATGATAAGATAGACTTGGTCTGACGAGCTTATTTCTCACGATGATAAGAATAAACATAATATCAAAACGATGTTGACGCATAGCTTTTGCTTTTACGTTGTAGCGAAAAAAACAAAAAAAACAGAACCAAAATATAATTCTATGGAAAGACAAACCTGCAAAGAGCTAAAAAAGGAAAAAATAACTTTTGACAGGAAGATTCCACCATACATCAAATGGAATGATGACAAGGACAACCCACGGTTCATCCCTGACGGAATGAACGCCTTTGAGCGCAACACCAAGAGGGTTGGAGACTGTCTTATAGCTGCTGTATCTCTTATTATCTTTTCTCCACTCTTCCTCATTTGCTATATTCTGGTCAAGCACGAGGATGGTGGACCGGCTATCTTCAAGCAAGAACGCATAGGACGCTTCGGAAAACCTTTCACCATTTATAAGTTTCGCAGTATGAGAGTTGACGCAGAGAAAGACGGCCCTCAGCTCTTCGCCCATAAGAAAGATGAACGCATGACGCATATGGGTCGTTTTTTGCGTGATCATCACCTCGACGAGCTCCCTCAGCTCTGGAATGTCTTCAAGGGAGACATGGCATTTATTGGGCCGCGGCCGGAACGGAAATACTATATCGATCAGATCATCCAGCACGACCCACGATATGTCTACCTCTATCAGATACGGCCGGGAGTGACTTCATACGCCACCTTATATAACGGTTATACCGATACGATGGAGAAGATGCTCAAGCGGCTGGATCTCGACCTCTACTATCTTGAGCACCGCTCGTGGTGGTTCGATGCAAAGATCCTCGTAAAGACCTTCATCAACATCATTTTCGGCAAGGTATTCTAAGGACAGAGAGACAAAGGAGACAGAGGAGACAGAGAGTCGTGGACAGAAAGACACAAAGGACAGATTGGGCTTTGATATTTAAGACAGGAAGACAGAAGAGACAGATTGAACTTTTTGCGCCATGCTAAGGCAAAAGACATATTATTGTCCACATGAATGCTCATGAATGGTCCAAGAATTTCTCATAAATGAATTCTTCTGTGAATAATTCGTGACGATTTATGTTCCTAGATGTAATAGCTGTTGTTCAGGAATCATGGAGGTGAGCGGAAATTCTGTTTTCTGCTACCGCCAAGGCTTCGGTCTTGACGAGGTTATGCTTGTGGCTAACAGGTCATTAGCGAAACTATCATAGTTTTTTTATAACTTCCGCAGACAGTCCTGTCATCTCCGAAATCATTCCATCTTCCAGTCCTCTTGCTTTCATCTTCCGTGCCACTTCCAAGGCTTTTGCCCGAGCACCTTTCTCTGTTCCGATAGCAATACCTTTCTCCGTTCCGATAGCAATACCTTTTTCCGTCCCAATGGCGATACCTTTCTCCATTCCTTCGCGTTTGGCAGCATCCATGCCGTTTTTGATGTCACGGTAGGCATTGGCACTCAGCTCGTAGGCGCGGCGGTCTTCTGTAGTCATCTTGGCAATCTCAGCAGTCTTGAAAAGCTTTTCGAAGACACGACCTTGCAAGGCCAGCGGACGGCTCATCAGATTTTGGAGATTCCTTAAGCAATAGATCCATTTCTCCAAGAGGCTATCGCACTCCTCCAAGGTCTTGTGGAAATTGGCAAGCTCCACATAGATATAGGTGAGCTTGTCGTAGAAGATTTCGTGCGAATCCGTATCCATGAGCTTCACCTCACGGAAGATATTGCTGTCGCTGTGCTTGTCCTCGGGAAACGTGAAGTTCAGTATGCCGATGGTGTACACGTCGTGGAGTTCATAGTTCCAGTTGCCCAGTTGGGCCTGCTCGGCGATGGGGAATGTGGAATAATAGATGGAGCGGTCCTTGTAAAAGTCCTGGTATACATTCTGCATCTCCACGATGATGCGCGCACCGGTGTCCGTCGTGCAGTACACGTCAAAGACAGCACGGCGAGCCTCTTCGTTCGTGCCGAACTTCTCGCTGTTTTTATAGGTGATGTCGGAAACGACAGGGTCGCCATTGAACAGCGCATTGAGGAAACTCATCAGCAAATCCTTGTTGAAGGGTATGCCAAAGATGCGCTTGAAACCGAAGTCGGTCAGTGGATTGATGTATCGTTCTCCCGTGTGTATCATGGCGTAATGTTTTTTGTTACAAAGATAGGACTTTTCGTTGATAACTGCAAACTTTCTACGGTTCTTTTCTTTCCCATGTTACAATATTTCTCCATCTTTCATTTTGCTTTATTGGAATAATATGCCATCTTTGCAAATGTAAACGGCGGTTTATATAAACCACGGTTTACATTACAAGTAGAGAGGTATCCTCATACCAAAGATAGACTCGGAAGACTATAATAGACTCACTTTCCAATCATCGTAGCACCGATCTTGCCTGTTGAAGTTTGCTCCGACTGATAGAATCTGCAGGGGCTGCGGTGAAAGAATCGGCAAAAAGTCCCTCTCCAAAGGGAAAAAGACACAAAAATGTCCCTTTCGAGAGGGATTTTTTGTATCTTTGCGTCCAAAGTAATGTTAGACGACTATGATAGAAGCAATATTTTACAACTATATGCGAGAGATGTTGCGACAGACTCCAATGGAGTTTCATCGCTATCTCTATGATGAAATCAATTGGGATAACAGACTCATTGGTATCTTGGGGCCCCGCGGTGTTGGTAAGTCTACATTAATCTTGCAACACATCAAAGCTCTTGACGCTCCTCGTACGCACATCTTCATCACTGCTGAGAGCCTGTGGTTTTCAGAGCATACGCTTTTGGAGTTTGCAGACAGTTTCTCTGCCATGGGCGGAGAATATCTTTATATTGATGAAATCCATAAGTACAAGGGTTGGTCAAGAGAATTGAAGCTCATCTATGACATGCACCCAGCCTTACACGTTGTGTTTACCGGATCTTCCATACTTGACATAAAGAAAGGAGAGTCGGATCTCAGCCGACGGGTCCTTCTCTACAAACTGGAAGGCATGTCGTTTCGTGAATACCTGATGATGAAAGAGCATATCTCACTGCCGGCGTTCACGCTTAAACAGATTGTGAACAACGAGGTTGACATCCCAGAAATAGCTCTTCCTCTTCCTGCATTCCATGAATACCTTCGGCGCGGGTATTATCCCTTCTTTACTCAAGACGGCTATTCTGTGAGGCTGACTCAAATAGTGTCGCAGACTATTGAGGTTGATATACCTATCTTTGCTAATATGCAGGTGTCCACAGCCCGCAAGTTACGACAACTGCTCGCTGTAATTGCTAAAACCGCACCAGTAAAGCCCAACATGTCAAACCTATCACAAGAGCTTGGCATCAGCAAAAACACAATACCGGACTATTTCACCTATCTTGAGACAGCCGGCATGATAGGCATGCTTCGCGATGATACTTCCGGGCTGCGTGCGTTAGGCAAATTGGAGAAGGTATACCTTGACAACACTAACCTGATGTATGCCTTGACGGGAGATGATACAAATATAGGCAATGCCCGAGAAACATTTTTCTATAACCAGACGCGGGTTCGCAATCAAGTCACGGCATCCCGTGTCAGCGACTTTACCATCGATGGCATGACGTTTGAAGTCGGTGGCAAGAACAAGGGCAAGAAGCAGATTAGCGAGGTTAAGCAAGGATATGTCGTGAAAGATGATATTGTATATGGGTACGGTAACGTCATACCACTGTGGCACTTTGGGATGAACTATTAGAAATTCTCCGGGTCATTCTTACTTTTATCGCAGATTTCTGAAAGTGGAAGGGAAATTAAGATATCACTTTCCACTCATCGATGCACCGCTTCTCGCGATTGAAGTTCACGCCAACCTTATAGAGTTTGCGGGGGTCGGCGGCAAAAGGCGCGGCATAGCCATTTTCGTCAATCTGTCGGAGGGCGGCATCGGCACTCCGGTCGTATTTGAACTCGAAGATATAGATATAATCCTTGGTCTTGGCAATCATGTCTATACGTCCGTCGCTAATCGTATGCTCCACCTCTGTGTAGAAGCCCAGGAGCTTTGTGATGAGATAGAACGCATTCTGGAAATAGAGCTCCGCATCACCTACGATCTTATAGTCGGTGTCAGCGAAGAGCACCGCCATGCGTTTCATGAACGCCTCCGGCTTACCTTTCTCCATATCATGAACGAACTGTCCGACGAACATTGGTGACGCATTCTTCTCCATGTTCGTGTAGTACGGCAGCAAATACTCCGTAAATCCTTCTGATACTTCTTCATTGGGAAATCCCAATGCGTAGGTCTGGAAACGCTGATCATAATCTTTAATCGTCAGGTACCCGCTCTGATAAAGGATCGGCACGGGTGAGACATCGACCGAGTCGACGGAGTTGAGAAAGTCGCCAGACACCTCTTCTTCCGTGAGGTTCGGGAGATAATAGTTGTCTCGCTTGAGCAGCTGAACGAGGAACGAGGGGGTGCCCGTCTCAAACCAGTAGCTGCCGAGCTCACCTGTCGCAAACGTGTTTAAAAGACTGAAAGGATTATAGATGTCTACGCCACGCTGACGGAAGTGATAACCGTCATAACGCTTCTTCAGTTTGGCGGCTGCCTCATCAAGATTTATGCCATAAGCATCCGCGAAATCTTGAACAGATGACTTGAAATAGGTCATCAGTTCATCCTGTGTGATACCACAGATACCTTGATACCTTGCATCCATGGAGATGTCGACAAGGTTATTGAGGTCACTGAAGACGCTGACCTTGCCAAACTTCGTCACACCGGTGAGGAACGCAAACTTGATATATTGGTCCTGGGTCTTCAGCACGGAGTAAAATGCTTTCAGCGTATTGCGGAAGTGCTCCTGCAGCTCCGGGTTGTCGATAGCCTGCAACATCGGCTTGTCGTATTCATCTACAAGGATGACGACACGTTGGTTGTGCTTTTTGGCGATACGCTCAATGATTCCTTTGAAACGCAGCTCCGGTGTCACCTCGGAAGGGTATTTGCCGTAGATGTCCTCTAACTTGCACAGATAGTCGTTGAGCACATGAAACAACGCGTCCTCGGAATCGTACTTACCCGTATTGAGGTCGATATGGACGACGGGGTAGACCGTCCAGTCCTTCTCCAACGTCTCGAGCGCCAAGCCATGAAACAGCTCCTTCCGGCCACGGAAGTAGGCATCCATCGTGGAGATGAGCAGTGACTTACCAAAACGGCGCGGACGGGAGAGGGAATAATAGCTACCCTCAGAGGCCAACTTATAGATGAAAGCCGTCTTGTCTACATAGACATACCCGTCTTGCCTAACCTTGGGAAAGTTCTGTATTCCAATGGGAAATTTCATACGCATCTACGTTTTCTGCAAAATTACTGCATTTTTCTCAGAGTGTCAACCAAATAATCATCTTTTTGCCTCACAAAAGAATAAAGCCAGTTAATTTGAAATCTTTTTCTTCCTGCGTGCAATATATCGATAGTCTCTGCGTTTATAAATAAAGAAAGAATGAAATTAGATGCAAGACTATCTACTATATTTGGGAGCTATGCTGATCAGCATGGGGTGCGGATTTGTCGCCATCCCAGCGATCACCAAGTTCTGCCTCAAATACAACATTTACGATCAGCCCAACGGCCGTAAAATCCACCACCAGCCTATCCCCCGACTTGGCGGCATCTCCTTTGTACCCGGGATGCTCCTGGCCTCCGTCATTGTGCTCTTCTTTATGAGCACGGGAATCCAACGAGAAATACAGGTGAGCCTGTGGAGCCTCTACTTCATTATCAGTCTCCTGATTATCTATGCCACAGGCATCATTGACGACCTCGTGGGACTTAACGCTACGGTGAAGTTCAGCATCGAGATTGCTGCCACTTGTATCCTACCGGCTGCCAATCTTTATATCAGCAACCTCTACGGGTTGTTCGGCATCTACACCATCCCCTTCTGGATAGGTGCTCCTCTGACTATCCTCGTTTTAGTATTCACCTGCAACGCCATCAACCTCATTGATGGCATCGACGGATTGTCCGCTTCCCTTACTGTCATCGCTTTAACAGGTTTTTTCCTCTGTTTCATTGAAGAAAGACTCTTCTACTACTGCATCATGATTGCAGCCTTGATAGGCGTGCTTGTACCCTATCTCTACTATAACGTCTTTGGAAGCACCGAGAAACGAAATAAAATATTCATGGGCGACTCTGGAAGCCTAAGTCTTGGCTTCATTCTCGGATTCCTTGCCGTCAAACTGTGCATGGACACGCCTCGCGCGGTCTATAACACTCACAGGATAATATGGGCATGGTCGTTTCTCGCCGTGCCGTGCTTCGATGTCGTGCGTGTTTTCTTCTTTCGCATCATGCACGGACGGTCACCTTTCCAACCTGACAAGAAGCACATACACCACAAGCTCATGGCATGCGGTCTCAATCAACACAAGGCACTGGTTGCCATCATCACCCTGCAACTTGCAATCATAGCAACAAGCTTTATAATGGTTGACACCATCTCCCCCACGGTCATTTTCATAATAGACGTGACACTATACTCAATGGTTAATCTCGCAGCCAACTACTTCATAAAGCAAAAAGAGGCTATGGCAGAGACGAAGTTCGACAAAATAGGATGAAACGAGCAATAGACTTTACGCTGGCCCTTATCTGCCTCATGGCCTTTTCTCCACTCATGCTCATTTGCGCAATTGCCATAAAGAAAGAAGACGGTTTACCGGTTATATATAGCCAAGAACGCATAGGACTGCACGGCAAGCCATTCATGATTTACAAATTCCGGACCATGAGGAAGAATGCGGAGGGCAATGGGGGGCCACAACTGATGGAAGTCCCAAACGACCCGAGGCTGACGCAAGTCGGTAGCAAACTCCGTCGCCACCACCTCGACGAGCTTCCCCAGCTGTGGAACGTGCTCAAGGGCGACATGGCTTTCGTGGGGCCGCGCCCAGAGCGAAAATTTTATATCGACAAGATAATGGAGCACGACCCTCGATACAGGTACCTCTACCAGATTCGGCCGGGCGTCACCTCATATGCCACATTGTATAATGGATATACCGACACCATGGAGAAGATGCTGCGCCGGCTCGACCTCGACCTTTATTATCTTGAGCACCGCTCATGGTGGTTCGACGCCAAGATACTCTTCATGACGTTCGTCAACATCGTTTTCGGCAAAGTGTTCTAAATTTTAGGCAAAACTAACAAATCGTCAGCAAAGCGGAAGTAAAACATACTGGAATCGCCATTTTATTCAACTATTTCCTTACAAATTATCACACAAGTGTTAAAAATAGGGACAATAGTGAATAAAGTGGCGATTTTGCTTTACACTTAGTGATATATTTATTAATTTTGCAAACGAATTGATAGGTAAAACACAAAAACATTAGCAAATGCAAACAAATGGACTGTACAACAGTTCCTACGAGCATGACGCTTGTGGCGTAGGAATGGTAGTTAACATCCATGGCGGAAAGAGCCACCAGCTTGTAGACGACGCTTTGAAGGTTCTTGAGAACCTGCGTCATCGTGGAGCCGAGGGCGCTGACGGCAAGACCGGCGACGGTGCCGGCATACTGCTGCAAATCCCCCATGAGTTTATCCTTCTCCAGGGCATACCTGTACCGGAAAAGGGAAAATACGGCACTGGCCTCATCTTCCTGCCAAAAGACGAGAAACGCCAGCAAGAGATTCTGTCCATCATGATTGAGGAGATTGAGCGCGAGGGCCTGCAACTGATGCACCTGCGCACCGTCCCCACCAATCCCGACTGCCTCGGCGAGGCCGCCGCTGAATCGGAGCCTGCCATCAAGCAGGTGTTCATCACCGGTGTCTCCGACGACAAGGTGGCGGTGTTTGAGCGCATGCTCTATCTCATCAGGAAGAAGATAGAGCGCCGCATCCACGACAAGGATTTCTACATTTGCTCTTTGTCAAGCAAGAACATCGTGTACAAGGGCATGCTGTCCAGCCTCCAGCTCAGGCAGTACTACCCTGACCTCACCAACAGTTATTTCACGAGTGGCCTGGCCTTGGTCCACAGCCGTTTCTCCACCAACACGTTCCCCACGTGGTCGCTCGCACAGCCTTTCCGCCTCTTGGCCCACAATGGCGAGATAAACACCATCCGCGGCAACCGCTCGTGGATGAAGGCCCGCGAGGCCGTGCTCTCGTCGGATGCCCTGGGCGACATCCACGACATATCACCAATCATCCAGCCCGACATGAGCGACTCGGCAAGCCTTGACAACGTGTTCGAGTTCTTCGTCATGAACGGCATGTCGCTGCCGAAGGCCCTCAGCATAATGGTGCCCGAGAGTTTCAACGACAAGAACCCCATCACCGAGGACATCAAGGCCTTCTACGAGTACCACTCCATCCTCATGGAGCCTTGGGACGGCCCTGCAGCCCTGCTGTTCTCCGACGGCCGCTACGCGGGCGGCATGCTCGACCGCAACGGCCTGCGCCCTGCCAGATACACCATCACCAAGACGGGCACCATGGTCGTGGCGTCGGAAGTCGGCGTAATGGACTTCGACCCGACGGTGATAGCCGAGAAGGGACGTTTGCAACCCGGAAAGATATTGCTCATCGACACCCAAGAGGGCAAGATATACTATGATGGCGAGATAAAGGATCGCCTCGCCCACGAGCATCCTTACCGCCAGTGGCTCAACACCAACCGCATACAGCTCGAGAAAATCCACACTGGCCGAAAGGTCAGCAACGCCATCGAGAACCTCGAGGCCAAGGAGATGGAGTTCGGCTTCGGCGAGGAAGACGTCAACGACACGCTCATCCCGATGGCCATCAAGGGCCAGGAGCCCACGGCATCAATGGGCAACGACACGCCTCTCGCCGTGCTGTCGGACCAGCCACAGATCTTCTTCAACTATTTCCGCCAGCAGTTCGCCCAGGTCACCAACCCTGCCATCGACTCCATACGCGAGCAACTCGTGATGAGCCTGACCGAATATATCGGTCGCGTGGGCACGGGCATTCTCAACCCCAACGAGACCAACTGCAAGATGGTGCGCCTGCCCCACCCCATACTTACCAACAGCCAGCTCGACATCCTGCAGAACATTCGCTACAAGGGCTTCAACACCCGCAAGCTCAGCATCTGCTTCGTGCCGTCGCCTGAGGGTTCTGAGCATCCGGGCGAGGCGTTGCGCGAGGCTCTCGACATGCTGTGCCACAACGCGGAGAAGAGCGTCGACGACGGGTTCAACTACATCATCCTCTCCGACCGCGACGTCGACAAGGACCACGTGGCCATTCCGTCGCTCCTTGCCGTCAGTGCCGTCCACCACTATCTCATCGAGGTGGGCAAGCGTGTGCAGACAGCCTTGATCGTGGAGAGCGGCGAGATTCGCGAGGTGATGCACGCCGCCTTGCTCCTTGGCTACGGCGCGTCAGCTCTCTGCCCGTACATGACCTACGCCATCCTCGACGACCTCGTGAAGAAGGGCAAGATACAAGAAAACTACGCCACGGCGGAAGCCAATTACATAAAGGCCGTGAAGAAGGGCCTACTCAAGATAATGGCGAAGATGGGCATATCCACCATCCGCTCTTATCGTGGAGCGCAGATTTTCGAGTCGATAGGTCTGTCGGAGGGTTTGCTTCGCACCTATTTCGGCACGGAGACGAGCACGGTGGGCGGCATTGGCCTCGACACCATCGCACGCGACGCAGTGGCCTATCACGACAAGGCCATCAAGGAGGCGAGCGCCGACACCGAGCACCCGCTGCCAAACCTCGGACAGTTCCACTGGCGCCAGGACGGCATCAAGCACGCGTGGAACCCTGAGACAATAGCCACGCTGCAGCTCGCCACGCGCACCGGCAACTACGAGACCTTCAAGAAGTTTGAGAGCCTCGTCGACAACAAGCCGGAGCCGCTCTTCCTGCGCGACTTCCTCGACTGGAAGCGCAACCCCATCGACATCGACAAGGTTGAGCCGGTGGAAAAAATCGTAAAGCATTTCGTCACGGGCGCCATGTCGTTCGGAGCTCTCTCCGCCGAGGCCCACGAGGCTCTCTGCCTCGCCATGAACGCCCTTGGCACGAGGTCCAACACCGGTGAGGGCGGCGAGGACAACGAGCGTTACCACTCCAAGGTCGACGGCATCAGCCTGTCGTCGAAGACCAAGCAGGTGGCGTCGGGCCGCTTCGGTGTCACTACCGAATATCTCGTCAACGCCGAGGAGATACAAATCAAGGTGGCGCAAGGCGCTAAGCCTGGCGAGGGCGGACAGCTGCCTGGCTTCAAGGTGAACCAGATCATCGCCAAGACGCGCAACTCCATCCCTGGCATCTCGCTTATCTCTCCACCGCCTCACCACGACATCTATTCCATAGAGGACCTGAAGCAGCTCATCTTCGACTTGAAGAACGTCAACCCGAAGGCCGCCATCAGCGTCAAGCTCGTCGCCGAGAGCGGCGTGGGCACCATCGCCGCCGGCGTGGTGAAGGCCAAGGCCGACCTCGTGGTCGTGTCGGGAGCCGAGGGCGGAACGGGCGCGAGCCCTGCATCGTCGATGCGCTTCGCCGGCATATCGCCCGAGATTGGCGTGGCCGAGACCCAGCAGACTCTCGTGAAGAACGGTCTACGCTCGCTCACTCGCCTGCAAGTGGACGGACAGATGAAGTCGGCGCGCGACGTCATCATCATGGCGCTGCTCGGAGCCGAGGAGTTCGGCTTCGGCACGGCACCGCTCATCACCCTTGGCTGCGTGATGATGCGCAAGTGCTCGTCAAACACCTGTCCAATGGGCGTGGCCACGCAAGACGAGCGTCTGCGCAAGCACTTCCGCGGCGACTACCACTACGTGATAAACTATTTCAAGTTCCTCGCCCAGCACGTCAGGGAATATCTGGCCGAGATGGGATTTACCAGCCTCAACGACATCATTGGCCACACCGAGCTTCTCGAGAGGCGCGACACGTCGAAGACGTGGGCCAAGGCACCGGCCAACGTGCAGGCCAAATGGGACAGCCTCAACTTCTCGCGCATGGAGAAGAAAGAGACTGGCGACGTGAGCCTCTATTGCACCAAGACGCAAGACCATGAGCTCAACAACCTGCTCGACCAGCAAATCATAGCCGGAGCGCAGAAGTCGATACAAGACAAGGAGGAGGTGAACCTCGACTTCGCCATCCGCAACACCAACCGCGCCGTCGGTGCCATGCTCTCGGGCATCATAGCCGAGAAATATGGCGATGAGGGCTTGCCCAACGACACTATCAACGTGCGCTTCAAGGGTTCTGCCGGACAGAGCTTCGGCGCGTTCCTCGTCCACGGTGTCAACTTCAAGCTGGAGGGCGAGACCAACGACTACTTCGCCAAGGGCCTCTCCGGAGGTCGCATAAGCATCCTGCCGCCAATACGCTCCAACTTCAACGCCGAGGAAAACATCATCGCCGGCAACACCGGTCTCTACGGGGCCACGACGGGCGAGCTGTATGTCAACGGAAAGGTTGGCGAGCGCTTCGCCGTGAGAAACTCGGGCGCCATTGCCGTCGTGGAGGGCGCGGGCGACCACTGCTGCGAATACATGACTGGCGGACGCGTCGTGGTGCTGGGTAAGACCGGACGCAACTTCGCTGCCGGCATGTCGGGCGGCGTGGCTTATGTCTGGGACAAGGACCACGACTTCGACTACTATTGCAACATGGGAATGGTGGAAATCAACCTCGTGGAGGAGACTACCTACCGCAAGGAGCTGCACGAGCTTGTGCGCCAGCACTATCTCTACACTGGCTCTAAACTCGCCCGCACAATGCTCGACGACTGGAACCGCTACATCGAGGACTTCATCCAGGTGGTGCCTATCGAGTACAAGCGCGTGCTGCAAGAGGAGCAGGTGAAGAAGCTCCAGCAGAAGATTTCCGACATTCAAAGGGACTATTGATATTGCCGGACTTTAGAATCATTAATCAATTAGACATTAAGACATGGGTAATCCAAGAGGATTTTTGGAGGTAGAGCGCAAAGATGCCGGCTACCGTCCAATACATGATAGAATACACGATTTCGGCGAGGTGGAGCAGACGCTCAACTCGCGCGACAGGCAGTTGCAGGCAAGCCGTTGCATGGATTGCGGCGTGCCGTTCTGCCACTGGGCTTGTCCGCTCCACAACAAGATGCCGGAATGGAACGACGCATTGTATAAGGGCGACTGGAAACTCGCCTACGAGTTGCTCACCGCCACCAACGACTTCCCTGAGTTCACCGGGCGCGTCTGCCCTGGCCTCTGCGAGAAGGCGTGCGTGCTCAACCTCATGGAGCACGAGCCGACGACCAACCGCGAAAACGAGGCGGCCATAATAGAGCACGCCTACAACGAGGACTTCGTGCATCCGCACATCCCCACGCGCAACGGCAAGAAGGTGGCCGTGGTGGGCGCGGGCCCGTCGGGACTGAGCGTAGCCACGCAACTCAACCAAAAGGGCTACGAGGTCACCGTCTACGACGCTCGCGAGAACGCAGGCGGACTGCTGCGCTTCGGCATTCCTAACTTCAAGCTCAACAAGGCTGTCATCGACAGGAAGATGGAATACCTGAAGATGGAGGGCATCAAGTTCGAGTTTGGCGTCATGCTGGTGCCGGTGAACCCGACCGAGCCCGCCAACATCCAGAACGACAACACCCTGGACAACACCAAGAAGACCACGATAGAGCAACTCTCAAAGCAGTTCGACGCCGTGGTGGTCTGCACGGGAACGCCGCAGGCCCGCGACCTCAAGATACCCGGACGCGACTTGAAGGGCGTGTATTTCGCCCTTGAGATGCTGTCGCAGCAAAACAGGGTGCTCATGGGCGAGGAGTTCACCAAGGACCAGCTCGTCAACGCCAAGGGCAAGGACGTGCTCGTGATCGGCGGTGGCGACACCGGCTCCGACTGCATAGGCACGGCTCACCGTCAAGGCTCCAAGAGCGTGACGCAGATAGAGATAATGCCGAAGCCCGTGGACGGACCCGAAGACCCGAAGAACCCATGGCCCAACTGGCCACGCACGCTGAAGACGACTTTCGCCCACGAAGAGGGATGCGTCAGGCGATGGAACATCAACTCGCTGGAGTTTCTCGGAAAGAACGGCAAGCTGACGGGCGTGAAGGTGCAGGAAATAACGTGGGTGCCCAACCCAGACGGAGGTCGCCCACTGATGAAGCCGGCAAAGGAACCGGAGATAATCAAGGCCGACATGGTGTTGCTGGCCATGGGATTCTTGAGGCCGCAACAGCCTGAGTTCCCGGCCAACGTCTTCGTAGCCGGAGATGCCGCAAGCGGTGCCAGCCTCGTGGTAAGGGCATTGGCAAGCGGAAGAAAAGTCGCTGCCGAAGTAGACAGTTACTTGCGAAAGTAACCAAACCTATCAATTTATATTTGTTGGCAGAGGCAGGGCGCCAGTGGGTGTCCTGCCTTTTTTATCTCCAAGTGTCGCCTTTTCGATAACATAAATCAAGAAAAGATGAACGTCAAATCGTTTTTTTCTTAAAACATGACACAACATTAATAAAAAAAGGATAACTTTGCGACAATGAGATGTTAAGCAACAGCAGACAACATAATTTT
>ERZ1023658.149-NODE-149-length-27365-cov-16.691578_pt1 | contig 27365 bp, 14 predicted proteins | sample MGYA00380339_ERZ1023658 | MGnify/ENA primary metagenome ERZ1023658 (study PRJEB33179, sample SAMN07448981) | human gut metagenome | biome: Human-gut; feature: Human associated habitat; material: Faeces | host: Homo sapiens | place: India: Bhopal | collected... | reverse complement strand
TGGAAGATAACACCAAACAGCCTCCAACGGCTGACGCTTCATTGTATAATGGGCAACCTATTGACACAGGTTCATCGTGTCCAAGTGCAAGACTTACCTCTTGTACGCCCTCCATCCAAGAGTGCATAGATGGGGTGTCGGTAGAGAATGTGCCTTCTGAAAACAAGCAATGGTTTGTCCTGCGAGTTTCGTATGGACGTATCATCAAGGCAAAAGCTTTCTTCGAAGCTAAAGAATTGGAATGTTATGTTCCTTTACGATACAAAGAGATTCTAAAACAAGGTAAAAAGCGAATCATCACAGAGCCTCTTCTCCCGTCATTTCTCTTTGTTCATGCCTTAGCAGAGCAAGTTGACTCATTTTTGCAAGACAAGAACATCAAGGCTCCAGAGAATAAAGCTTTGTTGAGTTACTATTACGACCACACCTCACATTGTGAAAATTCGTCAACCAAAAATCCTCCTCTTGTTGTATCTGATGCTGCCATGAATAATTTTATTCGCTTAACTTCCATACATAATCCTCACATCATCCAGGTTACTTCGGAGAATATTAAATATAAGTTAGGGGATGAAGTCGTTATTACAGAGGGAGAGTTTAAGGATATACGTGGTAGGGTGGCAAGAATTGCTGGGCAGCAGAGGGTTTTAGTAGAACTCTTTGATGGATGTTTAGTGGCAACAGCGTATGTGCCAAAGAATGCGATGAAACCATATGTAGAACATTAAATCATCATAATATCTATGACCGAAAATACGAAAAATATACTTAGTCTTAATCATACAGAGGCAATGGATTTCTTTTTGAAATCAGAGCAATATCATGGATTTGAACTTCCAGAATATTTTGTATTCGATGATTTGCTCCAAAATGTCAAGAACGCAGTTGGCGAAACACCCTATGAGGAGTGTTTGCAAGAGGGCATGTCTCCAGAGCAATTACCAGATGTAAACCTTGACATTTTGCTAAACAAGGATGGCCGCTATGCTGTTCGTCCTATTATTCTTGCAAATCCATTCCTTTATTATTTCCTTGTCAGGGAAATTTGCAATGAACAGTCATGGACTGTCGTAAAGCAACTTTTTGAGACGTTCACCGTGCCACATATTACATCCTGCGCATTGCCTGTCATACCTAAAACGAAAGAGCCATTTCATAAGTCCACAACTATACTCAACTGGTGGAATACGCTTGAACAGCGAAGCATAGAGCTGTCCTTGGAATATCGTTATATGTTCGTTACGGATATCACCAACTGTTATGGTTCGGTGAATCCACAAGCATTTGATTGGGCATTTTCATTCAAAGATACAGAGTTCGAACAGAAAACAAAAAATTCGATAGCTAAGAACATCCAAAAGTTTCTTCGTGCCTTCCAACAAGGGCGCAATATTGGCATCCCACAGGGAAGTGCCATACTTGACTTTATCGGTGAGATAATCCTTGGCTATTCTGACCTGTTACTCCATGAAGCGATAAGAAAAGAAGGCATTAAGGCTAAATATGAGATAACCCGTTATCGTGATGACTATCGTATCTTCTGTAATGATAAGGATGTTCTTGAAAAGATTTCATATACACTGCAACACGTGTTGGAGAGTCTGAACTTCCGGATGAACAGCAAGAAGACCAAGATTAGCGAGAGCATTATTACAGATGCTATCAAATCTGACAAACTTGCATACATCTATAATACACCTATATTCAATAAGAAGGGGTGTGACTTTGACAGTTTCGAGAAACACCTACTCTACATCCTCATGTTTGCTCGCCAATATCCCGATAGCGGTTCCATCAGAACCATGCTCTCGGATATTGACAAACGCATGGAGGATTGGCTAAAGCCTTATGAAGAGGAGGTTACAACCATACCTATTCTTGAAGATGATGAACCTAAAACCGAAAAGATAACCAAACAACGCCGTCTTGTTGGTGGCAGTGTGCGAGCCATGTCGGCAGTATGCGCCCAGATAGCTTTAGAGAATGTTGGCTGTTGTCATTATGCTTTACGGGTTCTCAGTAGAATGGTAGATTCTCTTAAAGACGAAAAAGAGAAGAGCGCAATCATAAATCTCGTATATTCCAAGCTTTGCAATCAGCCTAACTCCGACTACAACCAGCTATGGCTCCAGAACATGACATATCAGAAGGACAAGAAGAATAACTCATCACCATATAAGATGCGCTTGTGCTGTGTAGTTGCTGGGGATAAGGATATGGAGTTGTGGAACAACGAGTGGGTGAAGCCTCTACTCTTATCCGACCTGCATGTAAACGGTATTGTTGATGCCGAGACATTGAAGAAGGTTACACCGGTGATTACGTTTAGGGAGACAAGAATGTATAATGAGGAGGAATTGCATTAACAAATCAAATACTATAACATGGGTACAATTGGAAAAGAAACAAAAGCATTATTATTTTCAACATACAATAGTGTAGACAAGCAATTTTTACCTCAAAAAGGTGAAGGTTGGGTAAATCTGGCAAATTTTGGTTCTGCAATAAAAAAGGTTGGAGTTAATTATGTCAATCTTGGATATAGTAAGCTCAGTCAGTTGATTGCGGCAATAGACAATGTTGAAGTTTTTTCGGATGAGAGTGTACGACCTCCTGTAAAATATTTGCGTTTTAAATCTGTGAAAAAGGACAATGATTCGGTTACTTCCAAGCATAAAGACACAATTAAAACAACGGATACCGCTATCGTGGAGTTTGGAAATAATTCACAAATACGAAAGAAAGATAGTCGTTACATCGATCTATGTAGACCAAAACCAATGGGCTGGGGAACAAAACAACTTTCTTGTTTAATCGGCTTTTATGATGATGAACATAAATCATTTTCAAAAATATGGACTCGGAATTTTAGAAAAATAGATAATTATCCTAATAGTGATCTTCCTGTATGCCCTTTACCTGTCTCGTTTAATGGGTTAATTCATAATCAAGTATATACTTTTAATTGGGATTTTAGTAATTCTTCTACCAATATTTACGATATTGTTGTTGCAAAGAATTCGCAGTTCAGACATATCGATGCAAGACAATTGATAGAAACTCTTTATAAAGATTCAATAGATAACGAGTCTAGAGAGAAGGACATATCTGTATCAGCTGTAGAGACCATAAAAAAACAGGTGTCAGGTCAAGACCCTTGCACATTCCTTTATGAATTACTACAAAATGCGAATGACGAACCTGACGGAGATTTTGTCGAAGTTGAAATCCGTTTAACTAATAACATGCTCGTATTCCGTCATACTGGAAAGCAATTTACAGCCATTGATGTTTTGGGTATTTGTGGAGTTGGTGATGGCAGCAAAGCAGATAATAAAGAGGCTATTGGATATAAGGGAATAGGCTTTAAAAATGTCTTCATACGCAATAGCTATGTATATATCAAAACTGGCGATTATTCTTTCTCGTTTGATGAAAAAAATATTGGCGACAGCTTTATGACAACGCCAAAATGGGAAGAAAGCGACCAATTAGATAGCGAGATTAAGAATATATTGGCTCAAGATAAGGACAAATTCCATGTCAATATATTTATGAAGCCACGAACCAAGAAAGCTTTATTTGAAGAAGAACATAACTATCAATCACTTCTTCATAAAGCTTTTGATGATATTAAACAGATACTTTTCATTTCTCATATAAATAAAGTATCTGTAATGATTGAAGGTGAAGGCACGTTCGTTTGTAGTCGTGATACTAACGGAGCAAGTTGGGTGTTTTCAAAAAAATACCCAGCTTTTATCTTACCCAATCTAAGGAATCGCATCAACGAAAGATTGAAAGAGGATACAAATCGCTTGCCTCCAAAAATGAAAAACAAGCAAGAAACTTTTGCTTCTTTCGCTTGTCAGACGAAGGATAACTCTATAGTCGTTAATGAAAAAGAAACTCATATCTATTGTGGTCTTAAGGCAGAAAAAACCAAATGGGGATTTCCATTTGAGATGAACACTGATATGGTTCCTACCGGTCCAAGAGACGACATTGAAAGTGGTGAATTTTGGAATAAAGAATGGGCTAATATAGCAGGTGCTTTGTTCTTTGAATGGCTGAATGATTTAATTGATGATGAGGAATATAACCTTTCATCAATCTTCAGACTTGTACCGAATTTTGAATTATGTAAGGAACAGCATGTTTCATATACAAAGTTCATTGACAATTTCCAAAATGGATTTGAAAATGAACTAAAAGAGAAAGTACTTATACCTGTAGAAGGAGAAAAGAAAAATATTCTATCGGATACAATACTTGATACAACAGGCTTTACATCATCAGAAATTATTACTGATGAAGACTTTTATAAAGTAACAGGTTATGTCATTAGTCTCCCTGCAAATGAATTACGTGGCAATGCCGACTTTGAAAAGGTACAAAAAAGATACTTGGAACAATTCCAAAAGCAAGAACAGATATTCACAAAGGAGAATCTTCTATCTCTTTGCGACAACACAAATTTTCAGAAATGGCTTCAGAAAACAGAGCATAATAATGCTTTCTTATCATTTTTGATAGATAAAGAATGGCTTTCTGATTTCAAAAAGAAAACTATCTTTTTGGGTGAAAACAAAAATTTGTATACTGCTGATCAAATATTCTTTAATATAGATCAATATAAAGATGATATTGCAGCATTCATACATCATATTCCGTATTTGTCACTTGCTACACGTAATTATTTTAGCGATAAAGAAGAAAGCTTAAAAGAAATAGAATCTACTTTAAAGGTATTTAAGCCGAAAACTTTTGTCGATGAAGTACTTTTGGCAGAAAACAACATTGAGCAAACTAAAGCGAGATTAAATTGCAAAACCACTTCACTACATTTTTACCATTTTTTGGCAACGAATATAGAATTCTCTCAAGCTTACAAAGACCTGCCGTATATCAATGACGAGGATAAAGTTGTCTCATCATTTGACACTGACTTTATCTTTGTGGATAATGGAGAAGGCAAGTTGCAAACCAATGCCAAATGGTTAGAAGGCATACCATTCTCCTTTATTTCTACTGACTATGGAGAAGATGTACTCAATTACTTCAAGAATGCATCTATAGAAGGAAGCGATGTTTCTACTCCTACTTTTGGTGTACTAGACTATGACAAATCCATCATTATTGAAAATGTCATACTCAATGAAAAGTATGCTGAGAAAGTTAATACAAACCAGCAAAAAAATGATGATGCTCACAAGAGTTTTATCTCATTCTGTTATGCTAATAGAGGCACTTTAAATACTGGCAGTCTTAAACAATATGCTATAAAAGTAAATGAAAAGAATGAAGATGGAGAAACTCGCTATGAACTTACAGAGGCCAACATATTCTTCGGAACTCCACCATACGATGTGGCGTTAGCGCATCCTTGGATAGATACAGATTGGATGTTCAGTCTTAGTAATGACTTATTATCCGCAGAAATATCAACTGATATTGAACAACTTAAAAAGTTCTATGAAGACAAATTCGGAGTAAAAGAGCTTACTGACCAGCTCTTCTACGATGAAATCGTATCCAAGAATATAGATGCTATATTAAAATCAACTTCAAAGCCAACAACAGAAAGCATAGACAATGAGAACCTTTCAGAAACTGCCATAAGCGCAATAATAAAAGCAAAAAAATGCAATTTTGATTTTGTTGATTATCTCAATGATAATATAGACATCGTTTTCAAAGATAATGACTTTACGAAATTCAACAAATTAGCATTGATTGATTATAACGGAGAATTTATCACAAACGACTCCGTAATATTCTTTTACAATGAGGTTTTGCTCAACTTTATATCAAAAGAATGGTTGCCTTCTAATATCGTAAACATGTGCAGCAAGAACTATGGACTTTCAATAGCTCTTAAGAAAATGCAGGTAGACCAAAATCCTCGTATAAAAAACTATGATTTTGCGACACTATACAATCTTGTTATTGTACCAAATTTGGCAGCTATAAATAGGTATCTTGATAACAAGATTGTGAATTTAGATTTTCATGATTCTATTATAGCGAATATCGGGGCTATTAAACCCGATGACAGGAATAAAATTTCTAAAGCCAAAGTATTTATTCGTGGTAAAGATAAACCAGTAGAGCCTGCTTCGGGGCATAAGATTGTATCAAAGACCGTAGAAGAACTTGTAGAATTATCCTTGGTAGATTATGGCGAACTTGATTTGCTTGACCAAGATTATCATGCAAATGAGCATACTGATTATTGGCATGAAGCTCTTTGTAATGAATCCTTCTCTATTAAGAATTTCCAGAATTGGTTGATTAACAACAAAGAGGCTATCGCAACAAAACTTCAAGATAAGACTTTAAATATTAAGTTTTGGAGATGGGCAAAAAAGAATCTCAAGGAGAATGTTTCTTGTTTATCTGGACTCCCAATTTTGGTAAAAGGGGAAAATGCTCCACGTGTACTTTCTGGAGAAATATATTTTTCCGATGAATATCTGGATACTTCCATAGAAAGTCTTGTTACAGCAGTAGCTCCAAATGCACCAATCATCACCTCTGACTATATTAGTTTGGATGAAAAAAAGAAAGATTGGGTTGATTTTTGGACACAATTGGGCGTACAGGAAAATGAGGTAGAGGTTCTTGAGAATGTTATCAGAACTCGTTTGTCTACTACAAAAGTCGCAAACTTAGTAGACCTTATATATAAGAACCGTACACTTTTGGAACCCAGATTCAATAACAATTTAATAGGGAACCTTGCTGATATTCAGTTAGTCGGGACAGATCGTCAATATCGTGCTGCAAAGGACTGTACTTTCGTATTGTATATAAGTGAAGAACCATTTGCATACATAAGTATACCTAATCGTGTAGGTTCATCGCAAGCTGGTGTAAATAGCTTTATTGGTGAAATTATTCAAAAGCATAATGAAATACACTATATTACAGATTTAACCAAATGGCGTCAAGAGAAAATTGAGGTTTATCTTGCACTTCAAAATGAGAATAAACAAGGTAAAGTTCACATGGCCTTAATAAAAGAGCTTGCAATTCTGATAAATGCTAACAAAGACAACTTATCTACGTTGCCCAAAATAAGCGATATCCATTTGTTGGATAGAGACAATACTTATAAGCCTTGTAAGGCTTTGACAGAAGGCTCTAAATACCACCCATTCTTCGACTTTGAAACATGTGGAATAACATTGGATTACATAAGTGATAGCTATCTTTCCTGTGGCGAATCAGTTATTAAATTATTCGACTACTTAAAAGTTCATCACAACTTAGAAGAAAATGATCTCTCTTATTTAAGTAACTATACAACAGCTTGTTATTTTTGGAAGAACTATCTTGGTGCAAATGACACAAGAAGTAGAGACAAAAACATAAAGCATGCTATGAACTTTATAACACCCTCAAAAAATCCATTTAATGGACTTGCATGTGTGCCAACATTAGATGGAAATGTTGTAAAGGCCGAAAGTCTTTATAGTCTACATATCAGAGATAAAGTTGCATTACTTACAGATGGAGAAAAACTATTGCCCTTGGATATTGTTGCAGAAGGTGTACTTGTTGATGAAAATTCAGCAAGTAAAGAAAGCGTATGCTTTATGGACAAGTTGTCATTCAAAAACATGTTGAGTGTGCAACATTGTTTCGACGCTCTTTGCAACATACCTGCAGACATCCAAACTACCAAAGAAAAAGAATTACGCAAAGAACTCGTTAAGTGGATTATTAGCCAAAAGGATGATATTGGTACAAAATTGGCAGAATATCGGGCAAACGAGAATTCCCTTTGGTATAATGGACTATCACAAAAACAACAGATAGCAAAACTATATGCACTTAATCCTAAAGACAACTTGGAACAATACTTTAGCAATAATGCAAAAATTATTGATGCTAGTTATGTTGCAAATAAAGATAATCAGCAAGACGCTTTTGCTGCTCTTGGTATTAAAGTTATATCACAAACTGACGTAGCCACAGTTCCTTCTGCTGATAAGAAGCTGGCTTATAATAGTAATAGTATTAAGAAAGATCTTAAGTTTTATACACTTATTATTTCTGGTATTGAGAATTCTGAATCATGGAAGGACAGTTATGAAGAGTATTGTAGCAAAGTAGACAAAATGACATTTTGGACATGTTCTGCTATTGAAAAAAAATACAAACAGGATGGTAGCATTGTCAAAAAACTAAGTGGTTTCTATTATGAAGACGGAAATGACGAATTCTATTATAAAGGCGACCTAAATAGTCCACTTGTATTTCTTGATTATGTCAAAGGGGTAAAAGAATATCTTGGTCTTAAAGCTGATATAGAGATTATTAAAAATGTCATGTTTGATAGGCTGGCAGCTTGTAACTTGATTAAGGAGGAATATGGACGTTTGCTTTCAGACGAAGAGTTCGTTGAAGAAGTAAGGAAGACCATTCCTAAGTTTAATCATAAAGTTATAGTAGAACCTACTACAAAACCAACTATGACCGAGTCTATAACAGAGTCTGTAAATCCGACAAAAACAGAGTCCGTGAATCCGCCCCAAGTAGTAGAAAAGCAGAAAGAGCAAGAGATTAACAACGAAGATTCAGAAAATACTGTTCATCTAAGTAAAGCGGAGACTAATACCTTATCACAATCAGAACAAATAGAAGCCCAACTTGAAGCGCAAAAATACCTTCTCTCTATTAAGCCTATGTGGGAATTCCCCGATAATTTTGCAGAAGTAGATGAGGACGGAAAGCCATATTGTTTCTCAACATTCAATATTAAAGACGAAGAGGAAAATGATGTGGCTATTGTATTGAAGAGTTATAAAAATGACAAAGCTCCTTTCTCTATAAATCCAGAAGAGTGGGATTATCTCACAGTTTCTAAAGCTAAATTAGTTATATATAGAGGAAATGGACATCATGAAGAATTAGAAAAGGAAGACTTAATTAGAAATCAGAATTGTGTAAAACTTCGATTTAGTACAGAAAACTTAGATATAGAAGACAGAATATCTCAATTCTCAGACATCCTTCACTACTTCAAGCAGATTCATTTTGATTTTGAAAGTTTTAATATTTCAAAGCGTGCAAAATCTATCGTTGGAATCACTAACAAAAATCAAGGAAAACAGACTGGTGGTAGTGACGATGACATCTAAAAAAATAAGAAAATGAAATACAGCAGAAAACAATATCAAGACTTTCTCTCTACAGAAATAGAAACCCAAGTTAGAGGCTACGAGCAAATCGTAAACACAAAAGCTATGGTTTTAAAGAACCGTGGAGATGTCTTTGTGGGAATGTTCTTAAAGATTAACGAGCAAGGATTCGCAATATTCAAAGTCCGCCAGTCCGACAAAATGCCTCGTAAAAATTCTTTTTGGACGGCAGTTTGTTACATTGATCCTATGTCAAAGTTTAGGCAATGGGGAGATTTTTCATGGTTAGAACTTCGAGAGAAATATCAAAAAGATTTTTCTGATGCTTATTGCTGTTGGCTATCAAAATCCGACGACAATGACTTTTATATAGTAGGATTTAAAAATATAACTGTTGAATTTGCACAATTGTTAACTCCAAACACAATCGTAGCTTTTGGGCCAAATGATCCTCCTCTTCGATATCTGAAAAATTTGCTAACATACACTGAAACTGCATCTGTAGACCCAATATTGGATGCTGAGTTAAATACCCAAATGTGGACTCCAACCCCAATTGAGGCTAATGAGGAATCCAACAATTTATTATTAGTACAATTGGAAGATTCTTGCCATCTCATTATACAAGGCCCCCCAGGAACAGGTAAGACATATCGTATGGCTAATCTTGCCAGACATCTTTTAGATAAAAACAAAAGTGTTCTTGTGACCGCTCTGACTAATCAAGCATTGATGGAACTTGCCGCTAAAGATGCTCTTGAAGACTATATAAAAAAAGGATACGTTTCTAAAACAAGTTTGACAATTGATGAATCACAACAACTTAATCTAAAGAAAGTAAATGAGAACAAGTGTAACCCCATAAAAGGAAAACTGACACTTGCATCTTTTTATGTATCAAGTGGATGGGCGTCTGAGGAATCGGCCTTTGACTATGTTATAATGGATGAGGCAAGCCAGGCTTTATATCCGATGATTGCAATTTCATTTAAATTGGGAGAAAAGGTGATATGGGTAGGTGATCAAAAGCAACTTTCACCTATAGTACAAACAAATGAAGATATAATTAATGGGAACAATTGGAATAGTATAGTCAATGGTTTCAATACCCTTTGCAATAGTTCTGATTATAAATCATTTCTCTTAAAGGATACCTTCCGTTTGACAAAGAGAGGAGCTGAATGCACAGGTGTATTTTACGATAACTTGCTTAATTCCGTATCAGAATACCAAACCATTCCTGTAAACATAAACTGGTTAAAAAGCAATGGTGGTCCTGTTATGGAATATTTATCACTTCCTCTTGGTGAAAAATCTCCAGAGATGGCAATCAGCGTAATACTATCCAAAGTAAAAAGCATTCTTGCGGTTTCGCCAAAGGCCAGTATTGCAGTATTGTGCAAATTTAAAGATTCAATTCGTACATTGCAGAAAGCGTTTGTTTTAGATTTGTCAGTAAAGGATCTTCCTGATAATATTAAAATAGAAACGGTTGATCGTGTCCAAGGTCTTACTATTGATTACTGCTTTTTTCTTATACCAAATGTATCTACAAGATATTCACTACAAAGTGAGTTATTTAATGTAGCAACGTCTCGTGCTCGTTATTGCACCGTCATTGTTGCAGACAAATTGCTTTTAAAAGAAAATATGAGCGAAGACGTCCGTAAATATCTATTAAAAGCTTCGGATAACTCTTATGTATCGTTTGCCAAAACTATTTCGTCAGGTTCTATTACCTTAACAGTAAAGGACAAAATTGACCTATCGAAATTTGAACGGAAAAGAACGGAGTTAGTTGATGGAAAAGAAAATATCTACATTATAGATACAAATGTATTTGTAAATTGTCCAGACATTATCAATAAGATTGGTAAGAAGTACAAGATAATAATACCTTCTACAGTTCTTGAAGAATTGGATAAGCTAAAGATAAAAGATGGTGTTGACAAAATCATACTTAGCAAAGCTGCTAAAAATATTTCATTGGCATTTACGCAACAGTATTCTTGCATGGAAGATGCCAATGTTGCTCTTCTTCCAAATGGTTTTGATAGGAAAAATCCAGATTGCAAAATTTTATCAGTAGCTCTTAAACACTCTGAAGAGAATCCAATACTCCTCACATCTGACAATATGTTAGCTGCAAGAGCAAAAGGATTAGGCATAACTACCTTAACTCTTAAAGAATTTTTAAGACGATAATCATTATCTTATCCATAACATCAGAATAATATGAACATAGCAGATCAAATACGTTTAAAACTCCAATTGAAAGAGAACTCCGAAGTGGAGTATAAGTCAGCAGCAGGTGGTTTCCCAAAGGTTGAATTTTGGCGTTCTTTTTCAGCCTTGGCCAATACCAATGGTGGAACGATTGTGTTGGGAGTGAAAGAGAAAAATCATAAGTTCACACCAGATGGTCTTTCTGAAGAACTTGTAGCAAAATACAGAAAACAGTTTTGGGATGACGCACACAATAAGTCGTGTGTGAACATTCCGTTGTTGGTTGAGAGTGATATAGAAGAAATAAAAACTGACGGAGGACAATACTTACTTGCCTTTAGAATACCTCGTGCACAATATGACTTGCGTCCTATTCACCTTACACTTACTCCGTTTGGGCATACTTATAAGCGCAGAGACGAGGGTGATTATCTCTGTACAGATGACGAGATAAAGCAGATGTACTCGGATGCCAACAATATGAGGGCATCTGCTGATTCTCGAATCCTACGAGGTTATTCCATTGATGACATTGATATGCCGACTCTTCATCAATATCGTCGTGCATACGACATAAAACACGAAAACCATCCTTGGACAGAAGTTGATGATAAGCAGTTTTTGGAAAACATTGGCGCATATCGTAAGGATAGAGCTACGTCTACTGAGGGGTTTACGGTTGCAGGAATGCTGATGTTTGGTAAAACCAACAGCATAACAGACCCGGAATGTTGCCAAGAGTTCTTTCCTGACTATCGTGAACATTTGAGTGATGACCCTCAGATACGTTGGACAAATCGCATATATCCCGATGGAACATGGGAAGCCAACCTTTATCAGTTCTTTACTCGTGTGCTACCTTTATTACAGCACTCACTACCTGTGCCGTTTAGTCTTGATAACAACCAAATAAGAAACAACACCACAGCTGCCCATGTCGCATTACGCGAGGCTTTTGCCAATAGTCTTATCCATGCGGCATATACGGTGAGAGGCAATATTGTCATAGACAGATACTTCGATCGTATAGTGTTGTCTAATCCAGGTACGATGCTTGTCAGTATGGAAGAATATTATGAAGGTGGACATAGCGTATGTCGAAACCCTATTATCCAAAAAATGTTTGTATTCTTAGGAATTGGAGAGAAAGGTGGCACAGGTGCAGACGTGATAGCGAAAGGCTGGAGAGATAACGGATGGAGTATACCAACTGTTGAGGAAAAGAATAATCCCGACAGAATTGAAATCTGCCTGTCTTTGGTTAGTAATGCCAATGTAACTACGGAAACTACTACGAAAATTTCTTCAAATACTACGGAAACTTCGTCGCGCACTACGGAAACTACTACGAAAACTTCTTCAAACACTACGGAAACTATCGTTAATTCAATCCGAAATAACCCGAAAATAACGACCAAAGAGATTGCTGCTCTATGTGGCATCACTGAAGACGGTGTTTCTTACCATATCAAAAAGCTGAAACAAATGGGTAAAATAACACGTGTTGGTGGCTCTCGAAATGGAGGCGAATGGAATGTTGTTGAATAATTTTTGGTATAGCAATTTAGCGAAGATAAAAAGGATACCACAATATGTTATTAGGAAACAAAATAAAGTCTCTTAGAGACGAACAAGGGATATTGCAACGACAAATTGCTGCATATTTAGAAATTGACACCCCGATGTTCAGTAAAATTGAACGTAGAGATAGACGAGCCAAGAGAAGTCAAGTGCCTAAGTTGGCAGAATATTTTCATGTTGATGAAAAAGAATTGCTCACCTTATGGCTGGCTGACAGAATATTGGATGCAATAGAAGGCGAGGATGAATTAAAGTTTAAGGCAATTGAAGTCGCGAAATGCGAATTGACTAAGGCTAACTTATAAGGACTACTATATCAGAACTTTTGACAAGGCGGTTGGCTTGTCCTAATTTATGGGCAAGCTAACCGTCTTACTTTTGTATAGGCATTCAATGCACCAGGCTCCAATACGTCTTGAAGAATGAATCCGAGTGGATAAGTGAACCCAACTCTTGATAATTCTTCTTTCTCTTTTCATCCATGATAACCTTCTTGTAGAAGACGCGGTTAGTTCTGTCAAAGTCCATAACCCGGCTTTGATATAGGGATGAAAAGAGAACTCAGGCGATGATGCCAAGAAGGATAAGATACCATTGGAGTAATCCCCATTTGTCAGTCCTTTGTCTGAATCTGTTCCATCTGTAGAGCCACCACGATTTCAGTGTTGGTGGAGGAGATGGCTTAGGACTTGTGATGGTTTGCAGAATAGAATAAGGGAACAGCTTATTCAAGAGAGGAGTAGAAAGAGGCAACATCGCCATCCTTCATTATCGAACAAATCTGTGTGTCTGCAGGCATATTCTTGAATTGCTTGCCATTGCATGTTTGAAAGATGCTGACGCACACGCCAAGACTTACTATGTCCTTCAGTTTGGCAACTTCTTTCAGAAGCAGTACTCCCTCATTCATGCGTTCCTCTCCTTTAGTTAACGTTTGGCATCTGTTCTGATGGCATCTGTTATCTTCATCATCTTTGCTGCCCATAGCAACAAAAACTGCATCTCAAAGTAATGCACATGAGCGCAACCTTTCTCTTCCATTTTGAGTATAGCATAGCACTCTTCTGTCTCTTCGTATGCATTTTCATAGTCAATCTTTGTCTTCTCACATCGAATATCCAAAACTCCGTAGTCTTCCGAATTGAAGTCCATCATATCAAGTCGGTTGCTTAATGATTGATATTCCTGCCACAACTTGGTTGATTTTTCTTTAGCTCTATTCCACTTATTTTGATATGCTTTCAAGTGTCTCTGCTCCAATGAAGCGAAATTCACCTCATTCCATACGGACATATCAAAAGAGAAAAATCGGCGAATAAGTCCCTGTAGTTTTGTGACGCATACAAGTAAAGCCCCGACATTATCATGGGCACGTTGTTCCGCTTCATCAATGAACTCATTGGTATTCTTGTATTCATCATAGAAGCGGACAAGGACAAGCGCATCCTTGAAACTCACATCACTAACTCTTGTCCGAGTTTCTATTACCTTGTTTACCTCTTGCAGTTGTTCTGCAAGCACCTCAATCATGTTCGACATATATAATAAGGTATGTTTGTTATTCGATATTGACCAAATTTATCTGTATTGCATCGGCAGCGTTCTCCTTCTTTTCATCCACCACCTTTGTATATATCTGCGTTGTGCGCACATTGGTATGCCCCAGCATCTTGCTCACCGTGTAGATGTCCGTTCCGTTGGCCAGCTGCAAGGTAGCATAAGTATGACGGAAGCAATGGAATGTGATATGCTTGGTGATACCCGCAGCCTTTATCCATCGTTCCAATGGTTTTGAAATCCATGATGGGGCAGGCAAACCCTCAAACACAAACTGGTCATCAGCACGTCTGTCACCGCACAACAGATAGGCTTGGGCAGAAATAGGTTTGTATTCCACACCCTTTGTCTTTTGCTGAGTGAAGTTCACCCTGTAGTGGTCACCCTCTTTGACTATCTCTTTCCACTTCATCTACTTGATGTCCACATGGCATATTCCTGTGAGTGCAGAGAACAAAGCAGCACGTTTGATTATAGGATTGTCGCACGGTGTTTGTGCAAGCGCGTTCAACTCTTCTATCGTAAGATATTCGCGTAGGCTCTCTTGTTCAGGAATGCCTTTCACCTTTGCAGCCAAGTCGAACGTTAGATAGCCATCCACAAATGCCTGTTTCAGTCCTGCCTTGAATATGGCGAAGTATGTCGCTGCTGTATTCTGCGATACTGTCCCCGACTTCCCTCCGCCTTGTGGAGCATTGAGAAGGAACAGCTTGAAGTTTTCAATCAGTCTGAGATTTATCTGCCCAAAAGTCAATGTGTCACCACCTGCGAATATTTTCATCAACTCATACACTCTGCGCCAATTGACATTGATTGACTCTGAACTATTTCTATGCCTTTTGTCTGCTACTTCATTGAAATAAGAGATGAAATTGCATTGCGAACGCTCGTTCTGTGCCGCATGTTCAGCTTCGCTGTCTGTATATAATGCTGCATTATCGTATTCCCTTTGTCGCATAGCCCTCACCTTATCGGCGTAGATGCATGATTCTTGGGCACATATACGAAATTGCCGATTTGCCGAGTAGGAATTGAAAACTTTCTGATTTGAAGATATAGTGTACTGTCATTCATGTGATATTTCTCACACGCTTGCTGTATCGTATAGCAATCCTTTGGTTCCAAACTATACAGCTTGGGAATGGGCTTGGGCTGCTTCTTAAGCAAGCTCTTCCTTAGAGGGTACATCTCCATAAGCGTTTCTTTGCTTACTCGTGTTTGGCGCTGTCCTACATTAACACTCGGAATAACGCCCTTTCAGATTTGGCGATAAAGGGTTTCCTTACTGATGCCAAACATTGAATAGGCTTCGGGAACCGTGATGTACTCTTGATCTTTAGGAATAGCTTTAGCTATGGCATCCAAACGCTCATTTATTTTCTCTTCATCTTTCCTGCGTTTAAATGCAACTTTAGAACATCTTGCAGAACAATACCAAGACGTGATGGTCTTTGCGACGAATGGCTCACCGCAAATCCTTGCATTTCCTTGTTATCTCAAACTTTGCTACACCCATACAGTTCTGTTTTATTATTACTATTGTTATTATTTACCGATAAGTGTTGGTACAGATATGGTGCAAAAATAAAGCTAATATCCGAATATAACGAAAGAAATACAAAGTTTAACCAAAAAGAAAATCCGCATAACTCATTGAGCTATGCGGATTTATCTATCTATACCTTTCGGTAGTTATCTATACTTACTTAACCTCCTCGAAGTCAGCATCCTGGATGTTGTCATCCTGCTTTGCGCTGCTGTTGTCGGCTTGCTGCTGACCAGCGTTAGCTCCGCCCTGGAAGCCCTGGGCGCCAGCCTGAGGTCCGGCCTGGCCATACATCTGGGCCGAAGCGGCCTGCACTGCCGTGTTCAGGGCTGCCGTAGCCGTGTCGATGGCAGCCACGTCGCCACTCTTGTGAGCGTCCTTGAGCTGCTGGAGGGCCTGCTCTATGGCAGGTTTCTTGTCGGCAGGAATCTTGTCGGCGTTGTCCTTCAGGAAGTTCTCGGTGGTGAAGATCATGGAGTCTGCCTGATTCATCTTGTCCACCTTCTCACGCTCCTTCTTATCAGCCTCCTCGTTGGCCTTGGCCTCAGCCTTCATGCGCTCAATATCATCCTTTGACAGTGAGCTGCTGGCCTCGATGCGGATGCTCTGCTCCTTGCCTGTGGCTTTATCCTTGGCGGAAACGTTGAGGATACCGTTGGCGTCGATGTCGAATGTCACCTCAATCTGTGGCACGCCACGGCGAGCCGGTGCTATGCCCTCAAGGTTGAACTGGCCTATGCTCTTGTTCTGAGCCGCCATCGGACGCTCACCCTGAAGCACGTGAATCGTCACGGCTGTCTGGTTGTCGACGGCTGTAGAGAACACCTCGCTCTTCTTGGCAGGAATGGTGGTGTTGGCATCAATGAGCTTTGTCATCACGCCGCCCATGGTCTCGATGCCAAGTGTCAGAGGAGTGACATCAAGCAAGACGATGTCGCCCGCACCCTTCTCGTTGTTGAGGATGGCACCCTGGATGGCAGCACCCACGGCCACTACCTCATCGGGGTTGACGCCCTTTGAAGGTTCCTTGCCGAAGTAGTTCTTGACCAGTGTCTGCACAGCGGGTATACGGCTTGAGCCGCCCACGAGGATGACCTCATCGATATCTGATGTTGAGAGCTTGGCGTCGCGGATGGCGTTCTGGCAAGGCACCAGGCAAGCCTGGATGAGGTTGTGGGCCAACTGCTCAAACTGTGAGCGAGTCAGTGTCTTCACCAAGTGCTTTGGCACGCCGCCCTCGGCTGAGATGTAAGGCAAGTTAATCTCGGTGGAGGTTGTGCTTGAGAGCTCTATCTTTGCCTTCTCTGCAGCCTCCTTCAGGCGCTGCATGGCCATCGGGTCCTTGCGCAGGTCAATGCCCTCATCGGCCTGGAAGCCATTTGCCAACCAGTCGATAATCACCTGGTCGAAGTCATCGCCGCCCAGATGCGTGTCACCGTTTGTGGCAAGCACCTCGAACACGCCACCACCGAACTCAAGGATGGAGATATCAAACGTACCACCGCCAAGGTCGAACACGGCAATCTTCATATCCTTGTTGGCCTTGTCAACGCCATAGGCCAATGCGGCAGCCGTAGGCTCGTTGACGATACGGCGCACGTTCAAGCCCGCTATGGCACCGGCCTCTTTCGTGGCCTGGCGCTGAGAGTCGGAGAAGTAGGCAGGCACGGTGATAACGGCGTCGCTCACCTCCTGGCCAAGGTAATCCTCGGCTGTCTTCTTCATTTTCTGAAGCACCATCGCGCTGATCTCCTGCGGAGTGTAAGGATGCGCGGCACCATCTATCTGCACCTTTGGATAACCATTGTCGTTGATGACGGTATAAGGCACACGCTCGGCCTCCATCTTGCTCTGCTCATAGGTCTCACCCATGAAACGCTTGATAGAATAGACTGTATTCTTCGGGTTGGTAATGGCCTGGCGCTTAGCTGGGTCACCCACCTTGCGCTCGCCGTCCTTCATGAAGCCAATCACGGATGGCGTGGTGCGCTTGCCCTCAGAGTTAGCAATCACTACCGGCTCGTTGCCCTCGAATACGGCTACGCAGCTGTTGGTAGTACCTAAGTCGATTCCAATAATCTTTCCCATAATAGTATGTATTTTTTATTTATTATTCTGTGTTAATGTTGCTTGGACTTAATGTCCGCTGAATAATAAACAAACGATATGCCAAGGGCTGCCTTCCGTATCGCGACTGACAGAATGACACAAACAACACGCTATTATTGCCTTATCACCACGACACTGTAAGCGGGGAGTGTGACTTTCTGACCCTTGACCGTGGTCTTAACCGTTGTGACGGCCTTGTCGCCAGGCTTTCCGGCTATGCCTTCCGCCACGGTGCCGTCGGCTATCTTCACGCCCGACACGCTCACGGCGAGACGAGCGGGCAGGGCATTTACAATTTTGACGATGACCTTACCTTCGTTATCGCTCACCACGCTGCTGCTCACTCTATAACCAATGGCCGACGGCAAGCTTAATGTCGAGCCTATGTGTTTGTCGCCACTATTGTTGCCCCACAGCTTCTGCGTGTAATAGCTCGGCGTAAGGCCTGCAGCCACGTCGCCGTCTGCCACGCCATGACTTTCCATCTCAACCACGTCGCCATTACGTTCCACCGCACATAGGAACAACGCCTCAGCTAGGGCGTTCTCCACCGTGGAGCCTTGCGAGCCCCACTCTCCGAGGCACACCCTTGGAGCCTCTCGGTCGTAGTGGTCATAATAGTCTTGGTTATGGAGGAACCATCCTGGTGAAGCGTGGTTGCACTCCCCCACCCTGTCCACGATGCTATTGTTCTCCTCGGCGAATTTCCACCCCTCCGTATAGTCGGCAGATGGATTATGCGTGGGCCCCGCGTTGCCAATGACCTTAATCGCCGGGTATTTAGCCTTCACGGCCTCTGCCAAAGCCTTATAGCGCTTCTCGAAGGCTGTCGTGACATGACTGCCGTTGCCAATGCTGACATATCTCAATCTGAACGGTGCCGGATGGCCCGCTGCGGCGCGCTTTCTCGCCATCTCCGAAGCCGTAGTGTCTGCTACCGCCCACTCTATCATGTCGAGCGCGTCCTGGCAAGTGGCGTCAATGGGGAGCACGGGTATGGGTTCTGCGCCAAGGTCCTCGCAAAAACGGAAAAACTCATATAACCCCAAGCCATGCGCGCCTTTCGAGAAGCGCACGAACTTTGGGCTCAACGCGGCAACGGTCTCCGCGGCGTCCTTGCGCAGCCCGTGACCTTTGAAGGTGTCGTGCGGGAGAAGGCTCACCATGTCCACGTCGACGCTTCCTTCTTTCAGCGGGGTCAAGGCAAGCCGCACGTCGCCAGCTTCCATTTTCTTGTCCACTGCCAACGGGAACTCATAGCGTTGCCAACCTTGGCCGTCCAGCTTCAGCCTCATTTTCGCGTATTCCTTGCCATTGTTGCCCACAAGGGCCACGAGTACCTGGTTTTTGCCTCCATTGGGCGTGCGAAGACACAGGGAGCAATCAAACTGCTGCAACGGCGCGGCGGTCATTCCCTTCCATCCTTTATTATATAATGTGTCCGTCTTCGTCATCACGGCATAGTGTGGATTGTCTGCCGAGAAGGGGGCATCCGTGCGTATGGTCACCGCATGGTTGGAGGTCCATGCGGTCTGCGGCCCAAGGCCTGTGCCGTCGTTCGGGGAATACTCAAAACCGCCGTTCCTCACCATCTCGGCTTTCAGTCCGTTATCATCATGGTTGGCAGTGCCTGTGAGCGAGACGCCCACGAGCTTGCTGGATATGCGCTTCGTTTTCGAAGGGTCGATTGTCAGTGTAGCTTCCACGTCAGTGCCCAAGTCGGCAAAACGCCGCGAATCGTCGCCCATGCGCTCTGAAAACAATATCTTGTCGTGGGCCATGGCGCCAAGATAATTTATCATATAGTCGAGATGTATCTTTGGCACTTGAAACATGTTGCCGGCATATTCCTTATCGGCCACGGTGGCCGTGTCCATGATCCACGCGTCATCGCTTATCGAGCTTGGCTCCTTCGCCTCAACAAAATGGCGAAAGTCCTTGTCGGCCTTCACGTATCGCCTCACGCTGCCTTGCGCCTTGAAGTAAATGTCGAACGTGCCATCGTCCATCTGGAACATCACAGGCTCCCGCACTCCCTTGTCGGTCATGGAGGGGAAGTCCTGCGGCCGCCACGTCACGAGGTCCTCGCTGTAAGCCGCGGCAAGGCATCGCGCGTTGTCATCGACGGAGAACAGCAATCGCCATGAGCCGTCGGCGGCATGGCAGACATAAGGCGAACGCATGCGACTGCCTTCGGTGGCTGAAGCATAGTCGGACCCGCAGAGCCGGCCTGCGTCTGCCCATCGCTCCTGGTCGGTCAAGTAAGCCACGTGCAGCCCATCGCCATCAGCAGGACTGTAAAGGAATATCTGGCAAGTGGTGTCCTTGCCCACTATCTCATAAGAGGGTCTGGTCTGTGCCCCTGCTTCAAGGGCGAAGACGGCGAGTGCCAATGCTAATACTTTCTTCATGGGTTTTCTCTGTTTAACGTGACACAGCACCATGCCACTTATCGCAAAATTAACAAAAAGCTCACAAACAGGAGCAAGATTTATCTTTTTCTTTGCCCGAATGGTTTTTTTTTCATAACTTTGCATCGTTGAATGCGCTTGTGGCGAAATTGGTAGACGCGCCAGACTTAGGATCTGGTGGTTCACTGCCGTGTAGGTTCGAGTCCTATCAGGCGCACCATACATAATCCTAACTGCTTGATATTGAGCAGTTAGGATTTTTACTTTTATGTTTTTGCCGAGTTTTTGCCGAGTTATTAAGAGCTTACCTGTATAAACCTCGGCAAAAGTGTCATAATATCAGTTTCAACATATTATTTTCACACACAAAAGAAAAAACCCTATTTCTGTTATTTCATGTTAAATTCCCTCTACAAATATGATGTTTGTAGCGCAAATCACTATCTTTGCGTTAAATTCATTATAGTTACTGCAACATGGAAGATTTGAATCAACTTAAGTTGGTGCTGGTTAAAAAAAAGAAGACCAACAAATGGTTGGCTGAACAGTTGAATGTAAATCAGACAACTGTTTCTAAATGGTGTACGAATACCAGTCAGCCAGATTTGGCAACACTGAAACGTATTTCAGAGTTGTTGAATGTCAACGTGAGTGAAATTATAAATTTTGATTAAAGTCGGACCATGGGAAATTCTAACTTTAATGAGAATACCAGAGTGCAAGTTCCGGCTGCACTTCATCTATGCAAGTTGGGCTATACTTACTTGGACAATATCAATGCATATGATACCAAGACTAATATATTGATTGACGTTTTTCTGAATGCCGTGAAACGTCTCAATCCGTCTATGACGAGCCAAGAGGCTTCTTTGTTGTTCTCAAAGATTGTAAACATTGCCAATAATGATGATTTGGGGCGCGAGTTGTATCAGATGCTTTCTTCCAATAACGGAATAAAACTTATTGACTTTGACAATCCTGACAACAACGATTGGCACGTCACCACGGAGTTTACTTGTGAAAACGAAGACACGGAGGACAATTTCCGTCCTGATATCACCTGTTTCATCAATGGCATGCCACTGGCTTTTATCGAGGTGAAGAAGCCCAATAATCATGAGGGTATTTTGGCGGAGCGTGAACGCATAAACACCCGTATGAGCAAGGCGTGCTTCCGCCGCTTCTTCAACGTTACGCAGTTGATGATATTCTCCAACAATCAGGAGTACGACAATGAGAGCCGTGTGCCTATCCAGGGTGCATTCTATTGCTGCTCTGCTAAGGGAAAGGCTTTCTTCAATGTGTTCCGTGAGGAGAACAAAACGTTTGTTACCAATTATCCCTATCATGAAATAACGGATGAGGACGAATATAAGGTATTGAAGCATCGCAACTGTGTGGTCATAAAGAATCTCAAGGAATATCAGACCAACAAGGATGTCAATACTCCCACCAACCGTATCATTACTTCAATGCTCAGCAAGGAGCGCTTTCTGTTCCTGCTTCGCTATGGCATAGCGTATGTTGAGCGCAAGGTGGAACTGGATGACGGCACGCAGGGTACCACGCTGCAAAAGCAAATTATGCGCTATCAGCAGATGTTCGCTTCTTATGCCATCCGCCGTACATTGAATAATGGAGTAAAGAGTGGTATCATTTGGCACACACAGGGTAGCGGCAAGACGGCTTTGGCTTATTACAGTGTTCGCAGCCTTACTGACTTCTTCGCTAAGAAGAATATTGTGGCTAAGTTTTATTTCATTGTTGACCGCATCGACCTGATGGAACAGGCTACTGACGAGTTTGCTGCTCGCGGTCTTATCGTGCATAATGCCAAGAGCCGTGAAGAACTGATGAAGGACATTGCCAGCCGGTCTATCACACAGAACAACGAAGGCAAGTTGGAGATCATGGTGGTCAACATCCAGAAGTTTAAGGAGGACAAGGCCAAGGTGCAAGTTGACGACAGCTACAGCACCAACCTTCAACGTATATTCTTTATCGACGAGGCGCACCGTGGGTATAACCCCAAGGGCAGCTTCCTTGCCAATTTGCTCGAGGCTGACAAAAACGCTGTGAAGATAGCCCTCACTGGCACGCCGCTTCTAAAGGAGGAGCGCGAGTCGTGGCGAGTCTTCGGCGACTATATCCATACTTATTATTATGACAAGTCAATCGCTGACGGCTATACTTGCAAACTGATGCGCGAGCCTGTCGAGACGATATACAAGGAGAAGATTGAGGACATCCTCGACAAACTGGCGGGAAGTGTGCAGGTTAAGAAGTCTGACATTGACCGCAACAAGATTATCGAGGATGACAGCTATCTCAATGCGTTGCTCGACTATATAATATCCGACTTCCGCCGTTTCCGCAGGGAGCAGAACGACGATTCTGTCGGAGCGATGATTGTCTGCAAGACCAATCCTCAGGCAAGGGAGATGTTCCGCCTGTGGCAGGAGCGGTTCCATAATGCGGAGAAAATATGGCAGCATAAAGAGGAACAGATCGAAATGGCAGCAGAGTCAATGACTTTGCCTTCCGGCTACAGGCCTTTGACGGCTTCGCTTATCCTGCATGACGAGGGTGACAAGATGGAGCGTAAGGAATATATCGAGGGTTTCAAAAAGCTACAGGAGGTAGATGTGCTCATTGTCAACAAGATGCTTCTCACTGGTTTTGACGCTCCGCGTCTGAAGAAGTTGTATCTTGGACGATCTCTCGACGGACATGACCTTTTGCAGGCTTTGACTCGTGTCAACCGCCCTTACCATGATTTCAAATATGGCTATGTGGTGGACTTCGTGAACATCAAGGAGAATTTTGATGCCACTAACGACCGCTACCTGCGTGAACTTAACCGCACTACTGATGATGCTGGTGCCGGACAGAACAATATCGCCAATGACGTGATGGTGACTAAGGAGGAGGTGGAAGCCAAGATTAAGCAGGTAAAAGGTGTGCTATTCAACTTCACCACCGACAATATGGAGGAGTTCCGCAAACAGATTGACGAGATTGACAATAAGGACAGTCTGTACGAGCTGCGCAACACGCTTTCGGAGGCGAAGGCTATTGTCAATCAGGTTCGTTCTTTCGGCGACGAGGAGACGAAAAAGAAACTTGATTCTCTTCCCACAGGCACCATTCCTACGCTTATCACGGAGGTAACACACCGCATTGAGCGCATCAATCTTCTTGAGAATACGGAGCATAAGGCCGACGTGTCGGGCATCATTAACGTTGCGCTTTCTGAGCTGGAATTTGAGTTCAAGAAAGGAATGCCTGAGGAAATGCGCATCATCGTCAACGATATCCGTGAACGGTGTGAGCGTGTGCAGGCGGAGTTTGAGGCGAACTTTGACACAAAGGAGGACAAATATGTGATTCTTGCCGACGAGTTTCGCGAGTATTTCCGCAAAAAGGGCTTTGTGCCAAAGAATACGGCTGATGCGAAAGAGAGCATACAATATATGGACGAGGTGATGAAGAAAATAAGGGAAATCAACCGACGCAACCGTATTTTGAAAAGCAAGTACAAGGGCGACGAGCGGTTTGTACGCATACACAAACGCATCGAGGAGCAAAACGAAAAGCGCGAAAAGCCTATCATCTCTAAACAGGAATATGAGATTGCGGAGAACCTTGCCAATATGAAACAGGACATCGACCGCATGATTTTTCTCGACATCAACAAGCTCGACAATGTGCCGGCTTTCCAGCAGGATGTGCTTGCCATCATTGGCAAGGAACTGCTGAAGATGCACATTCGGGCGGACATCAAGGACCGCAAGTTTATCAATAATCTTATCACAACTGAATATTTACAACAACGCAACTACGCATATTAAATAATGAGCAACATCAATATATCTGAGGCTACTATTGCCCTCATTGATTCTCTGAAGAGCACTACCGGGGCTTTCGGCTTGGCTGGTACGGGCAGTGAATACAAGATTGTAACGGAGATGTTCCTTTACAAGTTTTTCAACGACAAGTTCGGCTATGAGGCCAAACGCGACGAGGTGTATGGCGAGCGGTTGAGAAACGCCGAAAAATGGGATGCCGAGTATGACTCTTTCACAGAGGATGAGGTGGAGGACTTGTTCAGTTATCTGCCGCACTCGGTGCCGCGCATGAAACCTGAGCATACGCTTTCGCATCTTTACAACTCTGCCACTAAGGGCGACTTCTCTACGCTGCTCGACGCTACGCTCGTTGACATCGCCTCCCTCAATGCCGACACATTCTCTGTATCTACTTCGGGCAAGAGTAAGGTGAACATTTTCTTTCCGCTTACCACTTATGTTACTGACACGCAGAAGCGTGACGAGTTTGCCAAGGCGCTGATGCGTAATGTGGCTTCGTTCAACTTTGAGGATGTGTTTGAGGAGAAATACGATTTTTTCTCTCATATCTTCGAATATCTTCTGAAGGGCTTTAACAATGCCGGTGGTGGCAAGTATGCAGAATATTACACGCCTCGTGCCATTGCGCAGGTGATGGCTCGGCTGCTGGTTGGCGATAATGCTGATCTTCGTGGCATCACTTGCTATGACCCGTCGGCTGGTACTGGTACGCTGCTCATGGCACTCGCCCATCAGATTGGTGAGGACAGATGCTCCATCTATTCGCAGGATATTTCGGAGAAGTCGTCGGAGATGCTTCGTCTTAATCTTATTCTCAACAATTTTGCGGCTTCGCTGCCTAACGTGGTGCAGGGAAACACGCTCACTGAGCCTTCGCACAAGGAGAGCAACGGGGTGCTGAAGAAGTTTGACTTCATCGTCAGCAACCCTCCGTTCAAGCTCGATTTCCCTGAATACCGTGACACGCTTGCTGCTGATACCATCCGCTTTTGGGCTGGCGTTCCTAACGCTGTGAAAAAGGTTGATCCCAACAAGCCGAAGATGGCTATATACACTTGCTTCATCCAGCATCTGCTTAACTCGCTGAAACCTACGGGTAAGGGTGCCATTGTCATTCCTACCGGATTTATCACTTCCAAGAGTGGTGTGGAGAAGCGTATTTTGCAGCGCATTGTGGACGAGAAATGGGTGTATGGCTGCGTTTCCATGCCGTCAAACGTGTTTGCAACTACAGGTACCAATGTCTCCGTGCTGTTCTTTGACAAATCGGCAAAGAGCGACAAGGTGATTCTTATTGACGCAAGCAAGCTGGGTGAGGAATACAAGGAAGGTAACAACCAGAAGCGAAGACTCCGCGATTTTGAGATTGACAAGATCGTGAACACATTCCAGAACAAGGAGGCTGTTGATGACTTCTCGGTTGCTATTACATACGATGAAATCAAAGAGAAAGGATATAGCCTGTCTGCCGGCCAGTATTTCGACATCAAGATTGACTATGTGGACATCACCGAGGAGGAGTTCAACAAGCGCATGGACGAATACAAGACAACGCTGAAAGCACAGTTTGAGGAGAGTCACCGCCTCGAAGAAGAGATTCTGAAGCAGTTGGATAGTATCAGTTTCGACGAAAACGTAGGGAAGGAACACGACGATGAGTAACGAGATTCAATATCTTCTGTATAGCATGCCGGATGCTGACGGCAAAGTGCAAGTGGTTATCAAGGGCGAGACGCTTTGGTGTACCCAAAAGGCTATGGCACAACTCTTTGGTGTTGGTGTTCCTGCCATAAGCAAGCATCTGAAGAATATCTTTGAAGAGGGGGAACTTAATCCTGACACGACTATTTCCAAAATGGAAACAGTCGTAAATAGAGGTATCCGTGGCGAGGTTAACGAACTTATCGACTTCTATTCTCTTGATGCAATCATCGCCGTAGGCTATCGCGTGTCTTCTCTAAAAGCCACACGTTTCCGCCAATGGGCAACAAAGATTCTCAATGAGTATATAAAGAAGGGCTTCGCTATGGACGATGAGCGGTTGAAGCAAGGAACGGCGGTATTCGGTAAGGATTACTTCCGTGAATTGCTTGAACGTGTGCGTTCTATCCGTGCAAGCGAGCGTCGCATTTGGCAACAGATTACGGACATCTATGCAGAGTGTAGCACCGACTATGACAAGAACTCTCCGACAACAAAAGATTTCTATGCGATGATACAAAACCGCTTCCACTATGCCATCACTGGGCAGACGGCCGCTGAGATTATCTACTCTAAGGCTGACCATACGAAAGACCACTTGGAATTGTTTGCCTAAAATAAGGGAAGCAATTCTGCAAGTCTACTTGCAAAATTAGGAAATAATGGAATTGAAGAAATATAAACTTGGAGATTTGTTACAAGTTACAAGAGGCGCAAGTTTGAGTGGTGAATATTATGCCACCCAAGGAAACTATATACGCCTTACTTGCGGAAATTTTGACTATCGAAATAATTGTTTCAAAGAGAACCAATCAAAAGATAACATCTACTATGTAGGTGATTTTAAAGAGGAATTTCTACTTGAAAGGGGAGACATTATTACGCCTTTGACAGAACAGGCAATCGGATTGCTTGGTTCTACTGCAAGAATACCCGAAAGTGGAAAATATATCCAAAGTCAAGATATTGCAAAAATTGACTGCAACGAGAGCTTATTGGATAAAGACTTTGCTTTCTACCTAATCTCGTCAGCTTGCGTTAAAAAGCAACTTAGTGCTGCAGCTCAACAAACAAAAATACGCCACACCTCTCCTGACAAGATTAAAGAATGTACAGTGTGGATTCCGTCTCTTGATATTCAGAAAAGGATTGGGCGCATTTTAACGGACATTGATAACAAGATAGCCATCAATCGTCAGATAAATGATAATTTACG
>ERZ1023658.147-NODE-147-length-27460-cov-19.200693_pt1 | contig 27460 bp, 35 predicted proteins | sample MGYA00380339_ERZ1023658 | MGnify/ENA primary metagenome ERZ1023658 (study PRJEB33179, sample SAMN07448981) | human gut metagenome | biome: Human-gut; feature: Human associated habitat; material: Faeces | host: Homo sapiens | place: India: Bhopal | collected... | reverse complement strand
CCGGAGGAAGCCGTTGCCATTGCCAAAACGAGGGCCGCAGAGCACCCCGCCAAAACCCGCCAGAGCGAGTTTTTGAAGCTGTTTCCGGGAGTAGATGTTGACGAAACGGATGGCTGTCTGACTTTGAACCCTTGCAGCGTTTACGAAAAGATGCGGAAAGAGTGCGCCGGAAAGCTGTGCTCTGAGTGCCGAAAGGCGTTCTGGCTTGCGGAGGTGGAGGAAGGGAAGGATGAAAATGGATGCAGTTAAGTTTACCCGTGCGGCCATGAGAATGTGCAATGATTATTATAGCAAATGCTGGTCGTGTCCGGCTGGTGATGATACATCTTGTAAGCTCGATAGCAGCTACAGCGCCATATCTGCCGAGGAAAAAGTCGCCATTGTTGAACAGTGGGCCGAGAGGCACCCCTCCAAAACCCGCCAGAGCGAGTTCTTGAAGCAGTGGCCGGAGGCAGATGTTGACGAGAACGGCGTTTTGCAAACGTGCCCAGCTTTAATTTCTGCCTCGCACAGGGACCAGACAGGAGGGTGCGCAACGCTTTCCAATAAGTGTGAAAACTGCCGAAAGGCGTTTTGGTTTACGGAGTTGGAAGAATGACCCGTGAAGAGATTTTAGCCGCTGCCAAGCAGTGCGTGTGCGGAGGAAGGGAAACCGACTACGGAACGCCAGAGGACAGTTTCGGCCTGATTGGGCAATACTGGACGGTATACACCGGGCACACGATTACGGCGAAGGACGTTGCCATGATGATGGCGCTGCTGAAAATCGCACGGATTCAGGGCAACCGGGCAACGGACGATTGCTTCGTTGACCTTGCCGGATATGCCGCCTGCGGCGGGGAATTGGAGGACTGATTATGCGAGATACAAACCTCGTAAATGCGCTTAGATGCGTTTCAACAGCAGGCGGGCCAATAGGCGACTGCGAGAAATGTCTGTTTTGCAAAACAGAGCCGGTCCCAAAAAATCTAAAAAAAGCAGTCACTTCGACAGAGTGGTCCTCCTGCGATGTTAACGCAGTGTGGCTTGCCGCAGCCGACCGAATTGAAGCACAGGCGAAAGAGATTGACGCACTGCGTAACGAACTGTGCCTGAAATGCGGAAACTACACGCTGGCCCATGAGGGGGCCTGCAACGGATGCCGGTGGAGGAGGTAGAATTATGAAAAAATGCACTGGTGAATACTGCCCCATGCAGATGGGCTATGACGTTGAAAAATGCGCCGCAATCGAAAAGTGCCCGTATCGCACGTGGCCCATTACCGTCGCCGATCGGATCCGGAGCATGACGGACAAAGAGCTGGCCGGGGTGCTGTACTATTTCCTGATGGATTTTATCACGAAAGACCTCTCTGGTGTTTCAACGGTGCCAGCAGATTTTCGTGAAATTAAAAAATGGCTTGAATCTCCGTGGGAGGGCAAGCCGTGAGCGAGGCTCAGAATGGAGGAAATGTGATGGAACGATTGACACAACGACTTAGGACCGGAGAGGTCCTTATGGCATCAGAGTACGAGGAGAAATACACGGAGCAAGAGTGGATTAGCGTGCTGCAAGACCGCCTCGCCGACTATGAGGACACGCACATGATGCCATCCGATGTAACCTCGATGCGCATGGATATGGCTATCATTGCGGCGCTGTTCAACGGCATCGATGTGGACAGGATGAAAGAGCTGGCCGAGGCCGACAGGGCCGGTCGGCTGGTGGTGCCGCCGTGCAAGGCGGGAGATACGGTGTATGAGGTTACAAGTCGAAAAACCATAAGCGAATACCGAGTAAAGGCAATTCGCGTGGAATTGTTTTGTACATTCATTGAATGGGATATCGTAGCCGGGTTTGTTGATAAATCCATTTTCGGCGTACCGGTTGATGAAATCGGCAAGACCGTATTCCTGACCCGCGAGGAGGCGGATCGTGCATTGGAGGGCAAGCGGAATGCGTGAGATATTATTTCGGGGAAAAGACCCCGAGAGCGGAACATGGTACGAGGGTTACTACATGGCTCTTTCGGATACGACCTATTGCTTCCAAGGGGACTATGCCGCACACCCGGACAACACCAAACATTACATCGTTTTTGACCGGATGACCGACTGGGGACTTCCGAACCAGCATTTGAGAGCGGATGTAGACCCTGTGACTGTCGGACAATACACCGGGCTAAAGGACACGAATGGTAAGAAGATTTTCGAGGGTGACTTCGTGATTTCGACAAATCCGCGGCGGCTCTCAAACAAGCCGGAATTAGTGGAATATAACCCGTCGAGCGGATATTGGATGTGCGATCCACGCAGAGGTCCGCTTGTAGTTGGCAATGTATACGACAATCCGATGGAGGGGAAACAGAATGAGTAAAGCCGTACTTATCAGCATCCGCCCCAAGTGGGTGGAGAAGATCGCCAGCGGCGAAAAGATTATTGAGGTGCGCAAAACGCTGCCAAAGCTGGATACGCCGTTCAAGGCGTACATCTACTGTACGATGCCTGACGCGAAGGATCCGCACAACATTCTTGAACTGCACGGTGCAGACGGGAAAATCCGCAAAGCTAATGGCAAGGTCATCGGGGAGTTTACCTGCGACCGCATAGATAGACTTGCCCCGGCAGACGAACCGTATGGCATCTATGACATTGGCGATGATTATGTATTACAGACTTGTCTTGAAAATGGGGCACTATGGGATTATGGGCACGGAACACCGCTTTACGGCTGGCACATCTCCGACTTGCTGATCTATGACCAGCCGCGGGAGCTGACGGCGTTTCGGCGCGCATGCAAAAATAGCTGGTATTGCGAGAGCTGTGCCATGTACTGGGAAAACAACGGCACTTGCGGGAACGAAAGCCTGAAGATTCGCCGCCCACCCCAAAGCTGGTGCTATGTGGAGGAGGGCTGACAATGGCTGAATACATTGAGAAGGAAGCGACACTCCGTGAGATCGAATGGCGTAAAGAGTTTATGGTTGGAGTCAAGTACGTTTCTGTTGATGCGATGGCGATTTTTATCAAAAATCGCCCTGCCGTTAACGTGGCCCCAATCGAAGCGCTGGAACGCCTGCGGGACGAACTGTACGAGAAGGACCTAATCACCATGGAGGGGCTGAAAAGGCTGAACGTGTTGATTGGGAAATACACAATGGTACATGACGGAGGTGCTGACCATGGCTGAATACAAAATCTGCTTTAGCGTGGCTGGGGCGTTTGGCGCTCAAATCAGCTTTGAGGCAAAACCCGGCGTATCCTATGAGGACGCTGCGGCGTCTGTTGACAAAGACAAACTGGCGAAGCTGCTGTGCCTCGACACCTTGGGCTACTCCGCAAAGGATATTGAGATTATCACGCCGGAACAGTACGAGGCGGAATTTGGAGGCGATGAAGGATGAATGACCTAAAGCCGTGCCCGTTTTGCGGCGGCGAAGCGATTGTCGAGGGGCATCATAATCGCTTTATGGAATGGTATTTGTGCTCTTGCCCAAAATGCCATGTATCGCAGACAGGCAGCGAATATAGCTTTAAATTTGAAGCAATCGAGGAATGGAACAGGAGGGAGGAAAGAACATGACGAAGCGTTTTTGTGATCTTTGCGAAAAAGAAATACACAATCTTCAGGAAACTTATAGGGTCTGCGTGGAGGGCAACGCAAGCATCTACGCGAGCAACCCGGACATAGTGGATGTCATAGTGGATGTGGGGGAAATATGCCCTGCCTGCGCAAAGCGTATCCACCAGACGGTGCAAGAGCTGAAACAGGAGTGCTGACAATGGCTGAATACATTGAGCGGGAAACGGCGGTGAAAGCTGCGAATGAGTGGGTAAGCGAGGCGTTCATGGCGCCCGTGATGCGGGTAAGCCGGTTGTTCGATAAATTGCAAAAAGTGCCCACCAGCGACGTGGCCCCGGTGGTGCATGGGCGGTGGATCTCAGTCTTTGACGGTGACCACATCATGCCGGAACGATACTACCGATGCTCACGTTGTGGTAGAGTAGAGAGTAGACGACAGCCGTATTGCCATTGCGGGGCCAAGATGGACGGAGGTGCTGACCATGCGGCTGATTGATGCGGACGAACTGGCAAAGGAGTGGACAATCGCAAGCCCAGAACCATACAACACAGATGCAGTAGAGGTGCTTGATTCGATTAGAGAAGCCCCCACCGTGGATGCCGTGATCGTGACGCGGTGCAAGGACTGTGTACACTGGAATGATGACCCCGATACTTATGGGGCAGATGACGGCCCGAAAGGCAAATGTATGAAATCATTTGAAACGATGTGCGCAGATGACTTTTGCTCCTACGGCAAGAGAAAGGACGGCGGGACTGAATGAAACGGAAAGACTGGCTGATTATAGCCTTTTGGACGATGGTCATAGCCGCTGGCATTGCGTTTATCGTGTTTTATTTCAAAAGCATTTTGACCGCAGACATTCCCCTGTGGCTGAAACTGTACTTGTTGGGTGGAAAGTAAGATGGATGAGTACATCGAGAAACGCAAAGTGGTCAATCTGCTGATCGAATTAGAGAACGAATTTCAGCAGTTTAAGCCATTCAAAGGCTTTGAACACGCAATGTATCGTAAGTTGTGTGAAACTAAAATTGCTATCGAAAAGTTGCCAGCCGCTCCACGCGACAAAAGGAGGTAAGCTATGGAGGATCGGGACAAAAAACTGCTGAAAGCCTATGCGGCACACAATATGAACGTGAGAGAGACCGGCGGCGCGGTTTACCTGCACTACAACTCCATCCGCTACCGCTTTCGGCTCATTCAGCGGGAAACCGGGCTGAACCCACGGAATTTTTACGATCTGGAAAAGCTGTTAGCCATGATAGACACGCAGGGGATCTGACCACCTGCATCGGTAGATCAAAAGGGGAGGGGCACTTCACAAAGGAGGCCCAATATGAAATACCGATACACCGTCCAGCAGCTCCAAAAGATGGAGCAGTGCCGTTATCTCACCGACCGGGAGCGGCGCGTGTTTAACTTAGTTTGCCGCCGTGGCTGGGCGATTGAGGATGCGGCGGCAGAGCTGTACCTATCCCGTTCCTCCGTGAACGCCTGTCTGCACTCCATCCGGGATAAAGCAGGCATCTCCCGCCCAAACAAAAAACATCCATAAGCCATGACAAGCGGTGTCCTGTGGTACGGTAACCATAGAGCACCGCTTGTTTTGCGCGCGGAAACAGGGGGTGTATTTTTAGAGAAGGAGGAATCTCTCTATGGCTGAATTTGCAAGCAAGGGTGTCGCAGGCACTGCTCTCGGCACCGGCATTGCCGGTCTGTCTCTGGGCGTCCTGAACTCTCTGGGCGGTCTCGGCGGGATGCTGCTGGGCAATCGCGTAATCCCCTTTGCCGCTGGTATGGCGGCGGAGGCCGGATGCAGCGAGAACCACACAATTAACCGCTACGAGCTGTCCATGGTGCAGGAGAACGCCAAACTCCGCAGCGACATTGCCCTGCGGGATGCCAACACCTACCAGGACCAGAAGATGCTGGAGATGTACAAGTACATCGACGGCAAGCTGGGCGAGGTGCAGGGTGCGCTGGCCTCTCAGGCAATCACCAATCAGGCAACCAAGGACAGCTTCCAGCTGTTGCAGGAGCGCGTGGACTGCTGCAAGAACGAGCTGTGCGGGGCCATTTCCCGGGAGCGGGACGAGCGGAAGTGCGCTGACAACACCATTGTCACTTACACGAACGCCACCTTTTATCCCAAAATGGTCGCGGACATCACCACCGGCACCGGCACCACGCCCCAGTCCACCTATAACCCCCTCCCCGTCTCCACCTGCGACTGCAACTGCGGTCGCTAAGAGGCGCAGAGGGAAGAAGAGAGGGGCATAGCGCCCCTCTCTCCCGTCATTGGAGGAATCTATGGTAACATTGGAACAGATCAAGCAGGGCGCTGCCCGCTATGTGGACGAGGAATTTACCGGCAAACTCACCGGCTGGCAGAAATGGGCGGTCGGTGCCGGGGCTGCTATGGCCCTTGGCAATCTGGACGCCAGCCTTTCCGCCCTCCGGGAGCATCCCGCCGTGAAGGCCCTCGGCGTCTTTGATGAGGCGGGGAACGTAGATATTGACAAGATCTACACCTGCCTGAAAACCGAAGCCGCCAAAGGCCCCGTCACAACCAATATCCCCCTGATCGGGAATGTCACGCTGAATGAAACGGATGTGGACAAGCTCTACACCCTGATTAAGCAGAGTTAGGAGGATCGTATGAACGAGATCAAACACTTGGCCGAAGAGATTCGGGAAGAACTGGACGATGCCGAGAAGTACGCCCGTGAGGCCGTCAAGCACGCCGGGGAGGACCCGGAGGACGCCAGCACCTACGCCGACCTCAGCCGTCAGGAGCTGGGCCATGCCAATCGGCTCCAGGAAATGGCCGTTCGCCACATCGAAAAGGCGAAGGACGCCGGTCTCCATCCTACGGAGGCCATGCAGGCCGTCTGGGACTGGGAGCATGAACGGATGCTGGACCGCGCCGCCCATGTGAAAACGCTCCTGTCTATGATGTAGGAACCAAAAGAAACACCCTCGCCGTTGGCGAGGGTGTTTTCTTATTTGTAGGGGTTCTTGGCGTTGGTGGTGCAGATAATGTCCCACAGGTCCGCCCGGTGCTCCTGACCGGCAAGGGCGGCGCTGGCCTCCGCCTTGCTGACCCTGCCGTTTCCGTCCGCGTCGGCCCTGTCCTTCATGGAGAAATACTCCTTGGGGGAAAGCCCGGCATCATGTGCCTGCTTTACTTTCTCGTAGGCTTTCCCACTCATTTTCTCGCTGCCGTACTTCTGGTACAGGGCCAGAAATTCCCCGGTGGACACGCCAATGTCCCGCTTGGACGTCTGCGCGTTTTTGATCCATGCGGCGCTGGGCTCATACTTGGGGTCCACCTGCTGACGGGCCGTCTCACACGCATATTTATACACGTTTTGGATGTAATCCGCCTTTTCCGCATTGCTCATGGACTTGTAGGCGGGCAGCTTCACTGCCGCCTCCACCAGCTCCTTCCGCGTCTGGCCCATGGCCTTGGCGTACCGGGTGTATTCCTCTCCGGACAGGGTTCTGGTCTCACCCTTCACCGTATAGGACTTCTCCGCCGCCGCCGGATAAACGGTGCTGTCTCCGGTAGCCTTCGCCAGCCGCCGGATCTCCTGCGCGGCGGGGCTGTTGTCCTGCGCCTTCAGGAAGCCGGGGGAGAAGAAAGACTGGAACACCCGCTCCGGTGCGGAGCCGTTGGAGACCTCGTTGCCCCACATATCCACCATGGGTTGAAGCTGATTCCGCACGCCGGGAACCTTCTTTGCCGCTCCCTGCAAGAAATAATTCACGTCAGAGGCTACCTGCCCGGAACCCTTTTCCACATAGCTTTTGCGCACCGTATCATCAAATACGGACGCAACCTTGCTGCCGATAGTGGGGATATACTGTCCGGCATAGCTGCTGGCCGCCCGGTCAAGCAGATAGCCAACCTTGTTGTCGGCGTAGCTCCAATAGGCGATCAGGTCATTCAGAGAGGACAGCATGGAGGTCTCCAGCACAACGTCCTGCATCCCCAGCAGAGAATCCACCAGCGCGTCGAAGGTGCTGCCGCCCTTTTCATGGGATTTTTCGGTGGCAGCGCCCGCAAACAGGGGCATTGCCGCAGGAAGCGCCCAGTCCAATGTATAGGACTTGTCCCCGATCTGAATAGCATAATCCTGCCCGCCCATGGACCTCTCAAAGGATTCCTCCTTGTCATCATCACCGGCCCGGACGTGGAGCAGCCCCTCCGCCGCCAGATAAGCGCCCAGCGCGAAAATGCCGGTTCCGGTGAGGCCGGATGCAAGGGAATCCACGGCGTTCGCCGCCGTGCAGTTGCCTCTCCGCACATCCCACAGAGCTTCCTTCACACTCTTTGCAATGCCAACAGGGCTGTAATCAAGGCCCGTGGTCAGGATATTGGCCGGGGTCTTGCGGAAGGGGAACAGGGCGTCCGCCACGAAGGAACCTGCCCGTTTTACCGGGTTATCCCCCTCATAGCGGCCAAACTGAGACAGCGCCTCGGAAAGCGCTGTGGTGTTGCGGTAAGTGGCCTTCTGCGCTTCCTCAATGGCGTAGGCCCGTGCCGCCTCTACGTCTGCGGTTCTGGTGCCCGCGTGGGCCTCTGCCGCCGTCACGCCCTTAGCTTGCAGCGCCTGGGCGAAGCTGTCCACGTAGGCCGCACGGTTAAAGATCACGTCCTCATAGTCAAGGGCGCGGCTGTTCAAATCTCCGATGCTCTGCACGGCACGGGAGAGAACGTCCTCCCCCTTGAACATTTTCCGCTTGCTCTGGATCTCACGCTCAATACCCGCCGTGGTGGCGTCGGAATACTTTCCGCTGCCCATAGCCGCGCTCTGGTCCGTCTCATACTGCTCCTTGGCAAAGTCTTTCAGATCCTTGTCAACATTCACGGCCTTTGTCCGCTGAGAGGGGTCCTTGATGACCGCCCGCTCGATTGCGGTTCCGATGCCGTTCTTGATCTTTCGCGCACCCATCTGAATGGCGTTGCCCATGATGTTGCGGATGTGGGTGGTTGGGTTGGTCAGCATGGAGGTGTACCGCCAGAAATTGGCCTTCTCCCGGAACGTGCTGGGGATCTGGTCTGCAATGGAGGTGGTGATGGCGTCCCACGCTGCCGCCCGCTCCGCGTCCGTCTCTGCCATCAGGTAGTTGGTGGCCAGTTCGTCAGAGAGGGTGAAGCCCGTCACCTTGTCGATGTAGTCCACCCGTGCGCCTTCCACGTCTCCGCTGCCGGGGGTGTTCTGCCGGGGTGCCCGGTTCTGCCGCGCCGCCCGGTCATTCATTTTGTCTACCAGCCGCCGCAGCGTCAGCAGACGGCCCTCCGGCGTCAACCGGTTCATCAGGTTCATGGCCTGCACCATCTGTGCGCTGTCGTGGGCCGCGTCCGCAATGGCCGTTGCCAGCTCAAAAGCGGCCTTGTGGTCTCCTTCGGAAACGGCAAGGTTGTAGGCGCTGATGGCCTCGGCGGTGTCCGCCTTGGTGATCCGCTGTCCCAGCTCCGCCTTGGCAATGAAGCTGTTCGCCACCTCGCGCCAGCCGTCCCGCGCGATCTTGGCCTGCGCCTGCTGTACGGCGCTCCGGTCCGTCACCACGTCATAATCGAATTTACCGTCTGCAATGGCGTTTTCATACACGGTTGCCATTTCCGGAGAGGTCAGGGGGCTGTTCAGAATGGTAGAGACCGTTTTCTCCACGTTCCGCCCGGTATCAGGGTTCACAACGGGGACCTCAGAGGGTGCCCGCCGCTGGTCATTCTGCACCCGCTTTGCGCTGTTGGGATTGACCGGGTAAAACTCATCACTCTTGGCCTGCATGGCATCAAAGGGCGTGTTCACCGTCCCGGCGTCTGCGTTGCCGAGGCCGTCATAGCCGTCAACACCATCCAGCCCGTGCCCTCTGGCCTGCGTCTCTCCCGCGCCCAAAATGCCCTGCTTGGCGGTGAGATACCCGCTGTTGGGTCCCACCTGTTCGCCGGTCATGGTGGTGTAGCCGTGGGAGAGCATATCGTCCAGAATCAGTTCCACCCGCTTGGCCGCCGCCACGTTCTCCTGCCCCTGATCGGTGATGATCCGCTGGGCTGCGTCGATAATGGCGTCACGGGAAAGCCCGGTTTCATCCATGGCCTGACGCAGGTGGGGCGAGGTCTGCGCCGCCTGCTGTACCGCGTTGCCCTCCATGGTCCGCTCGTAACGGCGGCTCATAGGCTGCTGGAGGGAGAGGTCTGCATCCGCGATCAGGGCGTTGGCCGCTTCCTGATAATAGCGGTGCAGCTCCGGGTGGTCGAACTGGAGGGCGTTTACGTCTCTGCCGCCCACCGTCTCCATCCGCCGCCGGTCGATGTGCTGCTCCGGGTCGATCTGGAACACCTTGCCGGTGGCGTCCATGCCAACGGTTCCGGCTTCATTGGCCTGATATATGGCGCTTTGCTGCTCCGGCGTCATGACATTCATATCCGCCCGTTTCTTCCCAAACAGAATCTCAGAGAGAATGTCCCGGCTTCCCCCGTTCTTGACATTTTCCGCCCCCTGTGCTATGCTATCATTAGCATTGAGGGGACGCGTACCCTCAACAGACGCCTGAGATTGTGTCCCAGCGTCACCATTGGTGGCAAGGCTGGTTGGATTGGCACGATCCCCGGCGTCTATTTTTATAACGTTCCCGTTCGCGTCAATCACTTCATGCAGATAAAATCGGTTTTTGCTGGTGCGCTTTACAACGGCAGCTACATAAGCAGTTTCGCCGTCCATAGTGACCGGGGCGGCAAATACATAGCCGTCATAGGGGCGTCCTTTCCAATTCTGCTGGAAATCAATTTGCTGCCCGCGCCGGAGCACTTCCGGAATGGCGGGGATCACGGCGGCCTTTGCCCCGCCTACGCCATGGCTCAAATCGTCCTTCACGGAACGCCCGTTGATGTCAATGTCTCCAAAGCCGGGTCGAGACACGACCCCCTTAATGGCCTCAAACATTTTCCTTGCCTTTTCAGCCATGGTTCGGCCCTCGACAAATGGGATCGCTTTGGAGGATACGGTCGAGACCGGCTCTGTGCCGTTAAGCCCCGGTATACTCTCTCGCAGCCGTTCAACGATCTGCACTGTCTCGCCCTTGTTTGCCGCCGTCTCCACACCGGGGGCGGCGTTTTGCGTGCTCTCTGCGGCGTTTGCGGGGGTGGGGGTATCAATACCATCCCGTACCTCTGGGCGCACCTCCTGCGTGGGCTGTGCGTCCGCCTGACCGTTTCCACGCTGCCGGATAACGTCAACGCCGGCGCCGATACCGCCCATAGCAGCGCCCACCGCCGCGTCATACAGCGCATCGCCCCAATCAAACTTGGCGGAGGGGTCATAGGTGGCCCGCTGCAAAATGGGTTGGACAACATCTTCCAGAAATTCTTCTCCGCCCTCGGAGATCATGGAGAGGGCCAATTTACCCGCTGGCCGCTTGGCTAAACTGCTCATGATCTGAGCGGCTGTACTCTCTCCAAATTTTGCGATCAATTTGCCAGCCGCCTTATCGGCAAGACCCGCGCCGAACGCCTTCTTGAAGGGGCCTGCCACGTTGCTGATCTCCTCCGTGGCAAGGCTCAGAGCGCCGCTTCCCAGTCCGTAGGCAAGCTGCTGGCCATAGGTGGCCCCGGCCTGTCTGGCCTGTTGGGCGCTGCTTCCGGCGGAACGGGCCGTCATCAGGGCAAGACCGGCTCCGGGGATCACGGCGCTGGCCGCCACGTCTCCCGCCATCTGTACACCCTGAACGCCCAGATCCACGGCGAATTGGCCCACCGGCCCCAGCCCTTCCTTGGCCTGTGCCACATCCGCATCGGAGCTTTGGGACAGACGGTCCGCCTTCTGATACGCCTTGTCCGCCACCGCCTTGTCGGACCGCTCCACCGCCTTGGTGTAGCCCTCGTGGGCCGCGATGCGGCGTTTGGCGCTGGCAAGGTAGCCCTGCACCTGCTTCACGTCCGCCGCCGTCATGGCCTTGCCGTTGGCCCACTTCACGTCCCGGAGCATCTTCTCATACCGCTTCACCGCGTCATGGTCGCTTTGCAGGGAATCCCCGGCGTTCTGGTTGGCAATGCGGGTATTCAGCTTTCCGGCCCCCTCTGCCAGCACACCGCCCAGATTTGTATAGGCGGAGCCGACGGACTTCACCGCACCGGAAATTACCTTCCCCACACGCCCGTTGTCCAGAGAGGGGGGCGTGGTGCCGCCGGTCCGCACGTCTGCCAGCAGGCGGCTGTTGGGTCGGCTGTTCCCGGTGCTGGCGTTCTCCATAGGCCGGGGGGAGGCAGAAGGCGTAACGGCCTTCGTCTCCTTGGCCTTAACGGGCTGGGTCCCACTCTTCCGTTCGACCGGCGTACCGTCTAAGTGCATCAGACCCCGCCCGGATGATGGAGCGCTCTGCCCGCCGGTCACAGCCTGCCCGGTTTTGATATACACCAGCTTACCCATACTGTCACCCCTTGTAAACAATGCCGTAAGGCTTCAAAACTTCTGCGTTGATTCGACGCTGCTGCTCTGCCGTCAGCTTAGACCAGTTGTTATCCAGCCACCGGCCCACCTTTTCGGTGTTGCCGTTCTTCAGGTCCGTATTCAGGCCGGACGCCCATGCAGCAAGGTTGCCGACGTTTTCATACTTGCCGCCGTTGCTGCCGCCCTGATACTTCGCCCATGCCTGGTCAGCCGTCAGGCCGCCCGCGGCTTTCTTGGAGTTGGTCCCCCACTTGCCATCCTGAGACACGCCGTAGTATTTCTGGAGTTGCTTCACCTGCTCGTTGGTCAGGGAGCCGTTGGAATAGCTTCCCTTCTTTTTGCCGGTGCCGCCGCCGCCGGAGGAACCGCCGGACGTCAGCTTGCCGGTGCCGTACAGAGAATCGTAGGCCCCCTGCCCGTAGTAATAATCAAAGGCGGAGATCACGTCATCCGTCACGATGCCGTTTTTCAGCGCGGACTGCACCTGACTGGCGGTCAGCGTCGGTTTTACTACGGTACTGCCGCCGGAGCCGCCGGAACCGGAGCCGCCGGTCTGCCCGCCGTACTTGGCGTAGAGATTCTGTTGCCGGACGTATTCCTCGTACAGAGCGTTTGCCAGTTCCGCGTCTCCTGTGGTCTCTGCCTTGGCAATGGCGTTCCGGTATTCTGTGTCAAGCTGGCTCCGCTGGAGGTCGATCGCCGCCGTCTTTTCCGCCTGCTCCCGGTCGATCTGAGAGAGGTTCTGCTGAAGCACAACGTCCTGTGCCAGCGCCGCCTGCCCGGTGGTGCCGGTGTTCAGGCCGTTTGCCACCGCCATCTCCTGAAACGCGCCACGGCTCAGGGCGTTCTGGTTGGCCGCGCTGTTCCGGGCAATGTCGTATACCGGGGCGATCTGCGCACGGCTGGCATCCAGTGTGGCGGTGTTCTTCTCGTAGGCGGATTTCAGCGCCGCCAGCTCCGCCGCTACCTTCTTGGCGTACAGCTCTTTCAGATAGTCGCTGCCGTCCCCAATGTCAAAGCTCGTTCCGGCTTGCGCCGTGAAATTGCTCGCCGGGGTGCTGCCTGCGTTAATATCCGTGACCCGCTGCTGCTGGCTGTATGCCGGGGTCCCGTAGCCGGGTGTACCGGCCTGTGCGCCGCCATTCGCCGCCATGAAATCGCCGAAGGACTGCACCTTGCCGTTGACCTGTGCGGTGGGGGAGGTGTCCGTTCCCATGAGATACCGGTAATAGGCCAGCTCCGCGCTTTCCGGGCTGTTGTCAAGTCCCAGCCGCCGCCGCAGATCGTTTGCGGCAGACAGTGCCCCGCTGTCCGTCACATAGCCGTGCTTGTCGATGGTGTAGCCGTATCCGGCCCGGATGGCGTTTGCCGCCTGGTTGGCCTGATCGCCGGTAATCTCGCCCCGCTGAAGCCGGTTGCGAATGTCCTGGATCTTGGAGCGGTCCAGTGCGGACAGCATTTCGTTGTCCGTCCACGCGCCGCTCTTGTTGTAGCTGCCATTCCCGGCGTTGATGTCCTGATGGGGGGTGTAGTCTGCTACGCCCTTCACGGCCTTGTAGGCGTAGCCGTTATCGCCATAGAGCACGGTATAGCCGTTGGACACCTGCGCCCTGCCCGCCAGATCCTGACGGCGGCTCATGTCCGCACCTACGCTGTAGGTCACACCGCCCTGCTTGTAGTTCTTCACCTCGGAATTGCTGGTGGGCATCCCGTAAACGCCGCCACCGTTGTCCGTGCGGGTGTATTCCACGCCCTTGTAGCTGCCCTTCGAACCACCGCCGGAGGAGCTGTTGCCCCGGTCGCTGTTATATTCGTTTCCATACCGTCCGCCGGAATATCCGGCATTGCCACGGATGCTTTCTGCCGCCTTGTGAGCGTCAGCCCACGACATTTCGCCCCGCTGTGCTTTGGACGTTACATCCGCAATGCGGTCTTGATCCTTCTGAGATAGGTTTTTCTTATCGTATTCAGAAACTGCCATACTTGGCCCTCCTTATCCGTTCCAGTCGGCCTTGGCCTCTCTCACATCAATGTGGGTGAAGCCCTCCTGACTGTATACGCCCACGCCGCCCCAGTCGGGCATGAGCTGCCGCGCATAAGCCGCCACCTGCGCCGGGGTCTTGCCCCGTACCACAATGTCAGCCGCCGTGCCGTAGCAGTGCTGGCTGTCCGTCACGCCGCCCACCTTGGCGTTGTACTGGGGTGTGCGGTAGCCGCTGTTAATGGTCACAGCCGCGCAAAAGTGACTGCGGAGGCTCTGGAGCACCATCACCAGCCGAGGTGCCACCAGTACGGCGTCGGAGCCGTCCTTGCTGGCAAATTCTTTCACTTTAAAGTTTGTGGACAGCTTCTTATCGCCGTCCTTCGCCTTGGAATAGGCGTTAATCTCTACCATAGGTTTCTCTCCTTCCGGCTCGTATGCGTCCCCGCTTTTCTTTTTCCACACGAGGAAGAACGGGATCACCCGCCCGTCCCCGGTAAAGCCCTTGCCTGTCGAATCCATGAAGCAGGTAGACCCGCCGCCGTCCATCATAATGGCGTTGTCCCAGCCGGAGGACGCCAGCAGGTCCCGGAGCTGTTCCGGTGTCCGCCGGTCCTTGCTCACATAGTAGGCGAACCGCCCGTTCTTGGTGCCGATAGCCGTCCGTGGCGCACGGTAGCGCATATCCGCTCCGCAGGTGACGGGGCTGATCTTCTTCCCGCCGATGATGAGGTGGACGCACTCCATGTAATTCCGGTCCCCGTTGGGCACGGTTTTCACGCCAAAGTCCGTCGGGGTGTTCCAGCTGATGGCCCACGCCCGGTAATTGGGGGTCTTGTAAACCTTTCCGTCTGCTTTCAGGTGGCAGGCCGGGGTCTGGTTCCGCAGGAAAATGGAGCCATTGCAGATAGCGTCCCCGCCCGCCTCCGCCAGCATCTTTTTTAGGTTGGCCGTGGTGGAGCGGAGACGCTTCCGGTTGAAATAAATCTTCAAAAATTGGAGATCGGAGAGCGGGACGGTGCCCGCTCTCGTGCTCATGTGTGAGCCTCCGTATTCTGTTTCCCCTGATCGCTGGCCTGACGGATGGCATCCAGCATATTTTTAATAAAGGCGGGGTAGGGGATCCCCATTACTGCCGTATTCTCCAAAATCGACAACCCCTCATTGGCGATGAAAAACATACACACTGCGTCCCGTGCAAAGTCGCTGGATGTGGCCTGATCCAATAATGCCCCCATCCATACCAGCGCCAACATGACGCACTTCTTCGCCAGCCCCTTGAACCCGGCGTCGGAACTCAGCGCCCCGGTTTTGCTCTTGCCGGACTTGTGCCAGATCGCTGCCACCAGCCAGCCCGTGGCGTAATCCAACGCCATAAAGCAGATCAGAACTTTGAGAGCCACGTCCCAGCCTCCCAGTGCCTGGGCGATGGCGGAGCCAGCCACAGCCAGCACCGCCAACACCGTGTTTTTGATGTGTAAAGCGTTCATGGTGTCCCTCCTTTCGGTGTAACCCGCACATTCATTTTCCCAGGTTCATCCGGCTGTAGCAGTAGCCCCGGCTGTCATAGCCCAGCTTCCAGTGGCCCACGGTGATGACAGTACCGGCACGGCTTTCGTCCCGATCCATCACGGGAATGGCGGTGCTGTATACCCCACCGCCCGGTGCCTTGTGGGAAAAGCGGATGGGCTTGCCGTCGCTGGCGATTCCGTACAGGTTATCCTTCCGGTCATCCTCCGCATGGACAAAGCCCTCGGCCATCTCAGCCTCGGTCCAGCCATCCACAGGTGCGCCGAACGGGTTCAGGTGGAAATTGGCCCCCGCCGCCTTCAGCTCGGCATTGATGGCCGAGATGGTCTTGCGGCTCTTGCAGCCCTCGTTGATGATCTCAGCAAACTTCTTTTCCATAATGTATACCCCTTTCAAATTCTCGGTTGCTTGTGCAACCGTTTTAAATTAAATAAATCCGACTTGATTTCGTGCGGGTTAAAACTCCGGCCATTGTCGCTCACAAAGCGGGCACACCTGACGGCCTTCCGGGATGATTGCCCCACAACAGATGCAATATTCCATGGGTCAGTTGGTGGTCTTGGTGTACTTAACTGTTATCTGAACAGAAAAAGCTGCTGAGTAATCAGATACAGCACTTAGCTGGATAGAGTTTGAGTTAATTGATACAGATAAGCCTTGCGTAAGTGTGCTGCCGTCTGCGAACCAATACGGAAACGAGAAATTATATGAAGAATCTTTTTGCAGAGCAATTCCGTTAGCAGCTACACACTTATCAATGTTCGCAATGCCATGAGGAATAGTTGTAGTCCCGGCACCCGAAAAAGAACCTTCTACAACTTTTGTATAAACTGGCTTGCCCAGATACCTCTCCGTGGTTCTGTATTCCACGCCCAGTTTCATCGGAGGATTCAGATATTCCATTGGGAGCAAGAGAGTCTCTCCATCCGGCAAGGCGTCGCTATCGGAAATATAGCTTGGTTCTTGAATTGCAACACGATTTTGGCCGGTTTGAATAAAACAAATAACAGGACTATTGTCATATTTGACGTTATAGTAAACATCAATAGCGGTCAAACCTTCTGCAACTTTAACCATACGGGCGTTTGTAAACTGCGGTTGGAAGCAGTCAGTATCGATGCACTTCAATGCGGGATTCCATACATCCATTGTTACAAGAAACTTGAGAGACGATGGACCGCCTGACCCCCAACCATGCTGTAACGTTAAAATACCGCCACCGCTAAACATACACGTCGCAATGCGATACCATCCTATTTTATCTAAGTGTACAGTTTTAAAAGTTCCATTCGCCGCGTTGATATTCCCTCTTGCCTGTGTTTGCTGCGTATCCGTCAGGCTCTGCGGCGTGTAAAGCACGGCCCCCTGCACGGTGTCAGCCCCGATATTCGTCCGGGCCTGCGCTTTCTGCTCATCGGTGAGGCTCTGGGCCGCATCGTAGCGGACGGAACCGGCTACCGCAACTCGGAGATCGTGGTGTGCTTCAACGTTCTCGTTATGCGCCGTTACATAGCCCTGTGCCTCCGATTTGGTAGCAAAGTCACCGCCTGCAACTGCCTCCGCATGCTCTGCCCAATATTTGGCGTTGTTCGTGTCCTCACCGGGGCGGGTCCCGGTTCCGCCCACGGCCCAGCTTTGGGCGTTCTTATTGGCGGTCTCTCCGTTTGCCGCACTCTGCGCCGCCGCTGCCGCTGCCGCGCTGGCCTGAGACGCGGAGCCGGATGCCGCCGCCGCTGACTGACTGGCGGAGCTTGCGGCGCCGGTTGCCGTACCAGCCGCATCCTTGGCGATCTGCTCACTGCCTGCGGCTTGGGACGCACTGCCCGCCGCCGCGTTGGCCTGCGCGGTTGCCCGGGCTACGATACCGGCGGTTTCGTCGGCTCTGGCCTGTTCAGCCGCCTCTCTGGCGTTTTCGGCGGACACGCGGGAGGATTCGGCCTCGGACCGGGCTTGCTCCGCCGCTGCCCGTGCCGCTTCCGCGGATACCCGGCCTTCCTCGGCGGTCACGCGCCCCTGCTCTGCCGCGACACGCGCCGCCTCCGCCTGCTTGCGGCTTTCTTCCGTGGCGTCATCCGTCAGCACCGCCGGGATCAGGGTCTCGTTGATGTACTTCTTGATGATGTTGCCGCCTTCATCAAACTTGGCTTTCAGCTCCGCACTGGTCAGACCGCCCACGTCGTTCGGCTCATCATCCAATTTCTGAATGATGTTCAGATCGCCGTCCAGCAGTTGAATTTCCAGATTGGAGTTGGCTACCACGTTCAGATCCGCTGTCAATCGTTTTTCCATTTAAGCACCTACCTCCGTTTTCGGCACTTCGCCGGTCTCGTTAATCTTCCGCTGCAACTGGCCGTATCCGGCCCCGCCCCGAATGGGGACGGCTTCCTCTTCGGTAACAGGCTGTTCGCCCTCTGCTCCCGGCTGACCGCCCATCATGGCGCGTTCCTGCTGCTGGAGGGCCTGGATCAGCGCCTCCTTGTCGGTGATCTGTCCGGCGGGCAGACGCTTCAGATACTCCACCGTGGAGATCTTGCCCTGCATCAGCAGATTGTCCAAGGTCTGCATGGCGGCAATCTCACTCCAATAAGAAGCCGCGCCCGCATCCAGTCCGATGGTGAAGGGGATCTCTTTCAGAATGGAGAAATCAAAGGGGACCACCAATTTGCTGTTGTCATAGGGGTTGGAGATTTCCACATACCGCTCTCCGTAGTATTCGCCCATGAACTCCATGTAGATGCGGCCCAGATCCTCAATGCTCTGCAAGAGATTCTGCTTCGTCAGCTCCATAGGCGTTGCCGCCGCCCGCTGCAAGGCGATAATGGCGGAGGTGTTGTCCGGGCGGGTATCGCCCAGCGCCACGTCCGATGCGCCGAGGAACTTCTGCGTGTAGCTGATGGCAATGTCGATAAACTGGCTGATCTGGGGGGAGATGCTGGCGGGGTCAATGATCTTCGCCACGCCCTCCACACTGCCGTTTACCGGAATGGCCCCGCCGATCTTGTTTGTCCACTTGGCTACCTTGGTGGAATCGTATACCACCTTCGGATAGGCCAGCGTCATCAGCGAGATCATAGACATGGCAAACAGCTTATTGACAAAGATCTGGTTGGGTAACAGACCGGTAATCATGGCCTGTCCGTGATAGCAGTCCTGCACATAGTCCCAGTTCATCCACGTCAGGGGATACAGCTTGATGCCGAGGTCCAGATCGCCCCGGATTTCCGCCTGCCGGGTACACTCGTAGGCGTGGACGGTGCCGGTCTCGTCATCCTTCCACAGCCGAAGCAGCACCGTCACCTTGTTCCCGCTGCCGCTCATGGAATCCATGTAGTTGTTGCCGCAGTCCTTGTTGTCCGGCTGAATCTCGTCCGGGTCCTTGCCGTACCGCTTGGCCCGCTTCCGGGCCTCACTCAGCAGCATCCGCCGTTCCAGAATGATGTAGGGCTGGCTCTGCACGTCCCGGTTGTTGGGGTTGCCGAACAAAACCTGCGTGTTCATCAGAACCTCCGTGCGGATAGCACCCTTGCTGGCCTGCCCGGTCTCCGCCGTATCGTCCCAGTAGGTATACATACAGCCGTCACCGTCCACGGCGGCATTGCGGGTATACTCCCGGATACGCCCGCCGATGCTGTTGTGCTCAAAGATGGACGCGAACTGATCGTTGAGAATGTCGGCCACCAGCTCCAAAGTCTGCGTGCTCCGCTCCCCACTGGAGGACATGGCCCGCGCCCACAGCTTCAAGTTGTCCGTGGAGATATTCGCCACGGAAAACAGCACCACCCGCTTCAAAAAGTTAAATACGGGGGTTGGGAGGCCGTTGCTCTGCACGCCCTCCCACTGCTTACCAATGAAGAAATTTTCGTTGGTCTCCACGCAGTCATAGAGGTCAATGCCGCTGTTGAAGCTGATACCCGCGTTGTATTCCTTACCGACCCGCTCCGGGGTCATCGTCTGTTTGCTCATGGGTTCACCCCTTTATTTCACATTTCCGGTATAGCGGAGCTGTACGTCCGTCTCCAGAACCGTTGCGGTAGACGATGCCGATTTGCTCTTGAATACCAGCTTGTAGAAGGTGGCCTTCTTCACCTTCATCTTCACCCGCCGAACCTGCGGTTTCCGGTTGGTGCCGAAAGACCAGTGGGCGAAGTCCGCATGGGCAAAGGTGGTCAGGCCGGATGACACGATTTTCTCCGGGTAGTCGCTGCGGCGGTTGGTCTCCACCGTTACGTGCACCCGCGCATTGCTCTCCGGCTGGATCGCCACGAAAATAAGCGGGCTGTATTTCAGCACCCAGTCCCGGTCAAAGTCCATGGAGCCGGTGGCGGCGTAGGCGTCAATATCCTTGCCGTCATCGTTCCGGTACTGCCGGGAAAGATGCACCACGCCGCCGTCAGTCCGGAAGCCGTAAGTTTCCAGCCCCACCTCCACCATGGCCCGGAAGCTCAATCCGGTGTAGAGATACCATGCGTCCGCGCCGTAGTTCAGGATCAGCGCCTTGTCTCCGTACATCCACCAGTATTCCTGTGCAGACTTTCGGTTGAAGGTCCGGGTCTCTGCCATGTCAAAGCCTTTCAGCGTCACCTCTACCCGGTTGCTGATTCGTTCCGCGTTCCGCTCGTCAAAGGTGATGTTGCCGCTGGTAGATACGCTCCGCCACCGATACACCGCCTGATCGTCCAGCGTCAGGGGGTTGTTCTCCATAATGTCCACCTGCCCCGGAGCCTTGTTGCCGAACTGCCGGTTGACAGGGGTCACGTAAAACGCCGCCGTGGTGACGTCCGTAGCCGTTACCAGCGTGGAATAGCTCATAGAGTAGGTGGCGTCCTGTTTGAATACCACCAGCCGTGCGTAATGGCGCACCATGCCGGTGATGGGCGTGTTGGCCTCGCCCACCTCTGCCTCGTACAGATCCGGGAAGTATTCCGCCGATGGCTTGCCGGTGGCGGAATCAATGCCGGAGTAAATGGTCTTGTTGGTACCGTCTCCGTATAGAAACACACGGCTGTCCGTCTGGCCGTTGTAAAGCTCGGAGAAGCGCATCCCCGTGACCTGCGCCCGCTCTCCGTTGCCGCTGCGGTAGATCAGCTCCAGTGTGTTGGTTCCGGCAGCGGGGGCCGGGGTAATGGTGAAGGTTCGCGCCGTCAGGTCGGAGGTGTAGGTCTGCGCCGTGTCCCCGATCTTCACGGAGATGATCTCATCCACCGTCTTTTCCGGGATGTGGAAAACCGTCTCCTTGCCGTCCGGGGAATACAGCACCTTTCGCTTGCCCGTCAGCCGGTTCACGTTTTCCAGCAGAAACCCACCGCCCGCAGGCGTGGTGGCGTTCATCACCGTGGGGATATAGCCCTCTACCGCTGCAAAACTGCTGTTTTCCTTGCCGTCCCAGCTCATGTATTCATGGCCGTTCAGTAGGTAAACCTTGTTGGAAAAGCCGAAGAACGAAGTCTGGGCCTGCGTGCACTGGCCCACAACCTTAGTAGTTGCCGCCGCCGGGTCCAGAGAGAAGATTAGCCCGCCGAAGGCGGCAAGGGTCCGCTGTTTGCTGTCTACCACGCCCTCCCACGCGCCGGAGAAAACCGGGTTTGCTGTGGGGGCCGTGTGGCCGCTCTCCGCGCACCATGCGTCCCATGCCGTTTTCAGGTTCAGGACCGTCTTGGTGCCGGGGCGCAGCTGCAAGTGCTTCTCCCGCGTCACACGGAAGTTCCGCATCTTGCTCATTTCGCCGTTCTTGATCTTGGTATCCCCGTCCGGGTTCTCGTTCAGGCCCAGAAACTGGCGGATCTTCAACACCTGGATATCGTTGCTGGATGTGATTTGAGCCATCGTCCGGGCCTCCTTTATCCGTAGGATAGATAACCGGCGGTCATTTCCCCGCCCGTCATCACGTCATCGTAGTCCTCGCCCTCGTCAAAATCGTCCACGATATTTTCCACGGTTTTCTGGGCGCCCAGTACGCGGGTAACGCAGAAATACCGGGCAGCGTCGCAGATATGGGTGATCTCGTGGGGCTCCGTGGCACAGTCCGATGGGTTTTTCTCGTCATGCTGGATGGAGGGCAGGTTGCGGATCAGACCCACGCAGTTTTCCGTCACCAGCAGTCCGGGCCGGTCCGTGTCGCTTTTCATGGGCTTCAGCAGCTCCTTGACGGCCATCCAGCCCTGAACGCGGTTGTTGCTGGCCTTCAGCAGCCCTAACCCGTTCTGCGCGAAGATCTCCGCCATGCTCCGCCCGCTGTCCTTCTGCCGGTTCCACATATCCGGCGGGGCAATAGTGAACTCAATGTGTTCCTCTGGCGGGGTCAGTGCATTTGCCAGCTTTGCCGCCTCGCTGACGATCAAGCCGCTTTGCTGCACCTCCCGGTACACATAGGCCCGCCCCTCAAAGTCCACCGCCACCCAAAGGCAGGCGAACATATCAAGGCCGTAGTCAAACGCCCGGTATTTCTTCCACTCCCGTGGCACCCGTACAAAAGGCGCGATCACATGGGTTTCTTTGCGGAACTCCGGGAAGAACGTGCCTGCCATGGCGTTCCAGTCACCGTAACGCCACGCCCGCCGCACATCCTCCGGCAGCAGGTCCAGCATTTGCTTGTACTCTGGGGACGCCTCCAAAAGCTGTGGGTTATCGTCCACCGTGGCGGGGATAAAGGTGTAATCCTTGGCCTTTTCCCCCTCCCGGTACTCCCGGTCCACGAACAGCCGCTTTACCCACAGGTGGCCGATGCCGCCGGGGTTGCAGGTCAGGTACATCCGCCGGGGGAACTTGGTCGCGCCACGCAAACACGCGCCCAGTGTGCGGAACTGGGATTCCGAGAACTGAGTGGCCTCCTCCATGAAGATCCAGTCAAACTCAAGGCCCTGATACTCCTGATCGTCTCCCGCGCCGTAGTGTCCGAACTTGATGATGCTGCCGTTGCAGAAGAACATCATGCGCATACTGCCGTTGTAGCTGCCTACCTCCGGCGGGATCAGCTTTTGCATGGGCAGGATGATGTTTTGCTCCAATTCCGGGTACTCCCGCCGCACGATCAGGATCTTGATGCCGGGGTAGGTGAGCGCGCCGCCTGCCGCCTTCCGCAGCAGAACGTGTGTCTTGCCGCCGCCTCTGGCGCCGCCGTAAGCCGTGTACCGGCTCCGGGACTGGCAGAACTGCTTCTGTTTGGGGTTCAGCGTCCCCAGATCCACCTGCACCGTTCCGCCTGCTGTCTGTTTATATCGAGGCATAATCGCTCCTTATATCTGGTGGGCGGGCCGGGTTCATGCACCCGCTCCGTCCATATATGGGGGAAGGGGCCGAAGCCCCCTCCCATGAGATCACTCGTAAGCCTTGGTGCCCTCGATGCCCACGCAGCCGTCCTTGGTGCCCACAGCCCGCATGGTCTGCCCGGCGGTCAGGGTCACAGCGGCGGTGTAGATCTGGGCGGTGTTGGAGTACCGGGGGTTGGTGCCGTCGGTTGTGTACTTGAACACCACGCCGGACACGGCGGTGATGCTGACGGCATGGCCGGTAATAGACATCACGGGTGCGGCCAGAATGGCAGCATTGCCGCAGACAGCCACGCCGTCGCCCTTGGCGCCCAGCACGAAGCTGTCATAGTAGGTCACGCCCTGCACCACGGGGCCGGAATAGCCCTTTACCTTGGGCAGAATGTCGTACTGCGCCAGCTTCACGGGGTCCACGGTGCTGCCCTTCCACTTGATGAAGAAGTACACACCGGCGGGCATATAGCGGTCGGGGATGTTCTTCACCCGGCAGCCGTCGAACTGGCCCACCACGCCTCTGGTCAGTGTCTCCTTGGCAAGGCTCTCGGTGCCCAGCCAGGCGGGATCCTGCTTCAGCAGCTTGTAATAGCTGGTGGCAATGTACAGGGTGCGGTTCTCCATAGGCACCAGGGCGTTGGTCATATCGGCGTTCAGGTCGATAATCAGGCCGCCGATGGTGCTCTTGGTGGGGGCGGTCGTCTCCTGACGCTGGATATTAGCGCCCATCACCCACTTCTTGATGCGGTGGCGGTCCATGTTGGGGGTGGTCCGCTGCTCCAGCTGACGCCGCAGGGCGCGGGAAGCGGACTTCTCAATGGCCTGATCCGTCTGATCCACCGCGTCGATGGTGAAGGAGAAGGCGGGCTTCTGCTCGCAGGTCATCTCCTGCTGGGTGTCGCCCAGGTCGTAGGTGGTGCCGAATCGGTTGTCGCCGGTGTTGGCGTACTCGGCCTCCGGCACGGTGTCCACGCTGCCAACGACAATGGTCTTGCTGTTGGGGCCGGTCCAGGTGTATGCCTTACCGGCATCGTCGTCGGTGATAGAAGGCTTAGAGAAAGCCTCCGCGATCTTGGTTGCGTATTTAACGGCGTAATTGATAGCCATGGTTTAAAACCTCTCTTTCGTCGGTCTCCCCGGCGATGCAAAGGCTTAGTCCCCCCAGCCCTCCAGGAACGGGTCCTTAGACTTCAGCCCATCACCGGCGCTCTGCATGCTGCCGGTGGAACGTTCCGCGTTCCGCTGGTTCTGCAACACGGAAGTGGTCTCCCGCTTGGCGGCTGCCGCGTCCTGCCGTGCCTGCTGCACGGCGTATCGGGCGTAGGCGGCTACCAGAGAAGAGCCGTTCCGCACGTCCGCCCAGACTTGGGGCGGGATGCTGTTGGGGTCCTTTGCTGCCTCGGGGAATGTCTGTTGAAATTCCTGAATGTCCGCCTGTCGGCGGCTTGCCGCCTCGGCTTCGGCCCGCTGGGCCTGCGCCGTGGCGTCCTGCTGGGCCTGCCGCTCTGCTTCTGCGGCGGCCACAACGGCCTCCCGGTCCTCAAGCTCCACGGAGCGCCGCGCGTCCGCTTCACTCAGGCCCTCGGCCTGCTTTGCCTGCGCCCGGAGCATGGAAATGTAGTCCTTGGTGTTCAACCCCTGCTGGTTTGCAAAGCGGTTGATCATCTCCATCACAGGCTTAAACTCGTCATACTGGCTGCGGATGCGGTCATAGTCCATGCCCTTCTGGGCCAGTGCCACCATTTCCGCTTCGTTTGCCTGCCGCACCTCGCCCATGTGCCGCAGTTCCCATGTCTGGGGCCGTGCGTCCACGGTCTCTGCCTCGGTCTGCTGCGTCTGGGCTGCCTGTTCCGCATCTGCGGGAGGCTCAGTGCCCTCTTCCGGCGTCTCTGCGCTCTCACTGGGGTCCTCGGCAAGCGTTTCCTCGCCAGTCTCTACCGGCTCTGCGTCCACTTCCGGCTGGTCTGCCGCTGCTTCTGCTTCACCGTCCCAGCCATCCAGAAAGGCGTCCGTAGTTTCGGGCTCCTGTTCGGGGATCTGGTTCATGTTTTCGTCCATATTGGCCTCTTTCCCCGGCCTGGTCTGGCCGGATCTTTGTATTTTCAAAGCCTGGTTTGGCTTTGCTGACAAAACAAAAAAACGAGACCACAAGAAACGGCTTTCGCCGTTCTCATGGCCTCGTTGGGCTCTCGTTTTTATTCAGTTTGCGAAAGAATTATTACACGGTGTTGGTTTTGTGCCGTGTCTCCATCACAGCAGACCGTTCACGCCGGTCTGGAGCAAAAAACCGAGAAGAAACCACACCTTTTCCTCGATCTTTTCCATGCAGATTTTCGCGCCCAGCTTCTCATCGTAGTTCTCAGGGCTGACACAAGCACTGCTTTCCACCAGCTCAAAGCCGTTGCGGAGAGTGGCCCGGACAACCGTCACCTTGTCACCGAGGGTCAATACCTCCTTGGCTACGATGAAGTCATCCACCATTTTCTGGCTGATGGAAGGCTTTTTCGTTCTCAGCTCCGGGTTCACTGTCAGCTCCAGATAGAACCGTTCAAACACGTCCTTGGGGCTAAAGCTCTCGTAACCATCCTGGTAGCGAACCTTGTAACCCTCTTCCACAAGCTCCATGCTTCTGGGGATGAGCTCGTTCGCGTCATAGACCTTCCCACCCATGCGAATAGCAGGGGCCGCCTCAACGATTTTCGTGCCGATGTAGGTTTTCATTGTCATTCCTCCGTCTGTACATGTGTGATGGGGAAGGGGACGTCTGTATCCAGCTCCCGCCCCTCAAAAATGGTGGGGTAGTGGCTCACCTTGCATCTTCGGCAGTAAATCGGCGTGTTGTAGATCACACTGCCCGGTTCGATGTGCTGAAGCGCTTTCCCGCAGATAGGGCAGCGGTAGACCCACGTCCCATCTACCACCATGCTCCAAACTCCCCGTGTTCAATGCCGCCGTAGAGGTTTTCCACATCGCCAATCACGCTGGGCAGGCTCTGACGGCACAGCTCCAGCTGTTCCAGAAACGTCTGCCACAGGAAATTGGCCCGGCTGGGGTCCTCCTCCAGCAGCAGCAGACCTGCCAATCCGTAGGGCAGCGCCCCAGTGCAGATCCGCTCATCCAGCGCCACCTCGTCCGCCATCTCCGTCACCTTGGGGCAGATAGGCCGCTTGCCGCCCGCCGCTTCCAGCGCCTCCCGGTAGTTGTCGCTGTACGGGAACGCCCGGTCTAAAACGCTGTTCAGCAGGGAAACGGTCCGCAGCTTGTACTCCTTGGTGTCCGCCGTGTCCGTGGAGCCTGTGGATTCATTCTGGGAATCCATCAGGTGGATGGCAATGTCGAAAATCTGCTGTACCGTAACCGCCATATCACACCTCCCGCCCCTTCAGGCTGGCTTTCATGGTGTTCAGATCGTAGGTCATCAGGTTGTCAATGCCCTGCTCCACGCTTTTCTGCCGGTCCGTAGGCTCCTCCGCCTCCGGCTTTTCCGGTTCAGTGGGGGAGGGGGCTTTGATCTCCCGCAGCAGCCGCAAAATCAGCACTGCGCATACGGCAGCGCCCATGCTGGCCGCGCCGCAGATCAGGGATAAAACCAAAATCAGGCCGTTCACCTCGCCGCCTCCTCACTTGAAGTCGCTTGCGTCCACGCCGTCCCCAAAGGTCACGTTCACGCTGATGTCCTGGCGGGTCTCCTGCTTGTCCTGATAGCCGCCCAGGCGCTTCTGCTTGTTCAGGAAAATGCCTCGCGTCACCATGCCCTTTTCCTGGTAGATGGGGCTGGTGTCGATCTGCTCCTGAATCCGCTGGTAGGCCAGCCGCACGTAGTAGCTCATGACGCAGCGGGGATCGTCGATCTCCTCATTGCCCGCTTCAAAGGCTTCCACCTGCGCTTCGACCACCTCGGCCTCCCGGCCATCGTTGTAGTCGTAATACCCCTGAAGCCGCTGAACCGTCCATCGCATCGCATTGGCAAGGCCCGCCTCGCTGTATGCCTGCTCCAGCCGGTCCTGCGTGTCAAAGTATTCCTCGGATTCCTTCAGGAACGCCTTGATCTTCTCAATCGTCTGTTTCCTGTGGGCCGCGGCGGCCTTCTTGTTCATGTTGTCCATGTGCGCCTTGCGCTCTTCCGCACTGGGATTTTTCTTCTGATAAGCCATGCCCCGGCCCCCTCTCACAAAAAATTCTGGCGGTCCCGGCAGGGATTGAACCTGCGACCCAGCGGTTAACAACCGCTCGCTCTTCCGACTGAGCTACGAAACCATGCTCCGGTGGGCTGTTCGGACCCACCGGGCAACAGGAAAGGAACTGAAGGTGAAAACTGGCGTCTGACATAGGAGGCAGGCGGGTTCTATCCCGCTAACTTCATTCAAGCATATTTCGTCAAGTGGACGCAATGGGTTTCAGTTATTTTCGTAATGTTCTACATAAAATCCCCCGCCCCCTTTTTCCGCCACCCCCCAGAGGGAACTCCGGCATAGCTTCCCGCAGCTGCACTGTAAGTTCTTGGAGGGGGAGAGGGGATGTGTGCATATCAGCCCTATACCCTGCGCGAGAGACACCCCCTGTTTTTCCGCTACCCCCCTAACCTCCTGCTCTCGGGGTCGCGGTTGTCGGCGTCGGGCGCTGCCGACGAGGCGAGGGGTGGAGGTGGGGGGGGGGGGGGGGGCGGGATCGG
>ERZ1023658.146-NODE-146-length-27639-cov-14.522912_pt1 | contig 27639 bp, 23 predicted proteins | sample MGYA00380339_ERZ1023658 | MGnify/ENA primary metagenome ERZ1023658 (study PRJEB33179, sample SAMN07448981) | human gut metagenome | biome: Human-gut; feature: Human associated habitat; material: Faeces | host: Homo sapiens | place: India: Bhopal | collected... | reverse complement strand
TGTGTCATTATGCAGCCCTCCTTCCTTTTGTATTATTAGCAAAAAATCGTGGCTGCAACATAAATACGTGGGATTTTCCCCCCCACCGATAAGATTTTTGTTTATATTATTCTGTTTCATATCATTAATTATTTCTAAATACAATTCATTATGAGGCAATTCTTCAATGACCCGAAAGGAACTTGCGCTAATTGCACTTCTATATGAGGCTACATTGTCTTTCGAAACCGTCTCAAACAATCGTAAGCCTATTCCAAAACCGACTTTGTTCAAAAGGCGGTTCATCGTAGTGCCAAGTCCTTTACCACGATAATAAACATCTACCATACGCCCACGAAATCCTTTGCCATGAAAGAAGGAACGATTAAAACAATAGCCAACTATCTTATTATTCGTTACATCCTTCAAAACATAACCAAGGAAAGCATAATTATTCTGAAGCTTCTTTATGGATTTTAAGTCAAAGCCATGAGGTTTGAAAAATCTATATGCTTCCGTAGGTTGGCAAGCAAAGAATTCTACCAAATCATTTGTTTGAACCTCACGAATAGGTAGAATATCATAGTCTTCAGCCAACTGGCTTTTCAAGTACCCTTTCATGCAGATCTCGTTCTCTACCAAATATAGTTTACTTCCATATCTTATACGGAATAAAAAAGAATTAACTATATCTACCAAATCCCATAACCAAGGCATATGGTCTCTCAAAAAATGTGCAATTGTATATAACATAAAACAATTCAAAATGCGCTTGCGCACAATTCAAAACTCAACATTCAAAATTCAACATTTTATCTAATCCTATTCCTCGCCAACCACCAAAACGATTCTACAAGGTTTTCGTTATACACTAGTTGGTACTTCCAACGGTTATGCCACCAACGGTGACTTTTATCTATAGCATACTTCAGCTTCTTGCCTATAGTATCTATGCCAGTGGTAGTCATTGGCAGTACATCTTTCTTCTCGAAGATATCAGAAAGGATACGGTCGGCAAGAGCAGTGTCCGATTGATATGTATACTGTTTGTCGGCAGAGGCAAAGCTGGCGGCATCTATACCGAGATAGTCCACACAAATAGTGGCAATGGCATTAAAAAACCGTAGCATACGTTCTTCCTTATACAGCAACGGCACAAAATGGTCTAACTATCTGTTTTATATACCATGAACTATCGTATATTTCTTCATATTTATGAACCATTATTATATGACCACAAATAATAAGCAGCATACATACTATTCTCAATAACTCAAAATTAGAGGACCTTGTTTTTTTCCCCCTATTCAGTCCCTTTATTATATTCTCTTTTGACATCTTATTTTATTATGCTGAAAAAACTAGCTTAACCGTTCTTTATCACCTCTACCCAATTCAAAAGTAAGGAACCGCGAGGTGGCACCTGACATTGAAGCATTGAGGAATCCCATCATTGCTACAATTCCGCCTACCACTCCATATATACCATAATCTTCAACCCCAAGAGTCTGAAGCACCACTCTTGATGTATATAGCCCCACCACCATGGTGAGGAACATACGAAGGTATAACATGATGGTATTCTTCGCTATTCTCTTATTGTTTTCCGATGTTTGAATGGACATAAATTAAGACAATACCTTTATATTATAAGCTTGCATTCTATCTTTTCCATCCTTTAAAGTTGCATTGAATTCAACCTTTTTACCTTTCAATGTTTTAAACTTTAAATTAGGATTTCTTCTACTTGAAAAGAATACTTCTTCACCATTCTCAGAAGCAATAAATCCAAAAGGTCTGCCACCTGAATAGAAGATTCTTGTTACTACACCTTGACGAACACTCGTTAACTTCTGTAGTTCTTGGCGCAAAGGCTCCAAAGTAATACCATCCATCATCTTGATGATAAGTTCTGTAAATATTTGGGCCTCTTTCATTAAATGAGGACTTTTGTGCAAATTTTGTGTCCAATACTTTTCACAATTTCTAAACACCTCAATAGCCTTTTCAAAGTTAGCTTTAGCATCCTCTATTTTATATGTACCCTTCAAGACATTTTGAGCATATTTGTCAGCTGCCCTTTCGTTTATCATATCGATTTTCTTTCCACCTAAAAGACGGAAATATATCATTAACAAATGTGCCTTATACTTTATGAAATAATTAGTTATAGTCTTCTCTCTTATCAATTTTTCTAATGTCAGAAATGTATATGCTACTGCAAAATACGGAAGGTTGCTATGCTTATCACAAAATATCTGACTTCGATATTTCTTCAACAAATAAGATTCATGTAAATGCGCTTTCTCTGGATGCTGCAATATTGCACCTACATAAAATTGAGTTATATTATGAAGATTAAATTTCTGATATTGCTTGATATTGGGATTGTCAGCATATTGTTTTGCCCTACGTTCATAATAAATCTTATCAGAAAAGTCTGCCACATAATCATTTACAAACTGCTCAAAATTTTTATGAAATTGACGAGTACACTCAAAAGCTTCCTCCATAACAATATTTTGTCGGTTTGTGCCCCTTACTATTTCGTTTGACAAATCACTATTATTTGTAGAGATAATCTTTACAACAACTGAAATCTTTGACAAATCCATCTTTTGTTTGTTCGCATTAAACAGAAGATAGCTTGATTGACATCCATTTACTATTTGAGGATTTTCAATTTCAAGTAAACGATTTCCTTGGACAAAAGAGCTACAAACAATCGTTATACCATTATTGAATAAAACAAATCGTTCTGGCATTGTCTTTATGGTTTCAGCAATCTCACTATTTATAGAATTATCTCCTTGAAAATCTCTAACATTATCATTGAAAAGAGTTTTTCTGATAATACCGTCGTCGGTATTGATCATAGAAACAAAATCTTTTGCATGACACAAAACCACACACGAATTACCAACCTCATTAGTCCCAGGCAATTCCATCGTATCTATATAAGGTAATTTTGACTTAAACTTATTTTGATTTTGCTCTATAACACTTTTAAATTCCCTAGCACCTTGGAAATGGAAAATCAAAGTCTCACAATAATTAGCCATGTCCTTCTTAAAAGTACGCACTTGATCATTGTGTTGCTCATGCTCTCGGTACTCACCCAAAGTGACATAATAGCATCTTATTATAGGCTCAACTTTCCATTGCAGCATAACATCCTCACTATAAAGATAGTTACAGAGAGTTCGCCAAAATTGCACTTGCACATTAAAAGGATATGTGCTTTCAGTGTCAAAAAAAGCTCTCACACCGCTTATAAATGAGCCTAATTCCTGACTATCAAAATTTTTAGTATTCTTGGCTTGAATAAATATCAATTCTATCTCTAATGGACCATTTTTCAAGAATTCATCTATCTCATCTTGAGTTTTTATAAGATAGTTATTGACCTTTATTGCAATTCCATCAATGCCACCATCATTACCACCACCGATACTTACCGTATCAAGCAATTCCATATCTGAAGAAAAGGCATCAGGCTGATGCTGCAACAATTCTGTATAATTGGCAAATTTTTCAAATGCTTCACTATCAGAACATTTTATCAAATCAAAAGACTCAACAAATTTCTTTTGATGAGCTTTTATTATTGGTTCGTATATCATAATCTTTTATCTAAATATTAGTTAGTACTCAATTTAGGGCATAGCCCTTTGTATAGGCTCTTTTGCAAGTGCCTATATATTGAGATATTAAAAATTTGACTTGTTTATTAAGTATTACATACTTTTTCTCGCCATGGCAAAGTTCAAGCAAGCTTGCTTTGCTCATGACTTATCGAAAAAGGTTCAAATCTTCACTGCTGTACATAATTCAATGATTAAAATTCAGCAGCGAAGATATTTCTTTCTAATTTAAGTGCTGATTTGAGGGCTTACACCCGTCCTTCCTTACCGTTAAGGAAGGCTCACCTCTCTTCTCGGTCTTCTCCCCCTCAGGGAAGAAGAGGGAAACCGCCCTACCCGTTGCTCTGGACCGCTACGCTCTAAGGTTGGCGGACCATCAAAGGTCTTCGCCAGGGTTTGCGGGATGGGACCGCCTGGGGATAACTATAGTATTTGCATAAGTTTAATGCTTATTTACACAAGTCAGAGAAAAACAAAGACTAGCAATAAATATATTGTTATCTCCTCATTAACTTTGCTGCAAATTCAAAGAAATCTGCAACGTTCTTGAAATTATCAAACTGCTGGCAATACATACTGGCATAAGGTTTTGGGAACCTACTGCGTATATCTGCCTTTATCATACTTGCTAAAGCCACCTTTGTGTAGGCTTTCATCAGTTCGTTGTATTGTTCATCGCTCATAATATTCTCTATCATTTCAATATCCTTGTTATATATGTAGTTCATATACTACAAGAACTCTATTCGAATGTAGAGCTGTCTACGCAACTCGTTTATTTATATCAGATGTTTGAACTGACATTTTTATTATCTAAGCATCACGACATGTTCTTCTCACATAGTTTGTCAAACATATTGGAGTGTCTGCATACGGAGACAATCTTGCCAATAGTGTTTTGCGATTCTTCTCAAAAGAAGTTTTCCCTTCTGTAAATTTCTGAGCTCCTTTAGAATCACGATTAAAGCAACAGGTTACATATTCGATAAAATCGAAGACATACTTCCCTCTAATATTCTCCAACTTACTATCGATTTCTTCAAGGGACTTATTTATTGCATCATTCGTGATTTCCGCAATTTCAGGATATAGCCTATTAATATATTGTAAATTATTATTTTTCGCCAAGATTCCATCAGGACCTATCTGTGCAATTTCTTGCGGAAATGATTCTGACAGTTTCACACTATTATCACCAGGCAACTTTTTCACACATTTATACCACGCACAAAACAAAGAAGTAGCACTTATGAATTTATCACGCTCCGCTTTGAAAAACGATACAGCACTGCTTAACTTTGGGCTATCTAAATCAACATTATAAACACCTTTCATCATCTTTATGAAAGAACTTTCCGATACACACAAGTTCTCTACAGAATAACACGGAGTGACATATATCTCATTAGGAAGCCCAGAGTTGTCATCATAGTCGCAGTCAACAAAATACAATTTCTTGTAACCAGAGTATTGTGTTTTATTGCAAAAATAACGATATGCCTTTATAACATTCTTTTTTCCACCAGAATCAATGAAAACGCAATGTTTCCCAGAGATAGCCTCTACACGAGAATTATAATAAGGCAAATCATGTCCTTCAACAAAGCAGACGAGTGTTGTCGGCTTAACATTATTAATAGAACAACAGAATTTTTGAATTACGACAGAAACACTTTCATTGGCAATTTGGGAAAGACTTTCAGGTGTATAAATTCTTATTTCTTTCATTTTGAATATATGCTTAAAGCAACGGCACTATCACGTAATGCATTATCGTAAATAAACGGAGAATGCGTAACGGCTAACATAAACATGCATTTATTTGATTCCATTATGTCTGGAAGAAGCATCTGTTGCCAATAAAGAGAAAGTGACAATTCTGGTTCGTCAAATAATATCAAGAACTTACTATCAAGCTCCAAATATAATTGAGAGAATATTGAAACTATTTGCTTTTCTCCAGAACTAAGACACTTTAAATCAATATTATCACATTCATTTTTGTAAGTCTCTTCATTAGTATTGTTACAGCATCTTTCTATACGTATGCTAACATTACTTTCATCATACACAAAACGCTTACTCTCCAAATATTTATTGCAAACATCAACAAACTTCTTTATTGCAGTGTCATATTTTTGCTGCTTTCTGTACACATCAAGCAACTGTCGTAGAAAATATCTGAGGAATGGTTCCTGCTCAGAAAGATCAGAATCCACCTTTATTTGATTGATTATCTTCTTCTTGTCATCTTCAGACATATTCTTACCCACGCGACTTAGAACAATAGAAACCTCATCTATATTAAATTCCTGAGACGTCTCAGAATTCAAATCATTTTCCAACAACTTTGTTATCATACTTCCTGAAACAGAAGCAAATCCCGTTACTGACGATTGCTTAATAAAATCAACAATTTTAGCGATTCGTTCTTCTACATCATCCATACCAAACTTGATAATCGTACTGTCGAAGTATTCATCTATTTCACCACGAGAAAAAATATGCCTATTTCGCTTTTTGTTCTTTAGAATATTTCTGAAATCCTCTTCTATTCTACGATATGTTGGATAATACAAGAACTTATACCCTGTACTGTTCAAAAACTGATTTAAATTACGAAATGTTTTATATTTTTGCTCAGAATCTATCAATGATGACAATATCTGGTGCCAAAGATCTCGTGGAAAATGTATTTCGTGTTGATATATCTCATATAACTTATCGATATCATTCGATGAAAGAGATTTATTTATCAAATCTTGAAGAACATTTTCACCCAACACTTTCTTAACAAAAGATGTGACGCTAGATTCTTCGTCACGATAACTTATCAAATACTGGCAATAACTACGTATCTGCTGTTTTTCAAAACAGAAAGTCTCCTTCCTGCTTTCAAATTTGATGGAAATTGACGCAAATTTGATTTTAAGCAAACTTTCGTAATCTCCATTAAGCAAATAATAGAGGCATGACAGTATCGTCGTTTTACCTGCTCCATTTTCTGCTATAACAATTTTAACATTCTCATCAAAATCTATAGATACATCTTTGTATCCGAACAGACCTTTGATTGAAAAATTCTGAATAAATGATTTTGCCATAGTCATTTTAAGATATATAAAAAAAATCGTATTTCTCGTTTGTCACTACCCACATGTTTTCGACAGGACAGATTGGCTTCAATCTATCTACTGTCAATTGAATGAAGGAACGGTCCACGCCCATCACATCAATGAACTACTTTGGGTAATCGGGGGTTGACATTGGCCAGAAGCGGCTGCCTACGCCGCCGGCCATAATTATGATTTGAATATCGTGCATAAATCTTGTTATTTATTTCGAAAACCTACCCGTCCTTCCTTACCGTTAAGGAAGGCTCCACCTTTCGCACCAAGCCTCTCTTCCCTCAGGGACGAGAGGATGAAGCTGGCTGCGCTATAGCCTCCGCCAGAGTTCTGGTATCGTCAGCAGAGCCTGTGCCCTAAAGGGCTGCCGATAAGTGTCTACGCAACAGAGTTGCGATTGTTTGTCGACTAGCGCATCATCAAGATTCTATCAATCTTCCGCTCTCACTCAAACGTTTCTTGAAGCCTTGCATCACTGTATCTGCCCATTCATGAAAATTTTCTTTCATCAACTGCTTTTGCTTTTCATCAAAACTAGAATAGGCAATCTGTTGCTCCATACATGTCTGAGCCGTTTCCTTAGCTAAGTCCAGTGTACGTTCTGTCACTTTACCATTGGTAAGTTTCTCGCCTAATTGGGCGTAGAAGTAGCCATCACAAAAGGCTATAATACTATATTCTTTTGCTGTCATAACGCTTATATTATATATTGCATCAATCAATGCACTTAGAAAATAAGTTAATATAGGAAAACATACGATAAAACAAGTAATCGATTTCGTCTGAATTCTCTATGGCAATTTTGTCTTTTTCATAATGACGAATCTGAAAATCATTCCCTATCTTTGTCAAAGCAAGACATTCATTGTTCAGCAACAGTCTGAAATTAGCATCATTGCCAGACAATTTATCTAGCACTCTATCAACCGACTTTCTTTTATCAACTTTTCCGTCTTCAAGAAAATAGGTCTTAGAACGTTCAAATGCATCCCAAAGTTTATCCAACGCCAATTTTCTATCCTCTAATTTTGGCAATCGTATTTTGCCAGCAGCATCAGAGACAAGCCTATTTAATTCTGGGTCTTTTGTATTCACTACTCGATAAATGATAAGATTAAGAGGTAACGGGACTACTCGCTCGATTTGACCAGCGTCTGTCAACGTATAATTTAAGCCATTGCGTTCGAACAACTCATTGATTTTCTCTTGGAATACTTTTCTGTTAGCTCCCCTATCATCTATACAGTAATGATAATGTTTGAAAAATGTATGGTAATTTCCAATTTGCCTCACATCTTTTATATTATGATGAATATACTCTACCAAGTCTAATACTGCATAGGTATTGATGTCTTGTGCTTTAATGTCGATGCCAAATGGTGAAACGATTGGTTCTGTCAAGCGATTAAGCCCCATACCTAAATTCGGAATAACAGACTTGATACCATCACCCAATGCTACCTCATCACATCCGCAAATTTCTCCAGAATCATCACATCTTGCAGGAAAAGAAGCTGCCAAAGATGCATTAGCAATAAATTCGTTTATTATCAAGACAATGCCGTTCCATATAGCCACATTGATTTCTGTCAATGTACGAGGTGGCATTCCTTGTTCTTTATCTGAGAAATATTTCATTTGTTTCATCTCCTCATTAACTTTGCTGCAAATTCCAAGAAATCTGCAACATTTTTGAAATCATCAAATTGTTGGCAATACATACTTGCATAAGGTTCGGGAAACCTACTACGTATATCTGCCTTTATCATGCTTGCCAAAGCCTCCTTAGTGTAGGTTTTTAGCAATTCGTTGTATTGTTCCTCGCCCATAATATTTTCTGTTATTTCAACATCCTTGCTATATACATCGCCTCATAAACTACGATACAACCATCAAGAACAGCATTCGAAAAAAGTATTCATTGCTATTCGTTTGTTATTATCCAATGACTGTGTAGACATAAATTATTTTTTCTTCTTTTTCTTTGAATCTTTAGCGTTTTGCAATTGAGAGAAATCTATCTGACCATAGATACCTTCCATCTCAGCAAGAGCCCTGCGGAAATTTTGATTTTTCCAATCATTAAAATCCATCTCTATTTCATCTGCTTTTACTGCACAATCGGCATAGCCGACAATTCAAATTTCAAAATTCAAACAGGTATCCGTAGTTGTTTTGCAATGCTTCAAATTCTGTTTCGCAGCGATTATGCAGTTCTTTATCGCTGTCCTTGAATATCTTTATAGTTTTCTCTATCTCTTCCATTACGGTTCGTCCTGCCTCAAAGATGGGGTTCTGTTCGTTATGGAAAGAGTCGATGAAAGGCGCATAGTAGTAGCCTATCTCTTCTATCATGAAATAGAAGGTGTCATAGGCATCTTTCAGATCCAGTTTCTTATCCCTTACATCGGCAAGTGTCTGAAGTCGGAGTATTTCGATGTTTTCTACCTGAGCAGCCACTTCTTGGGCGGTTTTCACACGGTGGAAGTAACGGTCGATAAAGGCGTTGCGCTCATGCAAGTTGCGCTTGTAGAACAGCTCGCGTTCTTTTTTGTCTGCCTCGTTCTTGTTTACTTCCTCAAAACGTTCGGCATGTACGCCTGATAAGGCTACTGCCATTCCACCGACATCCATAACGAGCTTGCGGTCTCGGGCTATGCGGATTACATAACCTTCGAGTCCGGCATATTCACCAGTCACAATGCGAAGTAGGGTACGGTTCTTGGAATAATAAACAAAAGGACGAAGAAGGAAACGGAGACGTTCTGGCTCGGTTTCTGCCACACGCATGAATGGCTCCATCTGGTTGCAAGGGATAGTGGCAACCTTTCCTGTACTACAATTTTTACGGAGTTTGTATGAATTTACGTTTTTATTTAAGTAGTCCTGTAATGTTTCTGGGTCACCTTGCAGGAATATCAGTCCACTTACCGAAGGGGTTTCCACTTCGCGCATTCCGCCTCTGTTCCTGTGACGGGGGACATATTTTATTGTCTTATGCACAAAATGGGTTACTCCATCTTTCTTTAGCTGTTCTTCTATCGACTTTACTTTTTGATTGTGTACAAAAAGATAACTCCATGACGTGCAGTTGTCTTTCACCTGCGAACACTTCTTTATCGCTGAACCAATCATTTCGTCTGGCTCAGAAACGTGTGTGCCCTCTGGAAATTCATTGCTTTCAGATGTCTGAAAACGTTTTGTTTCGTCGGCTGTAGACTGAGAAACCGTGCAATCCTGCTTCATAACCTCTCCGCTACTTTATGTCACTGCTGGCTACCATCACCTGGGATGACGATGCCAATTTTACAATAACATCGTTCATAAAATCATACTATCTGTGTGTATGTTTGTCCAGTTATGGGATTCAATGTTTTACAAATCAAATGTGCTGATTGCGCCGCATTTTCACCTCATAGTGGCTTTGTGTCTCTATCTCTTTACGTACTGTTTTCACATGACAAAACTGTATCTGCCTTGTAAAGGTACTACTTTTCCTTCACTTCTTATCATTTTTGAATGAAAAAGTTTAGCAAAACCCCGAATTCCCCCTAAAATGTTTTACAAATCCGCCTTTTCAAGGCTTCAAAAGCCATTTGTTTACAGCATTCTTCCCTTTGTGCATGTTTTATCATGTAAAAACAATCACTCCTCCCTCCATTTGTTAAACACTACTCAACCTCCAATTCTCTTTATAATCCTCTTGTTCGCCTCATTGATTCTTGATATATCGATGGAGTTCAGATACACCTGTGTCGTCTTTATGGAATTATGTCCCATTCCCTCACTGATGACAGCGATAGGTATGTTCATATCTCTGGCCACGCTTGCCCAAGTATGCCGTGCGACATAAGCGGTAAGTGGCATTTTCGCTGCATGCTGCCTGTCATGGATTAATACAAGGCTAATTCTGTATTGCCTTATTTAGTAAAAATCATCATTCCAAATTTTGGAAGGTGCCAAATAGCAGCAGCTGATATTGCTGTCCGCCGAATCTTTAATGCAATAAAAGCCCGAAATCTCATTAAACTGGGGTTTCGGGCTAAAGATTTGTGACTTCGGAGTTTTAGCTGACAGCTATAAAGACCAAACCTTCATTTGATGACCTCTAAGTCCCAGCTCCATTTGTCGAAATAGAGGTTGCCGCCCTGCCATTCTACTTCTCCACGCTGGAAATCAACCGTCTCGCTGCGTGGCCATTTCTTAACAGGGGATAAACTTTCTCCGAAATCAGAGTTGACGACCATTCTCCATGAGTCTATGCCCCCAAGGAAGAACCACTTTTCATTCTCGTTTTTGGCGTAAGTAGGGATTCCGAACGACATGTCAACAGGCACCCAGCCAATGCCCTCGAAATATATCTCACCCCAGTCATGGAGGTTCTCGGCATTGGGATGAAGCATGAAACCACTCTCAAAATGCGCGGGAATGCCACTGATGCGACAGAGCGTCAGGAAAAGAAGTGTCACTTGACCGCAATCGCCATGATGGTTCTCAAGCACATATTCCGGGATGTTCTCTATCGTGGAATATTCTCTCGCCGAAGCCCAAGGGAAGTTATCGTTTATCCACTTGAAAATACGTTGTGCCTTAATCACGGGGTTCGTTACCCCTTGTGTCAGACTATCAGCCAGCTGCCTTAACCTTGGCGTGAAAACAATGTGGCGGTCGCGTTCGGATGTGTACTTCTTGTACAAGGCGGAGCTTGTGTCATAAGGCTTTACCGATTTCGATAGTATGTTGAACCAACTGCCATACGAGACATACTCAAACTCCTCTGAAAAGACTGTAGGTTTCCCAGCCTCCGCTTTCTTTTCCATATAAACTGACGAATGGGCACAATCAACGGGAGAACGCTGATATTGGCTCTCACTCGTTGATAGCAGCTTTACATTTTGCTGCCTTGCGACGTCTGTTCGCGGGAAGGGAAGCCAACAACGTATTGTTTCCCCATCGGGCACGGCATCGGCTTTCACGGTCAATGTGTATTTGACCTTTATCTTCTTTGGCTCGGCCAAGCGTTTCTGATTGCTTGGGGCATTGCTTATGATTTTAGGCACATTCTCCATGTCGGCTTTTTCCGTGCCTTCTAATGCTTCGCCGTCTTTCTTCAACTTAATGGCCCTGCACGTCTTGTCAATGCGAAACAGGTTGGGCGCCGCATTATAAAAATACCTCTTCTCGCCGTCAATGACGCGCAGCTCCAAGGCACCGCTCTTCTCCCATGTCCTCATTTGAGTCTCCGTGACGTTGGGAATATAGCGATGAATATAATCCAACACGCTCTTCTCATCCTTGCAGAAATCAACGAGCAAGCGATGGTGCAGGTCAGCTTCCCATGAATAGCCCTTGCTACAGTTCTGGGCTGACACAGGCGCGTTAGACAGCAAGCCGATGGTTAATCCCACAAGATACATTAATCTTTTCATTGCCTTTGTTAAATTGGTTGGTGCCTTATTTTATTATTGACGAAGCCACTGCGTTGGCAACGTATGAGCGAAGTGCGATAACGTTGCCCTTGCCATCTGGATGAACACTGTTTGTAAGAAGGATTACGCTGACGTCGTTTACTGGGTCAATTACAATGCTTGTGCCAGTGAATCCCGTGTGCCCGTATGTTGCCGGACTAAGCATGTCGCCATTGTTTGAGGCATAATCGGAATGACAGTCCCATCCTGGCGTGCGTCCGAATTTAGCCGCTCTCCTTGGCACGGTGCGCATGGCCTTCACCGCCGCTGCGCTTAATATGCGGTGGCCATTCCAAGTCCCGCCGTTTTGGAGTGCCGCGCATAGTATGGCAATGTCCTCTGCAGTTGAGAACACGCCCGCGTTGCCCGATATGCCGCCATTGATGATGCGTGCCAATGGGTCGTGGACTACTCCTTGCAGGCACTTGCCGTCGGCCTGTTTCTCTGTTGGTGCGCACTGCTTGGCAAGCGCGGGAGATGGAGTATAGGCAGTGTGCCGCATGCCCAAGACGTCAAAGATGTGCTTCTTGGCGAAGACATCAAGGCTCTCGCCGGAGATGGTCTCAATGATTCGTTGCAACGTGATATAATTGATGCAACTGTACTGAAAATCTGTTGTTGGCTCGAAGTCGCGTTTGCAATGAGAGATATAATCTATCAGTCCGTCGCGGTTAGGTGCGCCGTATTTTTCCTTAACCTTGTTGATGTCCGCGTATGGTGGCAATCCTGAGACGTGCGTCATCAAGTCGACGACACGTATCGACGTGACGTTGCCGGCGGAGTCTTTCCAATTCTCGAATCCCGGAATGAACTTGTCCACACGGTCAAGAAGCCTTAACTTTCCCTGCTCGATAAGCACCCAAGCTGATATTGCCGTCGACATGGCCTTGCTGCACGATGCCATATCGAAGACCGTCTCAGTGGTCATTTTCTCCACCTTCGGGTACACCCTCTTGTTGCCATAAGCCTTCAGATACGCTATTTTTCCATGTCGCACCACGCAAAGCACGGCTCCGGGAGCGTCTTTCTTGGCAATGGCCTTGTTGATGGCACTGTCGGCATAAAGAAGTTGAGAAGCGTCCAACCCAACTTCCGCCGGTTCACAATGTTCAAGACCTTGAGCGTTAGCATTGACGATGCCAAGCATCAGGCCAATAACAATTAACAATTTCTTCATACTCTCTGTATTATTTCTTGGCATTATTACGACTAATCAGCAAGCACAGCCCTATGAATGTAAAGAGCGCGTTAAGGATAAGCAGTTCATAGCTGAACTTGTATCCATTAAACCATGTCTCGGAGTTCTCTTGGAGAATGAAACACAGTATAGGTGACACTATAGCCACGAGTGGCACATATTTGTCTTTAGTCTTTGCCTTCACGATTATGCCGAAGGCGAACATTCCAAGTATGGGGCCATAGGTGTAACTGGCAAGCACGTAAACGGCATCTATCACGCTCGTGTTGTTGAGCAGTCCGAAGACATAGATGACAACCGCCATCAATAATGCCATGAAGACGTGCACCGTCTTTCTTGTCTTGGTCAAGGACGTGCCATTCGGGTCATTGGCATTCTTCTTGTCAGCGTCAAGAATGTCGAGCGTGAACGATGTGGTAAGGGCTGTGAGCGCTGAGCCTGCCGCGGAATAGGCCGCGGAGAACAAGCCCACGACGAAAAGCACGCCGACAATCGCGGGCAGATACTGACTTGTGGCCACTGCCGGGAACAGCGTGTCGCCCGTGGCGGTGATGCCAACCTTTGAGGCAAAGAGGTAAAGAAGCACGCCAAGCATCAAGAACAGGAGGTTGATGAAGAATTGGCACACTATGCTGACTATCATGTTCTTCTGCGAGTCTTTGTAGTTTCGGCAGCTAAGGTTGCGTTGCATCATGTCCTGGTCGAGTCCAGTAGTGGCTATCATCGTGAAGATTCCGGCTATGAACTGCTTGAAGAAATAACGCTTGTCGTTGACGTCATCGAAGAAGAAGACCTGGCTCATGCTGCTGTTGGATATTGACTGGAACATCCCCTTAAAGCCAAGGTTCAACTCTGATGATATGAAGACTATGCAGAGCCCGACAGAGAGGATGAGGCACAACGACTTGAGCACGTCGGTCCAAATGACTGACTTCACGCCTCCTCGACAAGTGTATATCCAAACGAGGAACACGGTGAGAAACACGTTTAATACAAAAGGCAGGTGGAATGGCTCAAAGACAAGCAGCTGAAGGGTAAGGCATACAAGGAAAAGCCTGACAGACGCGCCAAGCATCTTGGAGATGAAAAAGAACCATGCCCCGGTCTTATGAGACCGCGCCCCGAACCTGTCCTCCAGATATTGGTACACCGACACCAGTTTCATCTTATAGAACAATGGCACCAAGACAAACGCTATGATGAACTGCCCCACGACAAACCCCATCACCATCTGCAGGTAAGAGAAACTCTTGTCGGCCACCATGCCGGGGACCGACACGAATGTCACGCCCGACAGGAAAGAGCCCATCGTGGCTATGGCCACGAGAAACCAAGGCTGTTTTCTTCCCCCGAGGAAGAAGCCTTGGTTGTCGGTCTTTCTTCCAGCGAGCCAAGACACTGTGAAAAGTATTATGAAATAGGCTATTATGGTTATCGTTACGGTTATCGGACTCATGTTGTTTGGGTTAAGATTATTATAATAATATGTGTCAGAGCTTCACTTTCACTTTCTTTGCCTTGCTTTCGTTCGACATCTTGTCGAGGGCTGTCACTATGTAAGTGTATTTGTTCCGCCCCTTGTCGTATGGTAGTTTATAGAACGTGTCTGACGTTATGGCTACAATCTTTGAGGGATCCTCGATGTTCATCTTCTCGCCCTTTGCAAAGCGATATACCACATATTGTTTTGCCACGTCGTTCCATTGCTTTCCGCGCGGCACGGACCAGAAGAGTATGTATCCATCGCGTGTCCATACCGCTTTCACCTTGAGAGGTTTCTTTGGGCGCTTGCCGTCTATGAAGGGCATCAAGGGTTGCAAGGCTGGATGTTTCCAATAGGCCGTGCGCAACACCGACCCGTAGTTGCCAACGTTGTCCTCCACGGCTTGTGCATACCAAAGCACGGTGCCTTGCACATGTGGCAAAGACCTGTGGAGCTGGTGTTTTGCAGGCATTTGGTTGATGTTGGGATTGTCAAGGTCGGTAGAGTTGGCCGTTGCGACCACGCTCTCGCCAATATACAGTGGGCGGTTGGCCGCATGCTTGTCCCACCATTTTATCAAGGTCTTGTAATCGGCCACACGATGGCCTATGTTCCAATAGAGCTGTGGCACGCAGTAGTCTACCCAACCATTGTTGACCCAAAGCAGCACGTCGGCATAGAGGTCATCGTAGTTTTGTAAGCCGTTAGTGGCTGAGCCATTCTTTGGGTCGCTGCCCTGGTTGCGGTATATGCCGAACGGAGACACGCCAAACTTCACCCATGGCTTGCGTTTGTGTATCGTCTCGTCGAGCTGCTTGATAAAACGGTTCACATTGTCGCGACGCCAGTCGCCTATGTTCTTGAAACCGCGTGGATTGGCGCGAAACTGGTTCTCGTCTGGTATGGTCTCGCCTGCCACCGGGTATGGATAAAAATAGTCATCGATATGAAGTCCGTCAATGTCGTAACGGCTCACTATGTCGTCAACGACCTTGCATGTGTAGTCTGCTGCTGCCTTGCATGCCGGATTCAAGATAAGCTGTCCGCCATAAGCGAAAGTCCAGTCAGGATGCTGTGCTGCCACGTGGCCGTTGGCGAGCGACGACGTGCCATTTGTCTTGGCCCTGAAAGGGTTAATCCACGCGTGCAGTTCCATTCCGCGACGGTGGCATTGGTCTATCATCCACAGCAACGGATCCCAATAAGGACTCGGCGCCTTGCCTTGCTGTCCGCTGAGGTAGCGACTCCAAGGCTCATAGTCACTTTTGTAAAGGGCGTCGCACTCCGGACGCACTTGGAAGATGATGGCGTTCACGCCGTCGGCTTTCAGCACGTCGAGTTGCCTGCTCAGCTTTTGCTGTATCACTTGCGTTGGCAGACCTTGAAACTGTCCGTTTACGGCTTGGATCCATGCTCCACGAAACTCTCGCTTCTGGGCGAACGTGCCTAATACGGACAATAATAGTATGGCTATAAAATAGTATCGTTTCATAATGTGTACAAAGTTACAAAAAATAAGGGCACAAACAACATGTTCATGCCCTTATTTTTAATCCAATATGTTTTCCAAACAATAATTTTGTTCTCTTTATGAAATCTTAGCCATCAGAATCGGTAGCCAATTGTAAACAATAACTGGTTACGATTTACACTGACCTTAGAGGCGTCGGCGATATTTGAGTAGGTCTCGTCTTCCTTGCTTGAGGGATAATAACTCATGAAAGGATAGAAGTCGCCTTTGGTGCTGCTGTATTGATAAGCTATGTCGGCGAAGAACTTGTCGAGCGTAAAGCCGAGACCGCAGGTGAAGCGGTTTGTCGCTTTCCAGTTGGTGTAATCAGCCGACGTGGCATATCCCACGCCAGGAGACTGCAGCGAACCGTCACGATACGCGTTGTCGTTAAACTGCGGCGACATGTAGTTGTAACCCACGCGGATGGCCATCTGTGGTATTGGCTTATACTCCAAGCCCACCTTCAGCAAGTGCACGCTCTTGAGGTTCAGCTCCGTGTCGTTGTTCATCGCGTCATCCGAATTGCTGTCGGAATAGTAGCTTCCAGTCCAATCGTCATAGTAGGTGTTGCCATCATTTATGCGGTTGTCTATGGCGCCGTATTTCTGATACTCATAGGTGATGCCCATGGCGAGATTGTTGCCGAAGGTGTTTCCCAGGCTCACGCCAAACTTCCACGGCGTGTAGACCTTGTAGTCGTAGTCGCTTGAGTTGCCTGTTTCGCTGCCGTTGTTGGCGGGATAGAACGTGAGGTCATAGGCTCCACGCATCGTAAGGTCGTAGAACACTGGCGTATTGACGTAGAGGCCAATACGGAAGGGCGACTCGGCTATCGGGCGGAATATCGCGCCAAACTTGACGTCGAAGCCCGTGCCGTCTATCTTCAGCTGCTCATAGTTGTCAGACAAGGCTCCCGTGGCGTCGTTCTCTGCATAGAGCTTGTTGCCGCGATAGTTCACGTCGTGCAAGCCAAACGTGGCGCCGAGGAACACCCGGTCGTTGATGTTTCCGCTCACGTTGAAATCGTATTCGCCAATATATCCATACTCATGCTGGCCGAAGGCGTATGACGTGGCGTTATAATATGTCATCCCGCCCTTGTCGTTGGCGAGGAATTTGGCATAGCTGTCGTCCACGGCATTCCATGCCATGCTTCCCTTCTCTGCCAACCCATTGGCGTATTTTGCCGCGCTCAGCTTGTTGAGCGAGGCGTTGTTTAGCTTGCCGCTGGTTGACAGTATCTGGTCGAAATTGCGGCTCTTGTGATAGTTGAACCCGAGGTTCAGCCAAGAGTTGCGTCCTGTCCTTGAAGCCCAAACGAAGCCAACTTGGTCAAAGCTTGCGTTGGTGGCGTCGCCCTTGAAGTCCAAGCCTTTGTCCTTCTTGGCGTTGTCGCCCGACTGCGAGAGTATTCCGCCGGAGATGGCAAACTGCGACTTGCGAAACAGTCCGATACCGGCAGGGTTCGACTGCATGGTCGACAAGTCAGCGCCAAGGGCTTCCATCGCGCCACCCATGCCTACATAGCGAGCCGTTCCGTTCAGCTCGTTCTCCATCAGTTTTGTATCTTGATATGTCTCTTGAGCCGACGTGGACATTGATGCCATTCCAGCCGCGGCGAGCAAAAGAAAATATTTTGATTTCATGATATTAACGTTTTAATTTCTTGTGGTTTATATAATGATTATGCCGTGTGCCGTAGCCATTTAGCGTCTTCCGCCACCGAAGTGTCCGCCTCCACCGCCAAAGCTGCCACCGGAGCGACCGCCTCCGAAGCTTCCGCCTCCAACGCTGCCGCCACCGAAGCTGCCAGTGATGCCGCCAAACGAGCGTGTGCCGTAAGACGAGTTGTTGTTGAACGTGCGGTTGCCGTTATATCCGCGGTTGTCATTGGTTCGTGATCCAAACGAGCGGTTGCCGGCGCTGCGGGAGGTGTAACTGCCAAACGAGCGGTTGCCGTTGGATGAGCTGCCATAGGTTCTGCCAGAGGTCCACGTGCGTTGCCCGGTGTAGCCACCAGAGTTCATGCCGCCGTTGTTCACGATTACGCCGCCACCCAAGTAAGGATAGTTCCAGCCGTACCATCCATGGCGATACGGCCAGCCCCAGCCGTAGTAGCCATAATAATATGGATTGTACCAGCCGGCATAGCCATAGTACCAAGGGTCATACCAGCCACAATACCTGCCTGTGTACCAAGGGCTGTACCATGAACTGTACCAACCGTATGGGCCATAGAAATTATCGTAGAACCAAGGGTCGTAGAATCCGTCCCAGCGCGACATGCGGCGAGTATATGTGTAGTCGTCGCCATCGTCAAACCTCGCGCTGCCGGGATACACGTAAGCCGTGTCGGCCGCTGACGAGTCACGATACGCGCCATCACCCGGCATGAACGTGATAATGTCGTTGCCCAAAGAGTCGGTGCCTATCTTCTGGTAATAACTGTTAAGCTTTCCGTAACGGTTGTACTCGTCGACACCTCGCTTGCTGCCGCAATAATAGGTTTGCTTCTCAGCCTTTGGCGTGTCAACATTTTTGCTCGGAGTAAAGTAAACGTCGTCTTGTGCCATCGATGCCAGTGGCATCGCACCCGCAACAACTAAAAGCATCAAAAACTTTTTCATATCTTTACTTTTTTAATGGATTATTCTTTTCTTGTGTATTCTATTTTCTATAGTGCAAAATTAATGCCTATTCTCTTGCAAATTTACGGAAAAACCCTAACCATTGGTAGGTTTTCCCCTATTTTTTTTACTTTTGCACTGATATTTATATTACATTTTCATTTGATAGCACATCTGTTATGGAATATTTAGAGGCAGAGTTCACCATCACTTGCCCGGATGGCCTTCTGCAGACGGCGCGTGACCTTTTGGCAGACGCGGCTGCGACATCGGGCTTCGAGTCGTTTGAAGACACCGACAATGGCATGCGGGGATATGTTCAAACCGCCCTTTTCGATGAGGAGGAGCTTAAATCGCAACTGGTCGACTTCCCCTTGCAAGACACCAACGTGGCGTACACGGTAAAGCAGGCAGAGGACAAGGACTGGAACCAAACGTGGGAGGACAATGGCTTCGACCCTATCGACATTGACAATGGACGGTTGGTCGTGGTAGACGCCAACCACTGCGACGGCCTTTCCCTGCCCGAGACGGCAAAGGTCATCAAGATAGACGCGAAGCTGGCCTTTGGCACCGGCACTCACGAGACCACGCAAATGATCATCTCCACGCTGCTAAACCTTAACGGGTCCGCAGCCTTGCCTCTTAAAGGGTTGCGCGTCTTGGATTGCGGATGCGGCACGGGCATTCTCGGCATTGCTGCCTCGATGCTTGGCGCAAGCGAGGTGACGGGATATGACATCGACGAGTGGAGCGTGAAAAACACTCTTCACAACGCCCGGCTCAACCACGTGGCCAACGTCAATGCCTTGTTGGGTGACGCTTCTGTCATCGCGACCATCGACGGGCTGTTCGACCTTGTGCTTGCCAATATCAACCGCAATATCTTGCTCAACGACATGGCAGGCATGAGAAGCAAGATGGCTCATGGCGCGGTCTTGATACTCAGCGGCTTTTACGAGGACGACATTCCCCTGCTCGTGGAGAAGGCCAAGGGTCTCGGCCTCAGCCTCACGCAGAAAAAAGGCAAGGGCAACTGGAGATGTCTCGTGTTCAAGGCCCTTTAACAATCCACCACTGTCAGAGTGTCACCCTCAACCTTGAAGTGAATGTCGCGACCGTCAAACGGCATGCCGTAAACGCGCGACGCGTCGTGCTGGTAGTGTGGGCGTGGGTCAAGCTCAAGGGTCTTGCGCAGCGTCTCTGCCCGCCTGTCGCCTAAGGCGCGAGCCACCTCTTCGGGTATCTCCACTCGCAGCCGCTTGATGGGGTTGCTGTCCACGAAGCCCGACCTCACGCCTTCATGACTGTCGGCGTAGGCCACGTATGGCTTGATATCATAGATTGGCGTGCCGTCCATGAGGTCAGCGCCAAGCACGTGGAGCACAGTGCCTTCCTTGGTGTTCCGCTCCACGCCTTTCAGCCTCACCGAAGACAACCCCAATGGGTTAGGCCTGAACGGTGAGCGCGTGGCGAACACTCCTATGCGCGTGTTGCCGCCGAGGAGCGGTGGCCTCACCGTGAGGCTGTTGGCCGAGTGCTTGTTGGCACTGAAGCCCCAGATGAGCCAAAGGTAGTCGAACGCCTCTATGCCGCGCAGGGCCTCGTCTGAGCGATATGCCTCGGTGAAGACTATTGTCCCTTCCAACTCAGCCACGAGCCCACTCTGCTTGGGTATGCCAAACTTCGACGTGAACGGTGAACGGAAGTGTGCAATTGGGTTTATCTCCATGTATATCAGAAAGAAAATCGGGTGAAGAATGCCATTATGAGCATGCACAGTGTCTCCACGCCGCAAACCACAGCGGGCGTGTAGAGCTTGCACGTGTTCTCTTTCGGGCGAAACGGCTGGGCATACTTGCGCAGGTAATGCTGGAACAGGTAATAGACGACGCTCGCGTTTGCCAGGCCCACGAGCATGCCGCACGTCACGTCGCCTACATAGTGGACGCCAAGGTAAACGCGCGACCAGCACATCACCAACGCCCATGCGGCCAGCACATACGACAACACGCTACGGCGAAAGACATAGGAGACGAAGAAGAACGCCCCCCAGCAGTTTGCCGCGTGAGCCGAGGGAAAGCCGTATCTGCCGCCACGATAACCGTCAACCACGTGAACCAGCGGAGAGATGGGGTTGTCGAGATTGGCGGGGCGCAAACGGTAAGCGAAGGGCCGTATGCCAGAAGAGACTATCTGGTCGCAAAGCGTTATCAAGATAACCATGAGCAGCAGGTTGCAAATCACAGGCTTCAGTGGGAACTTGCGCACCATGACGACGAACAGGCTCAAGTAAAGCGGTATCCAAATGAAACGCCCCGAATACATCATCATGAAATTGTCGAGATAGTCGCAATGAAAGCCGTTAATGGCCAACGTGACAGTGGTGTCCCACTTCACCAAGGTGGCAAGCAACGACATGAGCATGGCTGTAACGATCATTTTTCTTACCTTTTAGCTATATCATCAAACAACACCTGGAGCAAGGCCTTGCCGCCTTTGAGGTTCGCGCCTTTCTTGTTGCCGGCGTCGTAGACCACCTTTTGCTGTATGTTGTCGTAGATTAACGTGTTGTCTGTTGTTATCATTCCCAACCCATCGTTTGGTAGGAAAAACGCGAAGTGGTTGACGGCAGTGTTCATCATGTCCTTGCTGAAAATCATGTCGTCGTGGGCTATTCCCAACTGCGACAACAGCGTGGCGGCTATGTCTTGTTGCGAGCCATAGGTGCTGACGGTCATTGGCCGGCGTATGGCGCCGCCAGTCCAAATCAGTGGCACGTGGTATCGCCAGGGCTTGAAATTGTCGGGATGCTCTGGCCAGGCACCGAGATGGTCGGGCACGAGTATCACGAGGCTGTTGTCCCACTTCTTGCTGCGCTTCAGATATTCCACGAATTCGCCTACGCTGTTGTCGGCATAAGCAAAGGCGTTTAGAATCTTGTTTTTCAAGCGGTGGTAAGGCACGTCGAACGGCTCGTGCGAGCTTGACGTCTGAATGACCGTCAGCCGTGGCTTGCCATCGCCGGGCAGGTTGCTCAGGTCGCGCTCAACGCGCTTCATGAGCAGGTGGTCTGGCACACCCCATTTGCTCAGCCGCTCGTCTATCGGGAAGTCTACGTCTTCCATGATGTGCTTGAACCCTTGGTTGATAAGAAACGACCGCATGTTGGTGAAGTCGGCGTCGCCGCCATAATAATAATATGTGTCGTAGCCGTTTTTCTCAAGGTGAGCGGCTATCGACGGCAGGTTGGCGGTCTTCCGTGGAAACTTCATCAGGCTCACCGTGGCCGGCGCCGGATAGCCTTGCAGTACAGAGACCAGTCCCCTGTCGGTGCGGAAGCTGTTGGCATAGAACCTGTTGAAATGTATGCCTTCGCGTTTCAGCCTGTTGATGCAGGGCGTTACGCCTCGCACGTTTGTCACCGTGTCGGAGAAGCTCTCCATGATTACGATATACACGTCGGGCCTGCTCACGCCCTGCCGGAGTAATGGCGTGACGCTGTCTTGCGAAGCCTTGTGGTACATTTGGCGGTAAACAGCCTGTGCCTTGGCGTCGTCCATGAAGCGGTATTGCGCTGAGAAGTCCTCGTTGTGGGAGACGCTCTCCATGAAGGACAAGAGAGGGTTCACTGCGGCGTGGTTCAGTTCTTGAACCGATGAGAAATAGGCTCTGCCCGAGTTCATTGTCGACACGGTTACGCCACCGCGTATGGGCAAAAACAGCAGGGCCGTGAGCAAGAGCAGCGGAAGCCATTGCAGGCGACCCGTCTTTTGCGTGAACACGTCGCCACCCCACTTGCGCCAAAGCAAATGGAACGCCACGAGGATGACTGCCACCGTGGCGACAATGGCGGCCACACCGAGAAAGGCTTGCCACCAAGCCACGCTTGCCATGGCCGACGTGGGCGAGGAAAAGAGGAAAAACAATGGTGTCGAGTCAAGAGGGTATCCCCAATAGCCATACAGGGCCATGTTGGAAACAAACGAGAGCGATACCGCCAAGGCTCCTATGAGCGACCACCCGCCGACAACCGCCATCATCACCCTGCCGGCTTTCTTCGACTGAAGCCCACGTATGGGCAAGCCGCTTATCGTCAATACCAGAGCCGGGACGGCCGTGAGATAGCCAGCCATCGACATGTCGAGAGGCAATCCGTGCCATATCACGTCAATAACGCTGGCGAGGCCACCATAGATTAGCAAAAACAATGGTTTTTGCAATACGAAAAACAGTGTCCACAACAAGAATGTGGACACCATGAGCATGATCTTTTTTCTCATCGCAGGCAATGGACTTATTTCCTCAACTCGTCAAGCCCGTTCCAAAGAATGGTCTCGCCGTCTTTGGTAAGCTCGAACCACGGATCTTCGTCGCGAAGGGAAATGTCGTCGTATTCGAACTGCAGCACCACGGTGTCGTGGCCGTCGGGCAACACCAGTCCCATCTTGCCATCTTTCTCGGCTATGACGGGCATGGACACCAGGTCGTCGACATATACAAACGGGGTGCGCAAGAAATCGTAGCGCGCGTGAACGAGGATGGTGCCGTCAGAGTCCTTGATGCCATATTTGCCGTTCTCCTCAAACACCTCGTGAAACCTTACATATTTTTCCTTCATGCGCTTAACGTAGAAGTTCATGGTTTCCTCGTCGGCCACCATTTTCACGAAATAGTTGTACGAATCGCAGTAGTTTGCAATAGAGCGGGCTATGAGCATGCGCCAGTCGAGATTGGCGATAACCTTGCGGTTGAGGTTAATGTATTTAGCCATGGCACGCTCGCGCTCAGGGATGGAGAGCGTCTCCACTCGCTGTTCAATCTTCTCCAGCATGGACATCGAGCCACGTGCCTTGATGTAACGGTGGATTTGCCGTCCCATTTCCATGGCAAAGAACTTATCCAGTTGCTTTAGCTCTATTTCGTCTCGAAATATACCATCGATTGCCATATCAAAATTGTGTTTAACGGTTTTTGTTGTGTTTTCTGCAAATTTACAAACAATGATTGTAAAACCCAAAAAAAACAACCACTTTATGCTTCTCCCGATTATTCGCGCACGCGCTCTTGACGGTAGGCGATAATCACGGTGGGCGATGCCCTGGTCTTCGTCGAGCCAGTATTGGTTGGCCGCTTTCTTCAGCCTTGGCGTGGTGTATTCACGGTTGTTGCCCGCTTCCTTGGTTGGCTTGATGATGTATGGGGTGAATATTGACGTACACAATATGTTGCACATAAAATTGGGCGCAAAATAATATATTTTGAATAATCATGTATCACCTCACACGATTTTTTTCACAATCTTTTTTGAAAAAATTACGCTAAAATCTGCCGAATAACTTAAAATGAGCTATTTATGAGTTTTTTACCTTAATGGAGGTAATGATTTGGCAACTGTTCTAATTTCTGCATTATGCTTAAATTTGCTGTCAAACAACTCTTTTCTCATCCAAAAAATACAATAATAATACGAAACAGCAAGGACTTTTAGCAACTTTTTACGGTTAATTTTCTGTAATTATATAATGTGGTTTAACCCAAATCGGTCATTAGGATTTCTCTTTGCCGTACGACACAGAGAAATCCTAATGACCGATTTGGGTCAACTGAATTATTTGTTGTATTTTTGCACATAGAAGCTGTATGTATTACTTTGATTTTTAGCACTTTAAAAGTACTACTTTTTCTTGGATTACACAAGAAATACAGCTTCTTTTTTTGTTAATATGAATTATTTAGGATAGACCGGTTGTCCGGTAAAATGACTATCTTTGCTCATGGTTATGTTTTAATTTAGCAAAAACAAAGATAACCAAAAGGGCTGATACCTCGTGAGAAGTGTCAGCCCTAATTTGTTTTGTTTGAAAAAGTTTTACCGACAGCAATATTTCTTATTCAAACAGATTTCCTGTAGCTCTTGAGTAGGTCACCCTGCATTGATTGCAAATGTCGGTCAATGTGGCGCCGCTCCCACTCAACGAATAGAACACGCTTTCGCCTACCAATACATACTCCCAGGTGCGATTCATCCTATCCTCAGGCTCCAGGGCGTTGATTTTCTTAATCCACTCAATGGTGGCCGTCTGCTTCTGGCGCACGTTCGCATCATCAACTTTGTCGTCGCCCTTGGTCTCAATCAGATAAACCTTATCTGCTGTAGCCACGATGAAATCAGGATGATAGGTAGCCATCAAACCGTCCTTTCTCACATAGAAGATGATGGCAAACGAGTGGCCATTCTCGTTGATCTTCAGGAATCTTTCCACCTCGGCATCCCTATCCAAAAACTCGACGAAGGCCTTTTCCAGACCTCCGCCGTGTGAAGGATAGCCCAATCGGGGATAGATGCACTTCCGCACCTCCATCGAGTAAGCCTCTCTCATCTTGATGGCTCTGAGGGAAGAGAATTCCGTATGGCTCACCTCTGCACCTATCGTGGTCAGCCGACTCTGCATCTTATATATGGCCACGGCAAACTGCTCCACGATGTGTTTGGTCACAATGCCATCCTTCGCCAACAATATCTTCCAATCACTTCCATGGAACGGGTCGAAAGGCATGGAGAACAGCTTCTCCCGGATGTACCAGTCCATCACCTGTACCGTTCGAGCGCCGTTGACCTGAATGGTCGGGAACCCCTGGCGGCGACAGTTCTCAAAGCGCAGGGTTACTACTCTCAGCAATTTCTGCAGATATTCGTTATATCCACTGGCATTGAAGAGACTGGCCGTTACCTTATACTTACCAAAGGTAGTCTTGGTGAGAGATTCCTGCGATACGAAGGTCTCGCCCTCTTTTGCCAGAAACTTGCGGAGCAAAGGCAGCGGATACATCGTGAAGGGCAGTAAATCATCCAAATCTATTTCAGCATCCTCAAATTCATCGATGGAATCATGCAGGATAACCGGCCATTTGAAATCATACTTCTCATAGTCCTCACGAAGACCCACGGTAAGAATATCGCCAGTGGCTCCTTCTGTACCAACATCTCCATCGTCTGTAGCCACCAAACCCTGTTCCTGCAAATCATCGTAGAACTTGATGAAAGCCGGATGCTCAACGATGGACAAGGTATCGATATAAGTGCGAGGAGGTTGATGATTCTTCAATACCCTGAGGCGGTCTTCACGCTTGATGTCGATGTAGTCAGGCTCTCGCCACATCAATCGCAAACCTCTACCAACCAACTGCTCCAGCAGGATTGGCGCCTGCGAAGAACGCAGCGGTACGAGCACACAGATGTTGTTGACATCGAAGCCCTCACGGAGCATCAGCACCGAGATGACCACCTTCGGACTCTTATACCTATCTATATCGAAGAGCTTCTTCTTGATTTCCTGCCATTCCTCATCCTTCACCTCGCCCTGCTTGTTGCTGTCGATGGTAACGATGTCTTCATCTTCCAGACCTTCCGACTTCAGAAACTCTTCTACAAAAGGAGATACGGTGGTATCCTGGCAGACGATGAGCATCTTCGGGTTCTTAGACGCATCATTTTTCAGGAATTCCTCTTCCAGTTTGTTCAGCTTGGTCAATCCGGCACGGAGCATCATGCGCTGGCCCTCGCTCAGCCCTACTACCTTTCCCTGCTCATCACGCTCGGCGTTGTAATCCAGGTTCTCCAGGTCGGTGAGTTCCTGGCGGCGGTCGAGCAACAACAGTTTCACCAGTCCCTGCTTCATCGCCATAGGCAAGTCGAAGTCAACAATGATATGCGGGAAGAAGAGTTTCACCTGCTTCTCTCCGGCACCCTTCGTATCAAAAGGAGTAGCAGAGAAGTCCACCTGTATGAATTTTGTACCCTTGGTGGCACTGATGGCATTCAGGCCTCTTTGCCATTCCACCTCCTCGGTTTCGCCATTACGCTTGATTTCGTGAATATGATGAGCCTCATCATTGATTACCATCAAATCCTTTAAACCCGCCAGATATTCCAGTTCTGTGCCACCCAGGGCACGGCGGTCTAGCATGCCGAGGTCGTTGCCCGCCGACTTGCCCGGACGAATAGGCAACAGGTCGCTGATGATTTCAGCAGGTGTCACCGTGCTGGAATCGTCCACATCCTCATCCTGTTCCTTCTCTTCCATCTGGTTTTCAAACAGATGCCAGTTGGTCAGGGCAATCAGTCCCTCGCCGGTGGTCTTCCTGCCGATGCCATCCTCCTTGGTCACCACATTGTTCTGTATAAACGAAAACACCTCGTCACGATAACGCTCAGGGATGAATATGTCCTGGTTCATGTAGTAGTCGTTGGTCTGAGGGTCACGATATTCTTCGTCGCGCTTCTTTCTACCGCAGAAGGCATCCAGCAGACGGTCGTAAACGATCAGACCCGGAGCCACTATCAGGAACTTCTGCGTAAATCGTCCGCTCTCCACATCCTCATGCCGGGCATTCAGCATCTGCCAGATTATCAGGGCATGCATCACCCACGTCTTTCCCGTGCCCGTAGCCATCTTCACTGCATACTTAGGCATCTGATATTTAGGTTTGGCAAGCTGAGCCAGGTCGGCCCTATCCATCAGCTCCGGAATGATGCCCTGATAGGCATCCATCACGCAGTTTTCTCCCATCACTTCGTGCAGATAGATGATGTTGA
>ERZ1023658.143-NODE-143-length-27860-cov-43.133429_pt1 | contig 27860 bp, 11 predicted proteins | sample MGYA00380339_ERZ1023658 | MGnify/ENA primary metagenome ERZ1023658 (study PRJEB33179, sample SAMN07448981) | human gut metagenome | biome: Human-gut; feature: Human associated habitat; material: Faeces | host: Homo sapiens | place: India: Bhopal | collected... | reverse complement strand
CAAAAATACAATATTTTTTCGAATAACATGACGAAAACATCAATTTATTTGCTTTAGGAGTGTTATTTTTATGAAAAATGTCTGTTTTTCGAAGAAAAAACCTTATTTTTGCATATTGAATAATATAAAAATAAGAAATATGGAGAAACAACCTCTAAATCGGATTAAGGTTATGCTTGCAGAACGCATGCTAACCAACAAGCAACTGGCTGAGATGCTCGGTAAGGATCCTGCTACAATATCAAAGTGGGTTACCAATACATCACAACCAACTTTAGAGAATTTGATTGAGATAGCTCGCTGTCTCAAATGCGACATGAACGACCTTGTCAGACTGGACGATGTCGTTACTATAAAAACAGATAAATAAACTAATTAAGAAAAGACTCTATGCCAACAAACAAGAATGCGCAACTTCGCTACCGGATTCTGGACAGATGCTTTAGCGATTTTCATAGAACATATAGTATTGAGGACCTCCTTGACACAGTCAATGAGTCCCTCATGGATCTCTATGGCTCTCAGGTCAGCATCCGTCAGATACGTGAAGACATTAAATACATGAGAGATAGAGTCACCTACAATGCCCCTATCGAAACATATCCTTTCGATGGAAGGAAAAGTTACTACCGCTATTCTGACCCAAGCTTCTCCATCTTTAATAATGAGTTGACAGCCGAAGAAATTAAGTCTCTTCGCTCCACTATTGACATACTAAGTCGTTTTCGTGGTGTGCCGAGTAACGCATGGTTGGAAGATGTTATCTCAAATCTCGAATTCCGTTTTGGTGTCAAGCCCAATACAGAGAATATCGTATCATTTGACCACAATGATCTGCTGAAGGGAACAGAGTTCTTGGGAGAACTGATAGAGTCCGCATTGAATCATCAGCCATTGAATTTGCTCTACCGCACTTTCGCTGGCAATGAAAGAACTGCTATCCTCCATCCTTACCATATCAAGCAATTCAACAACCGCTGGTTCCTCATCGGATTGCAGGAAGGTAGTCATGGCAATTACATCACCAATAAAGCACTCGACCGTATCGTGAAGTTCTCACGTGCCAATGTGCCGTTTATTCCCAATACGGATATAGATTTCAATGAGTATTTCAAGGACATCGTTGGAGTGACATTACCCGAAGACCATCCAGTTGCAGAGGAAGTGCTGTTGCAATTTGATGAAGCCCGTTTCCCTTATGTGGTGAACAAGCCAATACATCCTTCACAGGAGGTTAAAGACGAAGAACAGCGCATTATCAAACTCATGGTTCGTCCTAATAAGGAACTTGAAGCACGCATCTTTTCATACGGAAATCAGGTTGAAGTACTCAAACCTGAGTGGTTAAGACGGCAAATAGCTGAAAAAATTGAGAATTTATTGAAAAAATATTCAATAGTGCAGAAAGACTGCAACATAGAATGATAATTTTGCAAAAAAGAATAATGGCAGAAAAGAATACAACATATAGAATCTTTGAGCATATCAGTGATGTTGACATCTCTGAGCAAGACATCATGGACTACGACCCTGCAGTTCTTGACAAACTGCTCATTGACCACACCATGTCTGCAAAAGCCCGTGCAGAGGCTTCAGACCAGGAGAAGGTGGTTAACATCTTCTGGGCAACATCAGATTATGAAAACTCGATTCTTGATGAACATGGGAATTTCATAGAAGAAGGTTACCGATATGATGATGAGATCAAGCCTGAGCATATTACCGGACGGTTCCGTCGCATAGTAATGCCTCGTGTACTGAAAGACAAGCAGGCGCAGCTTGACCGAACCAAAGACAAGGCAGAGGTGTTTACTCCATCTTGGGTATGTAATGCACAGAACAACCTCATCGATGAAAACTGGTTTGGACGCAAAGATGTCTTCAATCGGGAAGTCACAAACGAAGACGGTACACATTCATGGATTCCTACAGAAGGAAAAATCCAGTTTCCGGAAGGCAACAAGCAAAAAACATGGAAGAAGTATGTTGTTGACAACTGCATGGAAATAACCTGTGGAGAAGCTCCTTATCTGGTTAGTCGTTACGACACCACAACAGGTCAGCCTATCCCTATCAGCCACCGCATTGGTATTCTCGACAGAAAGATGCGTGTCATCAACGAAAATGTCGAAACCGAAAAGGACTGGTATATGATGGCCGAAAAAGCCTTCAAGCATACATATGGCTATGAATGGCAGGGCGACAATCTGCTCTTAGCTCGTGAAGCCCTACTCTATACCTATATAGAATACTTCATGGATAAGTTCAATCCAAAGGATGCAGATGGCAATTACATCAAAGATGCAGATGGTAACCTCCGAGTTCCAACAAGAAACAAGATCATTAATGCTGCCCGATGGATTTCATGGAATCTGTGGCAGATGGATGGTATCAAGATGGTTATTCCTGATTCTTGCGATAAGATATATGAGCCCGTTTTATTTGGCGACCCTATTAAGAGACAATGTCCAGCATGCCAAAAGGGTACGACATACGGTCACATTGGTGTAAAATGCATCATAAGAGACTGGAATCGGAAAAAGCCAAAAGATTGGCAACCATCGCCTGGCGAAGACCCAAAATCGCAGCCATGGCAAAAGATAGAATTCCGTTCATTATTCCGTAGCAATCAAAAAGAGACGGAAGATGACGAGATATAACATTATAATGAATATTGCAAATATTTACGATCAATGAGATACACTATAACCCAATCACGCCTCCTGTACGTGCTCAGCATCAACGACAGGAAGCACCAAGGACTTCTCAAAATTGGTGAGGTCTTTGTCGATAATGAAATAGCCGATTCCAAAAACAGTCAGGAGTTGGGTAAGGCTGTTCGTGCTGTACTCGATGCTCGTCCTTACATGCAGGGAGTTTCATACCATATAGAATATGTGGAATGTACCACATACGACCAGGACTCCAAATGCTATAAGGCTGATGATGTCTATCGCACCCTGCGTGCCATGGACATTCCTTCAAAGACTCTTGGCAAGTATAAGGATCCAACTACCGGACAGACTGAGGATGCAGACATCTGGTTTGCGTGCACCATCTTTGATATACAAGATGTTATCAACAAGATAAAGCAAGGCAAGGGAGCTGGACATGGAGCCATCAAGTTCCGCCCAGAGCAGGAAAAGGCAATTCATGACACCGTGGAATACTTCCAGAAGGAGTTCAAAGACCCTAACAAGGGTAAGCACTATCTCTGGAATGCAAAAATGCGTTTTGGAAAGACCCTCTCTGGTCTTGAAGTAGCTAAGCGTTGTGGCTACCGCTCTACGCTCATCATCACCCATCGCCCTGTTGTAGATAAAGGATGGCATGATGACTTTGCGAAGATATTCCGTACCCCTGAAGCCCTTGCTGACTATCATGCAAAAGGACTTGAACCTGCTTACGGTCGCCGAATGATGGATGATAACGACTCTCAGGGTGACTTCTATACGCTTACAAACGAGGTGGATGCTGGCAAAAAGATACTCGTATTTTTTGTCAGCATGCAATATCTGCGCCTGTCACAATTTGTTGGTGGCAAGGAGCGCAATTTTGATCCATTGAAACGTGCTATTATGGAGTATGATTGGGACTTCGTAATGGTTGACGAGGCACACGAAGGCATTGATGCTGCTGCCGGTGTGCGTGTAATGAACAAGTTGAAAAAGGAGAATACCCGAATTCTTTCACTTTCGGGAACACCTTTCAACCTGCTCGACAAATATGAGGAGAGTGAAATATATACTTGGGACTACGTGATGGAACAGCGTGCCAAGTTGTTCTGGGATGAGCATCATTATGGTGACCCTAACCCATACGCCGACCTGCCACGTATGCAGATACTCACCTTCACGTTGCCTAAGATGCTGCGTGACCAGGTCATAGAGAACAATGAGGTATTCAAGTTCCATGAATTTTTCCGAGTATATACAGAGGAAGATAAGCTTCAGCTTCAGAAGTTGATAGACAATGAACCTAATGTTATAAAGAAGGCTGAATATCAGGCAGAATTGGCTAAGGTGAAAATCGACAAGTTCGTACACGAGAAAGCAATCAATCGCTTCCTCGATAAACTTGTAGAAGAATCCGACACCAGTCTCTATCCTTTCTCTACAGATGATTTCCGTAAACACTTCCGCCACACCTTCTGGCTCTTGCCTGGTGTGAAAGAAGCAGCTGCTCTCGAACAGCTTTTGCGTAAACATGAGGTATTTAGCGAAATATTCCATATCATCAATGCCGCTGGTGATGGCAACATTGAGGATAAGAATGGTAGTGCTTTGGCTGATGTATTGGACAACATCCGTGGCAATGCCAAGAAGAATGTCACAAAGAAAGACTATACCATCACCCTCTCTTGTGGAAAACTTACCACTGGTGTAAGCGTTCCTGAGTGGACTGCCGTGCTCTGCATGAAAGGCTCTGAGAATACCCCTGCAGCCAACTACATGCAGACCATCTTCCGTGTGCAGACTCATGCAGTACTCGAAGGTCGTCAGAAGTCAGACTGCTACGTGTTTGACTTTGCCCCAGACCGTGCCCTTACGGCTGTAGCTGAAACTGCTAAGATGGCAGTCTATGCCCAAACAGAGAAGGGAAAGAAGCAGATGAAGCTTACTCAGAAGAAGGAGGAAGAACATCTTGCCGCCTTCATCAAGCTCTGCCCTGTACTCTCAATGGACGAAGGTGAGATGGGCAAACACTTCTCTGCTAATCAGATATTCGAGAAACTCTCTAATGTATATATCGAGCGTGCCGTGCGTAGTGGCTATGCAGACAACTCGCTTTATAATCCTGATCAACTGATGAATCTCAGTCCTGAGCAGGAGAAGGCTCTTGGCGACGTACACGACCTTCTGGGTTCCATGCCAAATGCTTGGAAACCGGAGAAAATCAATGTCAACAAGAATGGTTTGGGAGACAAAAACGCAGAACAAGTCAAGTACATTTACTATTTATCCAAAAGTGAAGCACTTCCTCCACGCCCTTCTATGTCAGCAAAATTTGACGAAAATGGCATGCCGACTACAGAAGATGATGTATGGAGCGATGTGATGAATAATCCTGTAGCGTTATTCCCATATCTTTACGTTAGCCATAGTCAGTTGCTGAACGGTGAATGGAGTTCATTTAGCAATCCTATACTTTGGAAGAAATGGGAGAACAAAGAAAAGGATGATAAGACTGACGAGGCAAAGAAAAAACGTGAAGATGAGAACAAGGAAAAGCGTGCCCGTATGTCTGTGCTCCGTGGAGTGGCTATCCGTATTCCTCTGCTTGTATATGGCGCGGAAATTTTATTGGAATATAATGACCTCAACGAAAAAGATTCAGAAGACTTTAAGAAATGGGCTGAGAAAAAGGATATTGATCTTAATGACAAGAGCAAACTGTCAGCAAAAGAGAAAAAGGATATTCTTGATTGGTTGGTTGATGTGAAGCTATCACCAGATTATTTTACAAGTTTAATCGATGATGCTTCCTGGGAAGAGTTTATGCCTAAGGGATTTACCAAGGAAACGTTCAATATTCTGAAAGACTGTTTCGACCGTAGCATCTTTACTGGTGCTGCCAAGCGCATACGTCAGATGGTGAAGGAGGCTGACAATCTCAACACCGAGGACCGTATTGCCAAGATTGCCACTATCTTCTCTTACTTCCACAATCCTGACAAGGAGACCGTGCTTACCCCATGGCGTGTGGTCAACATGCACATGAGCGATACTGTGGGTGGCTGGTGTTTCTTTAACGAGGAGTTTGATGCACCTTATACCGTGGAGAACAAGTATGGTGAGAATGTTAACGCTGCACGCCCTGTGGGTGTAGAGGTTGATGAAAACAACCAACTTCATTTCACCAACGAGGTGACCAAGGATATTTTCAGTGATTACAATTCTCGCATTCTTGAAATCAACTCCAAGACAGGTCTCTACCCTCTTTATATGGCTTACTCGCTCTTCAAAGGAGCCAAGGAGCCAAACTATCGCAATGTTAAGCTTACTGGCGAACGTGGCACGAGCCAGAATGCAGAGCAATATTATCACCAGGCCGGCAACGATCTCGAAATATGGAAGGATGTGTTGCAGGACAACATCTTTGTCGTGTGCCGTACTAAGATGGCTGTAAGCATTACAAAACGAACTTTAGCAGGTTTCCGTAAAGATATCCGCATGAATATTCGTTGCTATGAGCATGATGTGTCTGTAACAGACCTTGTATCTGCAGGTGTACTCAAAGCAGCAGACGAGCATGTTACCAAAGAAGGTAAGACATATTTCTATAATGATCACGAGTCATTGGAGTGTGACATGATCTATGTGCTCCGTGCAAAACCTGAACTGTTCCAAAACGACATCGTTCGTGGCAAGGACTTCTGGCATGTATATAATTCTATTCCAAAATCAGAAAACGAAGATATAAATAATATGAAGTTTAAAGCAATTGTGGGTAATCCGCCATATCAAGTAATGGATGGTGGAAATAGTGCTTCTGCATTACCTGTTTATCAAGATTTTGTAAATACTGCAAAGAAACTTCCACATAAATATGTTTCTATGATAATGCCAGCAAGATGGTATGCAGGAGGTAGAGGACTCGATTCTTTTAGAGAAGAAATGCTTAATGATAAATCAATAAAAGCACTTTTTGACTTTAGTGATAGTAGATTATGTTTCCCTACAGTAAATATAGCTGGAGGTGTTTGCTATTTTCTCCAAGAGCAATCATATCAAGGAATATGCTCAGTTGTAAATATTGATAGCACCCATAAGATTGCAGATGATAGAGCTTTAAACGAATATGATGTTTTTGTAAGATCTAACTATGCTATACACATTTTAAGAAAAATAGCATTACTAGAAGAAGAAAAACTTACAAATAGCGTTTTGTCATCAAATCCTTTTGGATTCAGAACCTATGCTAGAGGTGAATCTTTGCCTTTTGAAGGTTGTGTGACATTAATTACAAGTGAAGGACAAGGATATGTAAAACGAAGCGAGATAGAAAGAAATACAAATGCGGTAGATTGTTACAATGTCATTATGACAAGAGCTATGTCTGGAGGAAACAAACCTTCCTCTACAGGTAGTTATCAAGTTATCCCTGCGACAAAAAGAGTCATACTTCCTGGAGAAATATGCGCAGAAACATACATTTGTATAGGATTATTCAAAGATTTCAATTCTGCGAATAATTTATCTAAGTATTTGTCAACCAAATTTGTACGTTTCTTAATGTTACAAGCATTAACTTCGATAATGATTTCACAATCAAGTTTTCAGTTCGTTCCACTGCAGGATTTCTCACGTCCTTGGACAGATGCAGATTTGTACGCAAAGTATAAACTTACAGAAGATGAGATTTCGTATATCGAGAAACTGATTAAGCCAATGGATTAAGGTCCTGTTAAGCGCATCGTAATATTTTCGGTACCAACAACAATGTAGATTATGCCAAAGAAAGAATATACGTCTCTACCAAAAGACTATCCAGTATGTGAGCATAGTAGCTGCCCTATGGCAGCTACTTGTTTACATCAGACAGCCTACTCCACTCTGATGGAGCATGAAGAATATCTGCAACTGATCAATCCGTCCAGATGCAGTAAGAATGAGTCGTGTATCTACTATCGGGACAGCAGGCCTGTGACCTACGCCCGAGGATTTACCAATTTCCAGAAGCGTATGTTCCCCGACCAGTATAGCAGATTCATGTCGATATGCATCAAACACTGGAGCCGCAATCCTTACTTTGAGCGACGACGTGGTGAACGTTCTCTCCCACCCGATGAGCAAGTATTCATCCTCGATGCTCTCAAAACGGTGGGAGTAACTGAAGATATGAAGTTCGATAGCTACGAAGAGAATATCAACTGGTATGATTAAGCCCCAGTACTTATGCTAAGTACCCGAGTAATCTATAAGAAGTACTGCAGTAATCCAAGTAAAGTACTGTAGTAATCTCTTAGAGATACCACAACAACAAAATAAAGTATTATAAACAAAAATATACAATAAACAAAATGATTGGGTTAATTTTCAATTGGCCAAATTTTATAGTATTGGCTTTAGGATTGATTGCATTTAAAGTTTGCAATGACAAATATAAAGAGACCAAGTCTCGTGCACTGTTGAATTGCATACCAGGTATATTTACCTCATTAGGCCTTTTAGGCACATTTTGCGCTATCTGCTGGTCTTTGCATGGTTTAGGAGATGTTCAAACTGAAGTAATAGACCAGACTGGTAAAACATTAAAGGAAGTTAGAGAGGCAGGTAGTCAGAATCTCGATATTATGAAAATAATAAGCGAGTTAATCCCAGCCTTCACCACATCTATTATAGGCTTGGTTGGTGCATTAGGAGCAACTGTTTACGCAAAATGGGTGTTTGCAAAAGAAGACGCAGCTGATGACAAAGAGCTCAATAACATTTCTCCTGAAGAGTATATACGTGATATTGCTATCAATACAAAGGAAATGACTTCTAACAAATCCTATTTGGATAGAAATAACGAGCTTTTGGTTAGTCTGATAGACCTCCACAAGGAAGAAAAAGAGAAAAACAGAGAATACAATGACAAACTCAATGAGAATATTAGTCGTCAGAGTGAAATTCTTAAAGAGTTTATCGAAGGCTTTGTCAAGCGTATGGATGAAATCTTTAAACAGATGCACGGCTCTATACAACAGCAGGTATTGAATTTTGGTGAAGAGCAGTTCTCTAAGACAAGTCAACTACTTACGTCCATTACAGAGCGTTTGAGTAATGTATCTAGCGACATCATCAACAATCAACGTCAGTCAGTTGAGACGATGCTGAACAACACGAACTCAGAGATAAGCAATATTACTACATCTGTAACTGACGTGCTTGGTAACTTAACAAAAGAGTTACAAAACTCTTTGTCTTCTCTTCACAGCCAACAAGCAGAGAGACTTAATACGATTATAACAAACTACGATTCACTTGCAACAGTGTTGTCAATGCAAAATTCTGATTTTGCAACAAAAATGACAGAGCAGATGCAAAACGAATATTCAAAGGTACAGGAACATAATGTTCAGAGTCTCCAACAGATGGTTGATTTACGCACAGCTTATCAAGAGGCTACTTCTGAGGTACTCACAAGTACCATCGGTATGAATGAGAAGGCTACAGCAGATCTTCGTGAATCTATGAATGCTCTTGCTACAAAACTTAATGAGCAGATGCATAATGAATACTCTAAGGTACAGGAGCATAATACACAGAGCCTCCAGCAGATGATAGACATGCGTAATGCTTACCAGGAAGCTACATCAAATGCACTTAACAGTACTCTCAGCATGAACGAAAAGGCTACAGCAGACCTTCGTGAATCAATAGGTGGTTTTGTTACCGATATTCAAGGTTCTATTTCGGCTCAGTGTACAGCACTAAGTACTGCAATTTCTACGAATGTTGAATCATTGAATAAGGCTTATGAGTTTGTTAAGAGTCTTGTTGCTGAAATTCGTCAGAATTATGATCAGGCAGTACTTGCATATGGTGATGCAGTGAATGTGGCTCATAGAACCAATGAATCTGCAGAAAAAGCTATTGCTGCCAACAATAAGAGTCTGCAAGCTGTAGAAGAGACAAATGCTAAGATTTCAGAAGTTCTTAATTTGCTTGACAAGCGCCAAGAGAATATTGAGCAGCTAACAAAGCATATAAGTTCTATAAGTGGTTCAATCGTAGAATTACAGAAATTAGAATCAACGCTTAATAAAATTGTAAACAAATGAGTAGAATATCATTCCGCGAAAACGGAGAAGAACATAATTTCTGGCAAAACTACACAGACTTGATGTCAGGATTCCTCATAGTGTTCATCATTACGAGTCTCGTAGCGTATGGTAGCTATAAGGTATATGTTGATCTATACCACAACAAAGGTATTACAGAAAACAACATCAATGATATCGTAGTCAATGCAGAACTCTATAAGAAAATTCGAGAGTTTCAAGAAGCTCAGAAATCAATCAATCGTAAATATTTTAAATATAACGAGAAATATCAACGATTTGAGTGTACTGTTAATGTGACATTTGCACCAGAAAGTCCTATTATACCCCCATCATCCTACTCTCAATTAATAGAGGCAGGTAAAGAGGTTGAAGACATCATAGAGAAATTCAAAGAGTCTGCAAATGTCTCATTCAAAGTGGTTATAGAAGGACGTGCTGCCAGGTCGCATGACAACCCTCATCCAAATAATGCACAGAAAGCGTATGCGGCAAGCCTTAGCTACAATCGTGCTCGCAATCTGCATCTATTTTGGAAAAGCAGAGGTTTATTAAGAGATATAGAAAGTGAAAATGGTGAAGTTTTTATCTCTGGTTCTGGTTTTGAAGGTAAAGGAAGGTACACCGGTTATGGGCCGAACGGAGAAGACAGAAACAAAACGTTCATCATACAAATCATTCCATATATAACTTATCAATAACATTATGAATGTAAGAAATATAAGTCAATATATCACAAAACTTTGTGGCAAAGAAACTTTGGATCTGCTAGGTAGCAACAAAGAACTTTTGCTGCAGAAGATTTATGGTCAAGACCCATCTCGTGACCAAGTTAAGACTGTGATTTCTGATGCAGCCAGCTTTGCTAGTAATGCGGAAGAACAGCTGTTCTACGAGTTTGTTCAGAATGCGTATGATGCAAATGCTGATTCACTATTTTTCTATGCCAATGAAAAATATCTCATTGTGCTCAATAATGGTGAACCATTTTATACAGACTTTGACATATTCGAATCAGAGACGATTCGAGACGGACAGTTGTATAATTTTCTTGCAAAGGGTAAGTCGTTGAAACGTAATGACAACAGCAAGTTGGGTAAATACGGACAAGGTTCAAAATTGCTCTACACCCTGTTAACAGAAATGAGCGAAAGTGAAGAGAATGAGGATCTCCTGGTAAAGACCTTGTATGATGAAAAGAAAGGACCATATCTGATTTCTTGGTATAACAGAAACCAACTTGCCAATCTTTTACAGGAACAGGGAAACTGGGTTCAAGCAGCTGGTGACAACTATCAAGAGAATATTCTTTTTGCTAAGATTCTTATGAGCTATTATCCTATAGCTCCTGGTACATCAGAAGAACTGTTTTCTACAAAAGAAGCATTGGATGCCATTAGTGCATTCGATACCCTAGTAGATCCAAGACGCAACTTACATTTTCTTAATAGAGGTACGGCACTTATTATTCCATTGGGTAAAGGAAAGTATGAGAAAATCACATCTGACATAAACATGGAACGTGTGAGAACACGTTTAGGAGTCTTTGCGTCTATTACAAAAGACCAAGATCGCAACGAGGGTAAAACCGTTGAGCATATTTATGTAATGGGAGAAGAGGTTGAGCAACATGAGGTGCAGTCTGTATTTGTAGATTTTCAAATTGACGGTAAGCCATTCTATTATCACTTTGCCTTCAACCCAGTATTTGCTGAGAGGAATGTGGTGAATTTCTTCAAGGGACTTCCTATTCTTGAAACAAAACTCAGACTTGGCTTTATCATTGACAGCCAAAGATTTGATGTTGACAACAGCCGTCAAAGAATCTCTGACAAGGAAAAGACAAAAGGACAGTTGATTAAAGCTTTTTCAGAACTTGTTAAGGTTCTGAAAGAGATCAAAGTATCTGATCCACACAAATTTGACTACATATACAAGGCAATAGCTGCCACAAAGTATCAAGAAGGAGAAGACTTCAAATATATAAAAGAAGCCTTCCAGGAAGTGTTTGTTCCTTTCTTTGAGGAATTTGTACTCACAGCTTCAGGAGATTATGAAAAAATAGATAACGTACGGTCTTTTGCTGAAAACTATGAAGTACCTCTAAAGGAAATAGGTATCACTGAATATAAATGGATAGATGATTCTATAAAGAAAGATCTTCATCGACACAAGATTGATGTTGGAAGAATTGATTTCTCTACCCTGCTTTCTGATGCAGAACCTCTTAAGTTGGCGGAATGGATAAATAATCTGTCAGCTAATGACTATAGTGAATTTAATAAACTTAGCAATGCACACAAGAATGAAAGAGGTGTGCAAGAGGTAAAGATATTCCGTTCTAACAAAGGCAATCTATTTAGCTACAGTGAGCTGAATAGTAAAGCAAATATTTACTTTCCTCTGGAAGAGGGAATGAAATTTGGAGAGTGTGAGCATATTAATGAGATCTTGTCTGATATAAATCAACCGGTCTATATTGCTAACTTGTTTGATAAAATTAAAACAAATATAGCATCTTTTAGAGTATCAGACTCAACAAAAGAAGACGCAGCAAACTTACTGGCTTGGATTGCGACCAAGGAGCAGCACTATACTTACAAGATAAAGACTGAGATTTTTCTTTTGCAAGATTGGCATGACTCTTACAAGCCGTTTAACAGTCTCTTGGAAGAGCGTCCTAAAGACACTATCTTATTTGATAAGTACTGTGTAAAAGGATTCATTCCAGAAGCAGTAAGAAAAAATTCATGGTTATTGAATCCTTCAAAGGCTAAGACCACATTCTGGGAATGGGTAAAAAGTAATTGGGCGAACCTTAAAGAAGATGAAGGATGGAGCGAAAATAACCATAAATATATATCTGACATAAAGAGCGCATTCAAAGCTGTAGACACAAAAACTCAGGACCAAGCTGATACAAAAACGTTGACTCTCTTCTTGGATAAAGAGGGAAAGCCAACGACACAACTGCGCGCTATTGTGAACAATGTGTCAAAACTTACAGAAGATGAATACAATTATCTGGAAGCTAATGTTGCACACTTACGTTTATTGCCATATGAGTTCTGCAAGGAGCTTATGGAAGCCCCATTCCGTGTGGAAACAGTACAGTCGGCAAATATTGTAAATGAGAAATTAGTCGCAGATGAGAAATTACTGCGTATCTTCATAAAAATAACAGACGGATTCTTGGTTTCATACTATGTACAAGAATCTGAAGGCAATTATATCATACAGAAAAAGCCTAGTGGTTACAATTATGTTGATGCAGTATCTTCAGACTTGCAGGACGAGCTGTTTGCAGCACATTTCTTCCGCATTCCTGATAAAGTGCAAGAGATACTGGAAGTAGAAAGAAAGGACTATTTCTTTGCATCAAATGAAAATATACTCGAAAAGGCTATTGAAAGAGTTAAGAATCCAATTAAACTATTCTCTTTTGCCAAAGATGCAGGCACAAGAATACTTGGAATATTCTTTAACAATTTAAGATATATCAATATTGAAACTGCTATTACCAAAGCAAGTCTTGAATGGCAGGTGATAGAGTTTGCTGCGCAACGTAATACTGAAGAGAATGGATTTATAGAAAAAGTGTTTAGTCGTCTGAGATACAAAGGTCAAGAGCTTCCAGAATCAATCACTCAACAACATGTTAATGTTGGTGATAATGAATATGATGTGTATCTTTTGGATGAAGATTACAAAAAAGACAATGAGACTATAGACTCGTTTCTTAAATGTCTTCCGTCACAGAATGAAGCAGATTTTTTCAAGAAGCACTATTATGATGGAAAAGAAGATGAAGTTTCGACAGAAAGCCTGTTTGAAGAATTAAAAGGTTCATACCTGACAGTAGAACAGTTAAAATTCTGTATAGACTACGCCATTACTAATAATGAATCCTGTGATGACTTAGAAATTGGTGCAGATGTTAAGCTTACTGATGCACTTGATATGATTTTAGAAAACAACTTTAGTGGGTTTGATAAACATTTCAAGATGGATGATGTGGACTTGGAAGAGCAGGTATATGCCAACCATAACATACTCATACAAGATGAGTTTTTGCCTAATGTCCTTCATAATTGGATAGACAATAACCCACAAGCACTGTTTCTGTTTTCAAAACTCCATACAGTAAATGAACCTTACATAGCTGTACGACAGAATTTGCTTGATGACACGTTGAATAACGATACATCATGGGTTCTAAATATGGAGCAGAACGCCATAGATAATACAATTTCATGGGCTATTGAGAAGAGACTTACATATGCTTTTGGCACAAATAGGTTCAACACCATGATGGGAATCATAGAAAAGCTTCCATCAGAGTTTGACCCAATGCCATTCTTAAAATATACAGGAAAAGTTGTCCCTAGTCAGAATGAGTTAGACACTCCAAAGCCAATATTTGTACTGGAAAGATACGAAAACGATGGAACATTCCTCTCATGTTATTCATGGGCTGGAAATCTCTTTCAAGAGCGTCTTGCAGAAAGTCCGAGTTTGGCTAAGTTTATTAGAGAAAATAATGTTTATCTCTATGGCGACAAAGAGCTCTTGTTCAAACATGATCTTGACAAGAGACCTAGATGGACAGTACAAGCTGCTGCTGATTTTAAGGAGTTTCCAGAATATGATGACCCTGTTTACCAGAAATGGAAAGAAACAGATGATTCTAAGGGAATAACCATACATACCTCTGATAAGCCTATTGTTATGAATTTCAACATTATGGCTTCTGATGCAAGCATTTTCGCAGACAAGATGCATGATAGCGAATTTGGCTATGAACCAGGAAAGCGTGTGGTTATTCAACAACCGAACAAAGATGGGCTAAGTTTAATGAAGACTATAGCTAAGCATATAGCAAGTATGGGGTTCTTCAAAGAGCCATTCATTGCTCTTCAGTCCTTATACGTTGATCAGTGGGAGCTTATGCAACAAGGTGTCATCGGAAAGGGAGAAGGAACTGGAGACAAAGAGGGAAAAGGAAAGTCAAACATCGATCTCTCTAACAGTCCACTTACTGAGGAGCAGGCACAGAAAGCAATCAATAAGATTTCTGCTGAAACAGTTGAAAACATAGAGCAAGTTAATAATATCACCAAACAAATGAATAGTGAGGAACTTGACAAACTCAATGATGCAGCAGAATCAATCAAGGAATTGATTGAAGGATTGGAAAAAGAAGACATTGAAAGACTGGCAGAAAAGAAAGACAAGTTGATGCAAATGATGGATGACTTGGAAGAAGCTGAGGAAGAGGAAAAGGAGTCACAAGTGAGACAGACAATCGGTTTCATTGGTGAACTTATCTATAGTCATTATCTCGAAAACAAGAAACTTGTCAAGGGTCGTGACTTCATACATGCAGCTCTTGAGGGTATTGGTGAATATGACTTTGAAGTTAAGACAGAAAAGATGTACGTTGATGTTAAAACAACTCTCTACAGTCTCAAAGATGGCACTGCCCCATTCTATCTGCACCGTTCTCAAAATGTCTTCATGCAAAAGCATCCCGACAGCAAATACCACATTGTGCGTATTTCTCTTATAGATTTGAATCTAAAAAAGTCATATGAGGAATTGCGTGACACATATGGTAAGGAGGCAAATCCTATGGAGGACAAAAGATTAAGAGCCCGTTGCGAAGCTTTGGCGAAAAAATATTGGAGAGGCGCTCAGATTGAAGAGTTCGATGCTCTTTCACCTGAATACGCAATCCGAATAGAACAAAAAGTAAACAGATAAGATATGCTATCACCCATTCAGCAACTATATTATGCTTGGGACATTTCACATAAAAAGTCCGTAAGTGATGACAGTCGTTTTACCGGCGTGTTGTCAGAAGCACGTGTTGACCTCAACCCACACCAGGTTGAGGCGGCACTGTTTGCTTTCAAATCTCCTTTGAGCAAGGGCGCTATTCTTGCAGATGAAGTTGGTCTCGGTAAAACTATCGAGGCAGGCATCATATTGTCCGAATTATGGGCAGAGAACAAAAGAAACATACTCATTGTTGTCCCAGCATCATTGCGAAACCAATGGAATATTGAACTTATGGAGAAATTCTACTTGCCATCCTTTATATTGGATAGTGAGTCGTTCCACGAAGGAAAGATACAGATTTCAAAAGGCGAAAAGTGTATCTATATCTGCTCCTATAATTTTGCTGTCAGCAATGCTGAATACTTCAAAAGTATCAATTGGGATTTGATTGTTCTCGATGAAGCTCATAAACTCAGAAACGTTTACAAGAAAAGCAATGTAATGGCAAACGTTTTGAGAGCAGCTTTCAGAGACTATAAAAAGATTCTGTTAACTGCTACTCCTTTACAGAATAACTTAAAGGAACTATATGGATTGATTAGTATTATCGATCCAGAGTTTTTCTCCAGTCTTGATACATTTGCAGAACAGTATAATGCTGTATCAACAAGAGACAAAGCCAAATATGGAGAATTGAAAGGACGTATAGCTCATATCATTCATCGCACACTGAGAAATCAGGTTGAAGAATATGTGAACTTTACCAAGCGTACAGCCTTGGTTCAAGAATATTATCCTTCACAAGCAGAAATAGATCTTTACCAACAGGTTAGTGACTATCTGATGAGAGAAGGAACCTATGGCGTACCTGAGAGACAACGTCCTCTTCTTTCCCTATTGGTTAGAAAAATCATGTCTTCATCTGCATACGCATTGGGATATACTCTTGAACGTTTTATCCATAGACTTGAAGTTTATAAAGAAACTGGCATGATGTCTTCCGCTTTAGACTGTGTGACAAATGATTATGATAACAAAGAAGATGAATACGATATCTACGACAAGAATTCATCAGAATCAAATTCATACTTTGACGATATTGATGCGGAAATAGCGGAACTTCAAGGCTATTGTGATTTGGCTCGTAGCATTGGTGAAGAGACAAAGTCCAAGGAATTGTTGAATGCACTATCAGTGTCCTTCGAGAAGATAAAAAGTCTTGGCGGGCAGAAGAAAGCTCTTATATTTACAGAAAGCCGAAGAACGCAAGAGTATCTGTACAAGTACCTCAGCGAACATGGTTACAAAGATAAGGTCATCTGTTTTAATGGAACAAACACCTCCGAAGACGCTAAAAACATATATCGTCTTTGGCTCATGCAATATGCAGGAACAAACCGAATATCTGGAAGTACTGTTATTGACAGAAAACAAGCAATAGTTGATACTTTCAGGGATAAGGCAGAAATACTCATCGCCACAGAAGCAGGAGCTGAGGGTATCAACCTGCAGTTTTGTTCTTTGGTAGTCAACTATGATATGCCTTGGAATCCACAACGTATTGAACAGCGAATAGGTCGTTGCCATCGTTATGGACAAAAGAGTGATGTCGTGGTTGTAAACTTCGTAAATGAGGCCAATTATGCAGATAGACGTGTCTATGAATTATTGAACGATAAATTTTCCCTATTCGATGGCGTCTTTGGAGCCAGTGATGAGGTTCTTGGTTCTATTGACTCAGGAGTAGATTTTGAAAGAAGACTGAATAGCATTTATAGTACATGTCGTACAGAGCGAGAAATCGCTGCTGCATTTGATGAACTCCAGAATGAATTGGAGGAAGTTATTAAAGAGCGCATAGCATGTACAAGAAAATCCTTGTTAGAAAACTTCGATGAGGAGGTTGTCAATAAATTGCGCATGAGACAAAGTGAAGACTCAGTTCGTCTGGACACCTATAATAAGCACTTGTGGCATATTGCTGTAAACGTTCTTAAAGATAGCATATCCAACATCGATTCTGACAAGCATATCTTCACTCTGAATGACAAAGTTGCATCCAACATTCCTACAGGCACCTATATATTAAATAAGGAGTCTGAGCAATACATTCAATTAAGATATGGACATCCTTTAGGGAAATTTGTTGTTGAAAAAGCCCTTGCTGAGGATGTTTCGGACGAAGAATTAGTATTTGACTTAGATTCTTATCCGTATAAAACAGCTTTAATTGAGCAGTATAAGGGACAAAGTGGTTTAGCTTGCGTATATCGTGTCACCTCATCAAATCAATATGATGGAGAAGAACAACTGATAGCATGTGCAAAGACTGACGGAGGAGAAATTTTGCCGCCAGAATTTGTCTTTAAACTATTAGAACTTGACTGCTTGTCTCAACAGGATTCAAATCTTGCTACACTCGATGATATATTCAAAGAAGAATATGAGGAGCAACTTAATGGTTATAAGTTTCAGGTTGAAGAAAGGACAAATGAATATGTTGACTATGAAATCAACAAGTATGAGATGTGGGCAGAAGACCAATTAGTACCTCTTAGAAAAGAGGTTATGGAACTCAACAAGGAGCATGAAGCCTTGCGCCGACAGATAAGAAAAGAACATAATGCGTCTGTAAAAATTCAATTTAAAAAAGAAGAAAATACAAAAGCTAAACTTCTCAGCAAGAAAAGAGCACAGTTGTTTCAATTAGAAGATGAATACGCAGACAAAGTTGATTCTATGACAAGTAAACTTCAATCGTCGATGGAGAATTCCATCAGTTCGAAGATTATGTTTAGACTGAAATGGACAATTAAATAGTAGAGAATACGTTATCTTAAAAAAGCATATGCATAAAAGTGATTTCACATACGAGCAACTTGGCAGAGTATTCCGAAGTTATCTATCGGAACGCTTTGACGGTGATGCCAAAGAAGTAAGTCTGACCGTTGAAACGGCAGAGCGTATTATTCCCAATACGCTCAATGACTACTTTGGCACCAAATACGAGTCTATCTATGATATTACAGAAATAGATGATGTAGAAGAATTTCGCAGGAAGATCAAGACGCACCCTATCTTGAAGAATCTCGACATGAGTGTGGAACCACGATACACAGAGGTTCTGAAATGGTACCGGCTATTCTTGAAAGCCCTGAATGCAAATGCTGTGCCGATGCCGGTCTATGGTGAATATGATGATACCAATCATTCTTCTGGAACGAAGACTGCTGAACCGCCTGTTACACCCAAGCCAACGGTAGAAAATACCATATACTTAGAAGGTGAAGCCGGCGAAGCACAACCAGCCGAAATCAGAAAGAGAAACATGATACTCCGACAAGCCTGCATCAACTATTATAAGGCTTTACATGGTGGTCACATTTTCTGCGAGTGTTGTGGTTTTGATTTTACCAGGGCATATGACATTGATGACGAATATATTGAGATTCACCATCTCAAACCATTCTCACAAACAGAAGGAGAACATCCAGTGAACTCTCAAACCGACCTTGTACCACTTTGTGCCAACTGCCATAGGATGATTCATCATGGACAGGGAGGCAAAGGTAACTGCATGAGTTTGGAAGAGTTAAAAAGAAAATATAAAGGAATACGTTATAAAAACGAATAAGGATTATGGCAACAACTCTATATACAGAAGAGGATAAAAAACTGCTGGCATGCTTACCTAAGTGTCAAGAGCAACTTAGAAAGCAAATTGACGTAGGTCGTCCCTACGTCTGGGAGCTAAGACTCTCTTTAGAGCAGTTCTATATCCTTGAAACGGCTATAGCGAACAGCATCTCCTCACATAGTAATGATTATCATCATCTGCTAAGTGAGGATTTCGCCGTTATATTAGTGATGTATCTGGCAGAGTGGTACAAACGCTTTTATAAGGGTGCAGACACCATGGATGACAACAAGGTTTTAACCCTTAGTACAGAAGAATTGAAGAAGTTGTATCAACTGGCAAAGATTGATGCTAACACCTTCGTTTATAACGCATCAACCAATCCAGACAAGACCTCTTACCGATGGCTGGAATCGTTGCAGGTATTGGGTGGACTGGCTGTACAAGCAGAGCTTAAACGAGATAAGAATGATGCGCTCCTACCCCAGCTTTGCAAGATATTCCATGGTGAAGAAATAGAACTGGATGATTTGAAAGACCGTAACCGTGCTGTTGCCTTCCAAGAGTCAATAGCACGCAAGCATAGTCTCTATGAATACCTAGACTGTATTCTCAGCAAGGAAAAAGAGGCTCCTTTTGCTAAGGAAGACATGAATCGTGAAGAAACCTGCATACCGCAGTTACTCCACAAGATTCTGGAAGCAGACGAAGTGGCAAAGAAAAATAAATTTGACTTTGAATGGGTGATTGCCTATACTGCAAGCAGAAACCAGATGGTTCGCCACCTGAGAGTGAAACTGAAACCTGAAGAGATTGGTGGAGGTAAAAAACAATACATAGGCTACGACAGACTGCTTAAACCGGAATGGGGAATCGAACATCCTGAGGAAGTGGGCAGAATACGCTTTTATCTGCGATTCAAGGATAATGGTCGCTATGTACAGAAATTAGATAAAACAGAGGAACCTCTGTTTAAATATGATAATACAGGAAGTGAAAAGACCGGCTTCTTATCGGTAAACAAAATCGACGAGAATACCTATACCGATATTCCTGTATGCCATTTCGACAAGGTTGAGATGGTGATGAAGTACGACGAAAATCAGGCAGACGGCACAAGTATTGCCGTGACAAGAGTTGTGCAGGAACTGCATGTAGCAGACTATATGCAGGTGTATGCCCTGCCTAAGACAAGCAACAAATTCAGCACGAGAAAGAATGCACAGGCTGCAACAGCCGTGATATTCTCTTCGGCCTATCATCTTGCAGAACCTTACAGAGAGTTGCCAGTGGTGTATGCGCATTATAGAAATGGAGAAGAAAGCGGTACTGACTATTGCTGGTGTCCTATCAATGATAAGGTGATACTGGTTGGTCCGGATGGCAAAGAGATATTGCCACCCTTCTTCAACCGTAATGGACTATACCAGGTTGTTACAAAGAAATATCTGAAGACCATCAAGTATAAGGATAATGTCTTTGTGCTCTACAAGTATATCGATACAGACTACGATGACGAAGAAATGCAGGAAGATAATCTCCCTGTTCTTTTCGGACGCAGTGGTCTGGAAGTACGACATTATGCTACAGGTGCTTCAAAGGAAGGCGAACCTGTAACTGACTATGATCTGGAATGGCTGAAAGGATCACGCTATGTGGATTGGAACGAAGAAGAACCAGAGCAAGGTGCAATTCGCCTAAGAGTGACGGTAAAAGGCATCGTATTCAAACCACACGTGTATTATGTACCTTTCACTCCTGTCTCTGCCGGACAGCAACCTATCTGGCGAGATTTCGAACATATGCGTATCTGTACAGCTTTGGAAGGAGTAGATGACATACAAGATAACTTTGAAAAGTTGCTGGGTGTGCGTGAGCCTGATACCAAACAGCTGAAAATAGGAAATGACCAGGCACAAATATTGGTGGACGTATATCGTCCTATCATTATGCGTGAACTATCTCAAAAGGATAGTAATGGGAAAAGTCATATTGTGAGTTACGCTGGCAAAGAAGAGGATATACATATTCCTCTCATCAACAGTAACCAGTTCTCTATAAGAGATTTCTCGGAAAATGGCGTGAAGGAATATCACATCAAAAAGAACAGTAGAATGTTCTATGGTTTTCCTACCTTCAATGACCCTAACCTTTCTGTAGATAACTACAAACTGGAAATGCCGGTAGACGAACTTACAGAAGAGTTTCCTCTGGATTATCTGAAAGTATATATATCGAAGGCTATGGATGCTCCAACAGATTTATATGCATGGAACTACAAGACTGATCCTGTGGCTGTAGCTAACAGCAACGAACTATCAGGTGACGGCATCGTATTCCAAAGCATGAAATCCAATTCGTTTCCACGGCATTATGCCTTACCTTATATAAAAAAGGTAAAGTCTGGTTGGGGAGGTAAGAAATCGCAGATAGTAGTCGATGCATTATATTGCTTTGAGATCGTGGCTGAGCATAAGACATACTTCTTTCTCTTCAATCCACTCATAAAAGTGGTGAAAGCAGGCAGACAAATTGGAGATATATTTCTTCCTCTTGTCAAAAAGCGTGGTTATCAGCTAACCGATACAGACATTGAAAATCTATATCAGTTTGCCGTGGAGTTCCACTTCGACTGGATGCTTTTACCAAGAGAAGTGTGGATCAGCCAGATTGAAGATTTGTCAGAAGATGCTGACGAGGTATGCAAGATAAAGGAAGCAGTAACTGCATTCTTTCTGAAGACGCCAAAATGTTCGGATGAACGAGAGGAGAGTTGTCTGAAAGAGTTTCTAAAAAGATACTGGTCTTTTGACGTCTGGCCAAAGATAGAGGAAGTTGCGGATAAAGCTCTCAAACTCATACAAGATAACCCAGATGCTTTGGGAAAATATGAAAACTTGAAAGAGTTTCTGAAAGACTTTGATGAGTGCAGATATAAATTCAGTGAGATGAGTCACGCTATAGTTTCAAATGAAAATTAGAATATCGAGATATGAAGCAAAAATTCAGATTTGCAGAACTATATAAGAATAACCGCACAGCAGTAGAGAAAACTCTTGCTGCCATGTGGTGCGGTGAAGCAAGGAACGAAAGCCAAAAGGGATATATCAATCAGTTGAAGATGATAATCCCTGAGGTATTCGCTCCTAAGGATGCCATGCCATTGGTACAATGCATGAACAGCTACGAGACTGTTTATCCTGAACACGAAGCCGAGGCTAAAGAAATGGTGGGTACACTCTGGCAGAAATGTATGCCTAATGCAGATACTTACTATCCACCTTATGAGCACCAATATCAGTGCTGGAAGACTTTGTTGAAGGAGAAAACTCCTGATGGCAAGAATATGAGTATCGTTGTAACAACAGGAACAGGTTCGGGTAAGACTGAGTGTTTCATGCTCCCTCTTGTACAGGATCTGATAGAACATCATATACCTGAACAGGTACAGGCCATCTTCCTCTACCCTCTCAATGCACTGATGGAGGATCAGAAGGCACGTATGGAAAAACTGCTGGCAGGAACAAATCTCACTTTTGCTGTTTACAATGGTGATATGCCAGAGTTTCTGCCTAATGAAGAGGATAAGAACTACAAAAAAGTTCTCCGTAAGATTGATGCCATCCGTGGTATAACCAGGGATGAAGCTGGAAATGTCATTGAAGAAAAATACCCTCATGTCATAGCCACTCGTGCCGAATTGCGTCAACATCCAGCAAATATACTGTTGACAAACCCAACCATGCTTGAATATATCTTGCTGCGTGATAAGGATAGAAAGCTGATTCATGAAAAGCAGGAAGAGGAAGGCGAAGGCACACTAAGATGGATTGCTCTGGATGAGACTCACACCTATACTGGTGCTGGAGCCGCAGAAATTGCTATGCTTATCAGACGTGTGCTCATGGCCTATGGTGTGACTACTGACGAGGTACGATTTGCTACGTCATCCGCAACCATCGGCAATGGTAGCGAGAATGCCAAGGAAGAACTGAAGGATTTCATTGCCGGCATCACCGGATTACAGACTAACCAGGTGAAATATGTGGATGGCAAGCGTAAAGGCATCAACGTCATTCCTGAGGAGGACAAGGAGTATTGGCTTAAGCTTATCAACGATAATCATGACGGATATATCAAACTCGATGACTTGATAAAAGAAGGTGATACTATTGAGGAGAAGCTGGTGCGACTTGACGAAATGTGCCAAAAAGCAGAAGATATGGGTCTGGAAGACTTACGTGTGAAAGTTCATTACTTCTACCGTGTACCAAACCATGGCCTGTATGTTGACCTTGCAGACTCACACTATACCGAGGATGGTAGTTTCCGTGTCTATTTGGAAAACAAATCGGGACAGAGGAGCAAAGACGATGCACCCTTATTGGAAATGAGTCGTTGTAAGCATTGCGGTGAGTATGTTGCCATTGCAGAAGAAGTGAAGTATGATGACGGCATTGGCTATCAGCCTATTACTATGGATGATAGCGATATGTTCGATCTTGACAACACAGAAGATACGGGCAAAACTCTCTACGTATTTGGTACTACAAAAAGTGAGAATGCAGAATATGACAACAATATACCTTATATTATTAAGGGTAACAGACTGCTGAATGTAACCGCAAGCAATCCTGCACCAAAAGGTTGGAGAATCATTGCAAATGCTCATTGCCAATGCCCTTATTGTGGTACAAAGCTGACTAAACAGACAAAGCAGGATGAGGATAATTCTGATGTGATTCAAACAGACGAAGAAGATGCAAAGAAACTGCAGAAGTTCCGTGTTGCTCCTGATTTTATCTCCAGACTGATAGCCCCTTCTACTCTCGACTTAATGACAGAAGGAAAGCCAAAGGATGAATCTAAGATATATTTACATAAGGGTCAGCAATATATCAGTTTTGTGGATAGTCGCCAGATGGCTGCTCGCAGTACTATCAAGCAGAACCTGGAAGAAGAACGTCTGTGGGTTTATGGCACTTTGTATCATGAGTTATGCCGAATGGCTACTGCTGGCAGTATGACAAAGGAAGAGGCTATTAAGCACTTCGAAAATATTTACGACACCACTGGCAGAAAAGACCCTCAGCACAAGGATGCAGAAGAAAAACTGGACATTCTTGAAGGTAGCGATGAAAAAGCTATCCAGGCACTGCTCAATGAGTTGAAGCCTAATCAGTTCTTGTCATGGCAGGACATTTTAGATGTGCTCATCAATGATAGGCTGGCAGATATTTTCTGTCAGCAGTTTGCCGAACGCTCTGAACTGAGCCCAGAGCTTGATGAAGATGGCAATATAAAGCCAGAGACGAAACGTAAATATATTCTATCACTCATGGTGGAATATTTGGCAAAACGACCTCTGACTGCCGCAGCTCCAGAAACAATGGGACTTTTCACATCGTTCTATGAAGACTTAAAATCGGCATTGGAAGACAAACTTCCTGATGAGATAGAAATATTCAACGGACTTTTATCAGATCAAAATAAAATTACCAAGAAGGATTGGTATGCCCTTATGAAAATATTCCTTGATCTGACAGTACGTTCAAATGAATCTGTTTTTCTTCGGATGAATGATGGAGATTCTATAGACATCTTCAAGTGTGTACGTTTCGCAACCCAAAAGGCAAGACGTCGTCCTGTCCATAAGCCTGAAATCAAAGATAAAGGAAGCAACAAATCACGTATTATCCGTCTGCTTGCTAAACTTATAGCTGAGGAAAAGCATATATCTATAACAAATGCTATCGTCAGTTATAAACTTGACATTCAGAGCGTTATTGATTGTATGTGGAAAGAGCTCGATTTGAAATATCATCTTTTGGAGCATAGTACGCACTATGATGATGAAATACATCATCAAGTCAAAGATAAAGACGAGGTTATAAACGATATACCTTTAACACCGTATCGATTGAATCTTGCCAAACTTGGTTTCAAACTCTATGAAGATGTGTATTTGTGTGACACCAATCAGTCTGGAAGCAGACACCATGCAGAATGGCTTCGTCCTGTAGAGATTGCATTCCATGGTTATTCTCCATACATCATCGGCGGCGAACCTGTAGCTTTGAAAGAAGAGCTTCATGAAAAATGGATTCCCTTCCCTTATCATAACCATAGCATGAATCCTAATCCTGCTGATGAGGTTATAGAAGAATGGGCTAAAGATAATCGTAAGATTCTCTGGAATAATGATTTATGGGGAGAAAACGGTTCGTTCTCAGACCGTCTTCTTCAAATTCATCAATTCCCTCAACTCTTCATTCAGGCTGAGCATACAGCACAGGTGGATAAGATGATTAGTCGTCAGGTACAAGAAGATTTCAAGGATCATAGACTCAACATCCTTGCTTGTTCTACAACAATGGAGATGGGTGTTGACCTCGGTGACTTGGAATTAGTTATGATGACTTCTGTTCCACCAATGCCATCAAACTATAAACAGAGAGCCGGTCGTAGTGGACGACGCGGCCAGGTTCGTAGTGCCTGTGTTACACTGTGTGGATCTGATGCTGTAGGTATAAGGACATTGCTGAATCCTATGGAGAATGTCATCATGCGCAACGTTAACTCGCCTACTGTTGATTTGAATAGTGCCCAGGTGATTCAACGACATATTAACTCTTTCCTCATTAGAGAGTTTGGAGTTTTTGGAATGGCAGGTGGCAGTATCACTGAGCAAGTAATCAGTTACTATACTAATTATCAGATTGTTCCTGATGGTGAGAGCAACCACTTCAAGGTAAAGAAAAAGGCTGACAATGCTCCTATTAGCCCATTGGATGGATTGGGTGATGAGACAGGTACACCATATGAGGCTTTCAACAATAAATGCAGCGAGTCACTGAGTGATGATTTGAGAAGAAAGATACGAATACTGTTAGACGGTACTATCTTTAGTAGCCGTCCGCCTCAGTATGTCGTTTCCAAAGCTCGTGAAATGAACGAGAAATGCTATTCAGAACTGGAATTGCGCATTCAGGATTATGCAGAACCATACAAGAAGGCAAAGAGTGCAAGACAGCAGGCATTCTTTGAAATGAAGTTCATTGAACCGTTAGCTTCCCGTTTGCTTTCATATTGGGCAACTCATCGCTTTACGCCAAATGCCAATATGCCAGTGAACGTGGTAGAATTTGATATAAATGCTTCATCACAGACATCATATACACTGGTTACACCATCTAACCCATCATACCCTCTTCGTACTGCATTGTCTCAATATGCACCGGGCAATCCTATTGCAAGAGACGGTATGGTAAGAATTGTGCGTGGAATCAGATACACCAACTTCTTCAAGCCAGAAGTAACATTCAAAAAGCTGTACTTCAACCGTGAGCAAGTTGTGATTGATACAAAAGAGGAATTGGACTCTTTAGAGAAATGGAGAGTCAGTGCAAGTACAGAACTCGACCTGCTGCAACCAGCAGAATTTATACCAGACATGAATGAATCGGCAAGTCGAATTCTTGACCAGAATGTATATACTCGTGTAAGTGCTCAGTTGATTGGAGCTGATGAATGGAAGCAGGATCGTATTGAGCCACACCTTTTTGATACCCGTAGCAGTAGAGAAAGCGGCAACGGTCAGATACTGTATTATAATGAAGGTACAGGATTCGGCTATTGTCATTGTACCAAATGCGGAAAGACCGTACTTGAAAGCTGGCCTGCAGCCTCATCAAGTGACCCTGATAAGCTGCCAAACGAAATGAATCCTATCGCATCAAAAGACACGGATAAGCCAGATTATCACTTTGCACTCGTGAAAAAAGGTCCGAAACCGAATAAGTGCTTGGGATGTGGCAGTACTGATTACATCAAGCGAAACGTAGTTTTGGGTGATACCATACAAACTGATTATACAGAGATTAGAATACGCCATTTCCAGAAAGACTGGATTAATAGTCGTAATGAAGAAGAAGATCTGCTCATCACTCTTGGATTGCTCTTTGCAAGAGCCTTGTCTGAGGATTTGAATGTTGAGCGTACAGACCTCGACTTTACCATTACACCTAATGGACATATTTGCATTTTCGATGCTAATCCTGGTGGTTCCGGCTATTCTAACCAGCTGGCTGCAATGGACTTGATGAAGTCGGCTATAGAACGTGCCTATACAATCATTGAGGCTGCAATACGTTCAGGTAACAAGGAGGCATTGATAGACAAGTTCACACTACACTATATCAATCATATCGATATAGATGCAGCAAAGGCATGGATTGAAGAGGAACGCTCTGCAAGAAAAGTTCTGCCAAATGCTGTATTGAGTGTATTCGGAGAAAGTGCTACAGAAACTTCTCTTGCCAAGATGGAACGTACATTTGCATTGTCACAGAACGAGAAGTTCATTTTCGTTGATGATGACTATGCAAGCTGGGAGTATGAAGGCACAGACCATTGTTGGAAAGGTCAGTTCTTCAACTATTTTGCTCCTCATGGTCAGCAGACTTCTTTCTGTGTAGTTAAGAATTCTGATATAGCTATACCTACACCGGCGATGAGCATGATCCGCTCTGTTAAGGGCTGGACAAACGAAGTGATGGAAATAAAGAATCCATTTGCAGGAAATGGGCTTTACCCATTGGCATACATTGATGGTAGATTGTATTTTACAAACAACCCTAACCATATCACAATGAATGACAAGTGGGGAAATGG
>ERZ1023658.140-NODE-140-length-28310-cov-15.745638_pt1 | contig 28310 bp, 31 predicted proteins | sample MGYA00380339_ERZ1023658 | MGnify/ENA primary metagenome ERZ1023658 (study PRJEB33179, sample SAMN07448981) | human gut metagenome | biome: Human-gut; feature: Human associated habitat; material: Faeces | host: Homo sapiens | place: India: Bhopal | collected... | reverse complement strand
ACTTTGATGCTTTCTAATATTATGGAATGGTTTCAAACAGTACTTAGTGATGCTAGTCATTATCCATATTTTATCTTGGCTGTTTTTATATTATTTGTATTTATTTTTAGTAAGAAAAAAATACAGTTTATTGATTTTGTATTATTTGGAGTTTCTTTATTTTTAGGACTTAAAAGTATTAGATTTTGGCCTTTTATGTATATAATTATGAGTTTTGTAGTTTTTGATTATGTCGATAAGAGAAAGCTTGATAAGAATGCTGGGGTAGGTATTTTGTTACTTTCTTGTTCTTTAGTGCTATTTTGTATAACTAATTTCCCTAAGTTATCTCTTTCTACTGATTTGTTGGATGATAAAGTTATCTCTATCTTGAAGAAGGAGAATCCTAAGAGACTTTATAATATGTATGATTATGGTGGAATATTAATTTATAATAATATAAAAGTATTTGTTGATGGTAGGGCAGATTTATATTCTAAATATAATTATAAAGATTATTTGAATATATCAGCTTTGAAAGGAGATTATCCTAAGCTTATTGATAAGTATGATTTTGATTATTTACTTGTTTCAGACAAGCAACAATTAAGTACGTATTTGAAATATAGTGATAAATATGAACTTGTATATAAGAATAAGGATAAGGGTTTTGTATTGTATAAGACTATAGAAAAATAGATATAAAAAAACATTTCTAAATATTGGAAATGTTTTTTGTTTTAGTTTGATGAAGATGATTTAGCTTTTTTTATTAATTTGTCCATGTAATCGTTATATTGTTTTTTTAATGAATCATCTTTCCAAGTTATTTTTTTACTTTCTCTATATTTTATTAAAGTTTGATAATATAGGGATGTATCATCAGATAATTTTTGAGCTGTTAATTTTTCTTTTATGTCTGATTTAACATCTTTTAGTTTTGCTTTATCTTTTTGATCTACTCTTAAAATTATATGATAACCAAATTTTGTTTTAACTGGTTCTTTTGTATATTCACCATTCTTTAAGTCTCTTACGGCTTTAGAAAATTCATCAACCATATCACTTGGTTGGAAATATCCTAAGTCTCCACCTTTTTCTTTATTTGATTCATCAGTTGAGTATTTTTTTGCTAGTTTAGAAAAATCTTTTCCTTCATCCAATTGTTTAATAATGTCTTTTGCTTGTTCTAAAGCTTTCTTTTCAGCTTTTTCTTTTTCTTCAGTAGTAGCATTGTCACTAGCGTCTACAGATATTAGTATATGGCTAGCTTTAATTTCCCCATAAATGTTGTCGTTGTAGTAGTTTTTGATTTCTTTATCAGTTAAGTGTGTACTGATGTAATCTTTTACAGCTCTGTTTCTTTTATATTCTAATCTTAACATTTCTTCTAATTCTTTTTCAGAATTTACTCCAAAATATTGTCTTAAAATATTTAAATATGTTTCTTCATTGTTGCCATAATTCTTTTTCATTTGAGATATTTGATTTTCAACAGCTTTATTTTCTTCATCATCTGTTTGATAAGTCTTATCTAATAGTTTGTGATCAATCATATCTATTAGAGTTGCGATATTATCATTTTTTATTTCTTCATAGTATTCTGTTGCGGTTATTTTTCCACCTTTTACAGATACAGAAACTTCAGCCCCATCTTTTAATTCAGCTTTTTTACCACAACCAGTAAACATTAGAGTAATAGCTGCTAAAAAAGATAGAGTTAATATTAATTTATTCTTTTTCATATATTTTCCTCCTGTACACTTATTTATAATAACAAAAAAAATGATTTCATGCAATAAATATGATAGATATAATCACACAAATTGATGTTTTGCCATAAAATAAATTGAAAGTAAAAAAAAGGAGGAAAAAGTATGAATAACTGTGTATCTTCTTCAGCTATTATTTTAGTATTATTTATTCTTTTAATTATCATTTTAGGTGCTTATATTTAAGGAGGTGTGTCTAAATGTCTTGTCCTGAAAATAATACTGTAACTAATTGCAGAAAAGGCAATGGTTATGTAATAATAATTATACTTTATATATTACTTGCTATTATACTTGGTGGAATCATTGCTTATTAATTTTTAGAGGTAAGAATTATTTATTCTTATCTTTTTTATTTATGTATTAAGACCTTTGCTAAATAAGTTTATAAAAAAATACCAAGATTTATTAGTCACTTGGTACTTGTTTTATTTATTGTTGATTGTAGTCTTACTTGCTTTCTAGTTTAGAAAATATTTCTTCTACAGGTAGAAGTTTAGACTCATCATATGCAAAATCAGAATTATCATTAGGATATCTTGGTATTAGATGAATATGAAAATGTTTTATTTCTTGACCTAGCTCATTGTTTTCAGCAATGGTTAGTCCTTCACAGGTAAGTCTTTCTCTTAATAATGGGTATAGAGTTTCTCTAGTTACTTTTAAACTGTGTGTTACTATTTTTTCATCAATATCTAGGATGTTTGTGTAATGTTCTTTTGGGATTATAAGTAAATGACCATTAGTATTAGGATTTATATTCATTATAACTTTAATTAAATCATCTTCATATACTGTTCTTGATGGTATTTCTCCTTTAATAATTTTACAAAATAAGCAATCTAACATATTATTATTCCTCCTTAATTAAAATATTTGTATGTGATATTATTTTGTTTTAATAATTCACTGTTTTCATTTTTTATTATATCACTAATTATAGAGCTTAAAAGAGTAGAATCTTCAATTGTTTCTGGTGTTAGGTTTGATATTTTTATTGATTTTATTGGATTTTTAGAATTTATTATGGTTATATTATAATTTTTTGGTGTTATGTCTTCACTTTTTAAGTTAGTGCTTAGTTTAATAATTTTAGTACCAATATCTGTTGTATTCCATTTGGAAGAAATTGTTGTTTCTAAGGTGTATATTTTTAGGGATTTTAAGTCGTTTTTTAATATTATATTATCTTGTATTTGTTTAGAATATTCATCTAGTGATTTAGACATTATAATGTTAAATTCTTGGTTGTATTTATTTTTTAATTGTTTTTCTATTTTTTCAGTTATAGAATTTAGGAGAGTTTTACCTTGCTTATAGTCTTCTTTATAAGTATCCGTTATCTTCTTATTGTTGTAAAAGATTTTGAAGTAGAGATTTTTATTTTTCTTTGATGTTACTTTTAAATTGTATTTGGTTTTACTATAGATTGTTGTGCCGACGTCAAAGTCATTATATTCTTCTTTATATTCTGTTTTTAAATACTCTAATATTTTCTTTTCTATTTTGGGAGCAAAGTAAGGGGCAGATTTTTCATTTAAAATAATTACTCCAAAAGAAACAAAAATTATAAATGTAAAGATAGCCATACCTAATGTTAATTTCTTTTGTTCTTTCATATTATCACCTTGTATATATTTTATATTAATATTTGAAAATTAGCAAATTTATGAGGTAATTTGATAAACATTTGTAATGTGTGATATTTTTTTGTAATATTATGGAAGTTTTATATGGTAAAAAGAATGGACTTAGTTTTTTTATTTCACCTGTTGTTAAATTTAGAGAAACTTATATTGATTCTTATGTTATTGAAGAAGAAATTAGTAATAACATTGATGTTTTTGATTGTTTGATTGATAATGATAGTCTTAGAAAATATCTAAAATAATTTGTTAAAAAAGCTCAGTTTTAGACTTTTTATAAAGTTTTTTTGATTAAAATTTAAATTGTTTTGTATTGTTTTGTTAAGTAATTTATGCTATCATTATAATGAGAAGAATATAGGTGGTGTTGGATTATGATGCAAGTTCAAAAAGGACAAGTAAAATATAAGGATCGTACAGATATTATTTGCACATATGGTGTTGTTGATAATGGTAAGCAATATTACTTTTTAGATGGTGAAAAGCTTGGAAAAGGGCGAATTGTAGCTTCTACAGCATTAGTTGAGGCAATTGATCCAATGGTATCTGCTTCTAATATTGGTGTTATTGATAGTGATGGGAATGTAATTATTCCATTTGAATATAAAGCTATTAAACCTGTTGCTGATAAGGCGATGATAGTTGAAAACGTGAATCCTGTTACGCCTAGTGTAATAGAGGCTGCTGGTTTAAGAAAAGATCCATTAGCAGCTACTAGACTTGTAACTACACCAGCAACTATAAAGGAGAAAGTTAATGCTAAGATGGGACCTGGTGGAAGATTTCTTTTTAACGATCAGTTTTCTGAGGCTAGTGTTTATGATTTAGATGGTAAAAATTTATTAGATAATAAATTATATAGTTTTATTGGGTATAATAATGGTAATTTATATTTGGCAAATAATACTCCAAATACTGATGTTTTAACTTATTCTTTTGATAAGAATAATGATATCGATGCAGTAGATACAGTTGAAGATACACTTGATGTTAAGGAGATGAGTGTTCCAACAGAAGTTATAGATGAGGCTTTAAGTGATGATGGTAGCGAAGAAAAGAATCTTCATCCGGTTGAGTTTAATAATGATAAGCCTAACTTTGATAATTCTGATTTTCCTGATGTTCCTATAGAAGACGTTGATGATAAAGAAGTAGTAACTAATGATTCAGTAGGAACAAATGATTTTTCATTACCAAAAGTTGATAATGATATGGTTATTAAAACTCCGGTTTTTGAGCCTAATCCAGTTTCGTTATTTAATGGAGTAGAGCAAGAGGAAGATGATAAAGACTTTTCTATGGAAAATAAAAACGATTCGCTTTTTAGTAGTAATTTAATTGATAATACTTCAGCTGTTGATGATAGTATAATTGAAGATACAGCAACAGTTATGTCAGGGTTAATTGATCAAAATAAGAGACAAAAGAGAATTATTGCTGAAAGAGAAAAACAAATTGATGGTTTACTAGATTTTAAGAAAAAGGCTTTTGGGGAGAATAAAACATTAGTTGAGAATAATGAATCTTTAAAGAAAAAGGTTAGAGTACTAGAAAAAGAGTCTTTATCTAGTAATGAAAAGATTGCTGAGTTAGAAAGAGAAATTCAGAGATTGAAATCACAGGTTGCTGGTAAAGATGACTTAGCAAAATTAATTGCGGATGCTAAGAATTTACTAGGTGATAGTTCGGATATTGAGGAGTAATTATTAAAGAGCTTTGCTCTTTTTTTCTTTTTATAATATTTTTCAACAAAAATTTAATAATTTTGGTATAATATGTAGGTAGATGGAGATGAGGCAGATGTTAGAAATTAAAAATTTATGTGTAAATATAAAAAATAGTGATATTCAAATACTTAAAGGACTATTTTTAGATATAAAACCAGGCGAGGTACATGCTATTATGGGACCTAATGGAACTGGGAAGAGTACGCTTTCTAAAGCTATTATGGGAAACTATATGTATGATGTTGTTGATGGAGAGATTAACTTTAATGGTGAAGATATAGTTAAATTGCCAGTATGTGATAGAGCTCGTAAGGGAATATTTCTTTGTATGCAAGATCCTACAGTGATTGATGGGGTTTCTAATAGCGAGTTTCTACGTACGGCAATGGGAGAAGTGTCTGGAAAAAAAGTAAACTTATATAGTTTTATTAAAAGTATGGAAACTGCTATGAAGAATGTAGAACTGGATAGTAGTATGTTACATAGATCACTTAATAAGGGATTTTCTGGTGGAGAAAAAAAGAAAAATGAGATATTACAAATGATGATGTTGAAGCCTAAACTAATCATTTTGGATGAATTGGACTCAGGACTTGATGTTGATAGTTTAAGAATAGTTTGTGAAAATATTAATAAATATCTAGAAGAAAAACCAGAAACGTCTGTTTTAATAATTACACATTATACAAGGGTATTAAAATATATTAAACCTGATTATGTACATGTTATGAGAGATGGTAAGATTGTTAAGACTGGTACAATGGATTTGGCTTATGATATAGAAAAAAATGGATATAATGGTATTAATGTTATGATTGGAACTGATTCAAATGAGTAAGATATTATATATTGTAGATAATGGCAAAAGTAATAGTTATAAATATAATATAAAAGAAGATACTATCATTTATCATTTTTCTATTGATAGTAGTAGTGATGTTGAAATTGAGTTAAGCGTACCAAATGTTCAATTGTACTACTATTATAATAATATTAATTATAGTGATAATCATTTTAATATTAAAGTTTTACATAGTGCTAGTAACACCCATAGTGAGGTGTTTAATCATGGAGTTAATATTTTAGATAATAAACTTACTTATATAGTAGATGGTGTTGTTCCTAAAAATAGTAGTAAATGTATTTGTAATCAAGATAATCAAATTATTAATATGAAGAATGGTAAGAGTACTATTTGTCCTAATTTACTTATTGATAATTATGATGTTATTAGTAATCATGCTGCTTATATTGGAAAGTTTAAGGATGAGTATTTATTTTATATGATGAGTAGAGGTATTTCTTTGGATGTTAGTTATAGGCTGTTATTGAATGGATTTTTAATTAATAGTGATAGTATAGATATTAGTAAAATAGATGAATTTATTAAAGAAATTGAAAAGATTTAGGAGGTGAATATATGAATAGAGAGGATTTTCCAATGTTAAAGGAAGATATTGTTTATTTTGATAATGGGGCTACTACTTTAAAACCTTATTGTGTAGTTGAAGCAATGAATAAGTATTATACTGAGCATACTTCTAATATCCATAGAGGCGATTATGATGCTGCGATGATTACTAATAAGTTATACGATGATACTCGAGATGTTGTTGCTAAATTTATTAATTCTGATTCTAGAGAAATTGTCTTTACTGCTGGTACTACAATGTCTATTAATATGGTAGTTTTTGGTTATATGCGTAAACATTTAAAGAATGGTGATGAGATTTTACTTACAAGATCTGAACATGCTTCTAATGTGCTACCTTGGATAAAACTTAGTGAAGAAATTGGAATAGTTATTAAATATATGGACCTAGATGATGACTATGCACTTACTGTTTCTAATGTTGAGAAGAGTATTACTGAAAGGACTAGAGTTATTTCTATTGCACATGTTACTAATGTTATTGGTGATGTTAGAGATGTTTATGCTATTGGTCAAATTTGTAAAGATAAGGGGATTTATTTTTGCGTGGATGGAGCACAAAGTGTACCACATCTTAAAGTTGACTTTAAGAAGGCTAATATGGATTTTTTAAGTTTTTCTGGGCATAAGATGTGTGGTCCGACTGGAGTTGGAATTTTAGTTGGTAAGTATGAATTATTAGAAGAGATGGAACCATTATGTTATGGTGGAGGAATGAATGAATCATTTGAAGCTAATAATAGTTATGAATTAAAACATGCTCCTACTAAATTGGAAGCTGGTACTCCGGCTATTGCTGAAGTTATTGGTTTGAAAAGAGCAACTGAATACTTAATGGAAATTGGTATGGATAATATAGAGAAACATGAGTATGAATTAAAGAAATACTTGCTTGAAGAGATAAAAGATATTCCTAATGTAATTATTTATAATAAAAATTCTAAATCAGGAATATTTGCATTTAATATAGAAGGTGTATTTGCACAAGAAAGTTCAATATACTTAAATCATTATCATATTTATGTTAGGGCAGGTAATCATTGCTCTAAGATGTTAAAAGATGAGATTAATATTAAAAATACAGTTAGAGTAAGTATGTACTTTTATAATACAAAAGATGATGTTAAGAGATTAGTTGAGGCTTTAAGAGAAAGTAAAGATATATTTAAAATAGTTATTTAGGGGGGCTTATGGATAGTGAATTAAGAAGAGAAATAATATTAGATAATTATCAAGAACCGATGAATAGAGGTTTAGTAGATGATGATAGTTATATAAAAGTTAATACTAATAGTGAGAGTTGTATAGATAATTTGGATGTAATGGTTAAAGTTGTTGATGGTAAAATTGAAGATATTCGTTTTGATGGAGAGGCTTGTGCTATAAGTACTTCAGCGACTTCTATTATGATAAGAAGTTTAATTGGAAAGAATGTTGAGGAGGCTAGAAAAATACTAGAAAATTATCAAAATATGATTAGTGAAAAAGAATATGATAAGGAGTTGTTAGGTGAGTTAAATGTTTATGATGAAATTTGTAAACAACCTAATAGAAAAAATTGTGCTCTTATACCATATAAGGCTATGATGAGTATTTTGGAGGAATTAAATAATGAGTAAATTATATGATACAAATTCAATGAGACTTGCAGAGTTAAAATATTATTCAAAAGAGGATAATGGGGTTGAAGTTTCTTCACCACTATCACTGGGAGTATTTATGCTTTTAGGTGGTCAATGGTTTAATGTTTTTGATGTTTCAGATGATTCAATAATTTTTGAAAGACTTAAATACTATGGTAATGTTACTAGTGATGGTCTTGAATATGGTTCAAAATTAAAAGTGGTTTCTGATGAGGAGAAAGATGTTTCTGGACCTTGTTGGATTTTAGATGATGAGCCTTTCTCTAAAACTATTGGTAAAGATATAGTTACGGTTAAGGAAATAGAGGATTATCTTTTGGATTCTAAGGAGTATTTCAAGGATCGGAATGATATTGCTCATCAAAGATTACTTTCTTGGAGAGAACCTGCTAGAATGGTTAGTATAATAAAAAAAGATAGTAAGAGTAAGATGAAGATGGATAAATTTTTTGCCGAAAGAGGTCATGCAATACAAAAAGTAAAAAAAGGTTGATGATAATATGGAGATTAAGGGAATTGATAGAGAAAATGTAGAAGCAATTTCCAATATAAAAAAAGAGGATTCTTGGATTAGAGATTTTAGGTTGGATAGTTATGAAAAATTTGAAAAGATGGGAATGCCGGAATTTGGACCTAAGGTGAATTTAGATTTTTCTAAGATAATTTATTATAAGTCTAATAAGCAAGATGAAGAAATTAAGAATAATTGGAATAATGTATTAAAACCAGTAGTTGATGAGCTTGATTCATTAGGTGTTTTAGAGAGTGAGAAGCATTTAGGTGGTATGGGAGTTCAATATGAGAGTGAAGTAATTTATCATAGTATGTTAGAAGAACTTCAGAAGAAAAAAGTTATTTTTACTTCTATTGAAATGGCTATTAAGGAATATCCAGAACTTGTTAAAAAATATTTTGGGAAGATAGTTAATAATGGTGAAAATAAGTTTGCAGCTTTAAATGGGGCGGTATTCTCAGGAGGAAGTTTTATCTATGTACCTAAAAATACAAAATTAGACAGACCATTACAAAGTTACTTTAGAATTAATAGTAAAAATATGGGGCAATTTGAAAGAACTTTAATAATAGTTGATGATAATAGTGATTTACATTATATTGAAGGATGTACAGCACCTACCTATAGTGAATCATCTTTACATGCTGCTGTTGTTGAAATTTATGTTGGTAAGAACAGTAAATGTCGTTATTCTACTATTCAAAACTGGGCGCCTAATGTTTATAATTTAGTTACTAAAAGGGCTCTAGTTGATGAGAATGGAACAATGGAGTGGATTGATGGGAATATAGGAAGTAAAGTTACCATGAAATATCCATGTTGTATACTTAGAGGAGATAATTCTAATGGTACTTGTATTACTATTAGTGTTGCTTCTTCTAATCAAGAGCAGGATTCTGGAGCTAGAATGATTCATTTAGGTAAAAATACAAAGAGTAATATCATTTCTAAGAGTATTGCTAGAGGTGGTGGTAATGCTACTTATCGTGGTAAAGTTTTAATTAATTCAGGAGCAGAAAATAGTATTAGTAATATTAAATGTGATACGCTTATTTTAGATGAAATGTCTAAGAGTGATACAATTCCTGTTAATTCTTGTTTTAATATTAGTAGTAGTATTGAACATGAAGCAACTGTTTCTAAGATTAGTGATGATAATTTATTTTATTTAATGAGTCGTGGTATTTCAGAAGAGAGAGCTATGGAATTAATAGTCCTAGGTTTCTTAGAAAAGTTCAGAGAAGAGTTACCAATGGAATATGCAGTTGAATTGAATCAACTTATTAAAAGAAATTTATAAAACTAGTAAAGTTGTTAATTAAATATATATTTAGATTAGAAAAAGAAATTTTCGTGATGATAATTTCTTTTTTTGTATTTATTTGATAGGTGAATTGTTGGTTTTGATGATTTGAAGTTTCTTTAAAAATTTAATAATATGTTGGCGAAAGGAGGTGAGGTATGCTTAACCAAATAGTTTTAGTAGGTAGACTTACTAGAGATATACAAGTTCGTAAATCAGATAAAGGTATTAAGTTTGCGACTATATCTTTAGCAATACCTAGAAGTTTTAAAAATATGGAGGGAACTTATGATACAGATTTTATTGATTGTATTGCGTTTGAGAATATAGCAGAAAATACGGCTAGTTATTGCTCAAAGGGAGATATTGTTGGAGTTAAAGGAAGAGTTCAATCAAGAGTAGTAGAGAAGGAGAGTAAGAATGAGTATTTAATGGAAGTAGTAGCAGAAAAAGTTACATTTTTATCTAGTAAAAGAAAGGAGGTGGATAAAGCAGAGTAATCTGCTTTTTGTTTTGCTGTTTTAGATAAGCTAGTAATTTTGTTGTTATTGTGTTATATTTATACTAGGTGATACTATGATAGATGTTAGAGAATATAGAATAACTGATTATTTTGATGTTAATAGGATAATTAAAGAGGCTTTTGATGTAGAAAAAGCTAATGTTAATCCGGATGATAATTATACTGAATTAGTTGGTGTTGTTGGTGCTAAAGTGGTTGGTTATTTGGTGTTAACTAAGGTTTTAGATTTAGTAAAGGGTAAACCTTATTACTTAGTTGATTATGTATGTGTTGATAGTAGTTATCGTAATTTAGGTATAGGTCATAGAATGATGGACAAGGTACTTGAAATAGCAACCGATAATAATGCTTTATATATTGAACTTACTTCTAGAGCTGAGAGAGTTGCTGCTCATCATTTATATGAGAAGTGTGGATATCTAAAACGTGATTCATTTATATTTAGGAGGACTTTACAATGATAGTAGATATTATTAATAAAAAACGATTGGGATTAGAATTAAGTTATAGTGAGTTGGACTTTTTCTTTAATGGGTATTTAAAAGGTAAAGTAAAAGATTATCAAATGTCTAGTTTACTTATGGCTATTTGTATTAATGGGATGACAGATGAGGAAATATTTGCTTTAACTAAAATATTTATTGATTCTGGTGATGTACTTGATTTTTCTGAAATACCAGGAATAAAAGTAGATAAGCATTCTACTGGAGGAGTTGGTGATAAGACTACTTTGATTATTGCTCCTATTGTTGCTTCTTTGGGAATACCTGTTGTTAAGATGAGTGGTAGAGGATTAGGTTATACTGGTGGTACTATTGATAAATTAGAAAGTATTAAGGGTTTTAATATTGCATTAAGTGATAATCAAGTATTTAATCAGGTTAAAAAAATTGGAGTTGTTGTCACTGGTCAAACTGCTGATTTGGCTCCAATGGATAAAGCAATTTATGCTTTACGTGATGTCACTGGTACAGTTTCTTCTATACCATTAATTGCTTCTAGTATCATGAGTAAAAAAATAGCCGCTGGTGCTGATAAAATACTTATTGATATTAAAGTAGGAAATGGGGCATTATTACAAAAGAAGAGTGATGCTAATAAACTTAGTGATTTAATGAAAAAAATTGGTAAATTTTATAATAGAGAAGTTAGAACTATTATAAGTGATATGAATGTACCTTTAGGACATGCAATTGGTAATAGTATTGAAGTAATGGAAGCTATAAAAGTACTAAAAGGTGAAGAGACTAATAATAATTTGGTTGATTTATGCATAGAACTCGCTACTGAAATGGTTAGCATGGGTAAGAATATTGATAGGGCTATTGCTTATGATGAGGTGGTTGATAGTATTAAGTCTGGTAAGGCATATAACAAATTCTTAGAATTAGTTAAGTCCCAGGGTGGTAAGATTGATTCTTTAAGACTTAGTGATGACTCTATTCAAATTATAGCAACAGATGCTGGTATAGTTAAAAAGATCGATGCTTTAGAACTTGGAAAGTTATCAGTAAAACTTGGAGCTGGACGTATAAATAAAGAAGATAAAATAGATTACAATGTAGGAATTTATTTGAATAAATTAGTAGGTGACACGGTAAAAAAAGGAGATATTTTAGCAACTGTTTATGTTAATAAGAATGTTAAATTAGATGAATTTGATGAGATTTTTACTATTAAATAAAAAAAGAGTTTGAAAAAAGTTAATTTATGGTATAATATTTTTATAAAGGTAGGGTTGTTTATGGAAAAGATATATATGGAAAATAATCAAAAGAAACAAAAGAAAAATATGTGGCAATCAAAATCAGTAATTGGTACGTTTGCTTTAGCCATTATTGCTTTAGTAGCAATGGTAGTTGTTGGAGTTGGACAAGTATCTTATGCTATTCCTGAAATAGTAGATAAGTTTCCAAATACTTTTACAACTGCGGAACCAGGAGAAACAATTTTTGGTACTGGTGGTGGAAATGTAGCATTTCCGGTTTTACCATATAAAACTACAGATAATTTAGTTGTATTTTGTATGGAACATCATGTTGACTTTATGTCAGATACTACATTTACTAAGGGAGATGCTATTCAAGACTATGGACTATTATATTTAATGGCTCATATTTATCCACATCAAACTTTTAAGACTGCTAATGGTACTGAGTTAGCTGAACCTGTTCAAGTATGGCTTTCACAAGTTGCTATATGGTTATATTTAGCTGAGATGTATCCAGATAATGCAAATTATTCTTTAGCTGTTGGTAGTACACTTACTGCAGAAGAGGCTTTAAATGTTATAAAGAATACTAGGTATATTTATACTGAGAGTAATGCAAATTATTATAAGGCAGATGGCACTATCGGTTTAGATATTGGTGCTAATGATCCAACGTTCTATGACACTTATTTATTACCATTATTAAATACAGCAAAAGCAAATAAAAATATTCCTAACAAAGAATTAAAAATTAGCATGGATAGTTTAGTTGATAAGACAAGTGATGGAGCTTATTATCAATCTTCTGAAATTACAGTTTTAGCTAGTCCTTCTGAAAACTTTAATGGTTATGATCTTGAGTTAACACAAGCACCAGAAGGAACTAAGATAGTTGATGTTAATGGTAATGAAATTACTAAATTAACTGATTTACAAGCAACTGATAAATTTTATATAAGAGTTCCTGCTGATAAAGTTACTGATGAGAATAAAGTAATTAAGTTTAGAGTTATTGGTTCATTTACTACATATGAAGGAAATTATTATGTAGCAGCTGGTGCTCAAACTATATCTAGTGTTGATACTGTTACTAATAATAAAGATGTTGGTAGTGAATTTACTATTGATTATACTCCTGATATTCCGGATACTGGTATTTCAGCAGCACAAACAGTATACTTTATTGGTTTAATAGTTCTATTATCTGGTGTTGGTATTATTTATGCAAATGTTAAACCTACAGAACAAAAATAAAAAGCATATTAGAAAGAGTCATTTGCTACTATTTGGCTCTTTCCTTGTGTTTTTAGGGGTAGTAGTTATTTCATGGAATCATTTAATGGTAATTCGTAATGTTGTTTTTTCAGATATGCAGATTGCTATTTCTAATAGTATTCCAGATGATACTTCGGAGATTGTTGTTGATACACCAACTGCTGATGAGATTAATACTCAACAACCTGAGGTTGTGGCTCCACCACCTATTAATTATGATAAGTATTTAGGAGTTTTAGAAATACCAAGGATAGGATTAAAAAGAGGGTTTTATGGTCTTGATTCTAGATATAATGATATTCAGTATAATGTTACAGTAGTTAATGGTTCTACTATGCCTGATGTTGCTAATGGTAACTTAATATTAATGGCACATTCAGGTAATACGTATGTCGGTTATTTTGCTTATTTGTATCAGTTACAAATAGGTAATGATGCCTATGTTACTTATAATGGAAATCGTTATCATTATAAATTAGTTAATATTTATAATGTACCTAAAGTAGGTAAAGTAAGAGTTGTTAGAAGTTTTAATAAGACTACTTTAACGTTAATTACTTGTACAAAAAATGACCTTTCAAGTCAGACTGTTTATATCTTAGAATTAGTTTAGTGGAGGTGGTAGTAGTGTTTTTAACACTTTTAGAAAAGTTTGATTTAGTATTTAAAAATACTTTTTCTTCTTTTTTAGGTTTAGAACTGTTTGCTATAGCATTTCTACTATTTTTATTTTTAGTATTAAATATTTCTAGAGAAAACAGTGTTGTTAAAGCAGGTATTTTAGTAATAGTAATTGGTTTCTTAGGTGGAGTTATTTATATGAATAGATCATATACAGTTTTTACTATTGATTATTTAATAAAAGCTGTTATGAATTATATTTATTTTCCATCGACATTTGTTTATTTTTTAATAATAGTATTATCTGCTATATTTATATTTATGTCTAATTTTAGTAAGAAGATGCCTCCTTTAAAGAAAGTTTTAGATTCTATTTTTTTCGTTACTATATACTTTTTATTTTTTAATTTTATAATAGTTGTATATAATAATAAATTAGACTTAACGAATAAGGTTAATTTATATACTAATGATTTAGTATTGTCGATAGTACAACTTTCTAATTTAGTATTTGTAATATGGTTAGTAGTTATATTCTTTTATAAGTTGTACTGTTTCTTTAATAAAAATTATGATTAAAAAAGATTGAATTTGTTGTTCAATCTTTTTATTTTATAAGAAATCTGGCGTAGTATTCTTCAAAACATAAGTTATTATCATGTATGTATTTTGCTATTTCTTTGCCTACATATCGATAATGCCATGATTCATACTGATAGCCTGTTTCTGTTACTTTGTCTTTTGGGAAGCGTAGGATGAATCCATATTTATAGGCATTGTTTTGCATCCAAGTAAATTCTTTAGTATTTTCAAAGTTTGTGAAATATTCTTTAGCGTTATCAACGTCAACGGCTAGGCCAGTTTGATGTTCGGAGTATCCAGGTCTTGCTGAATAAGTATCAGCAGCTTCATAGCCATCTCTTTTTGCATAATTGTTATATAAATTGTTTTGATAAGCATAATTTCTATAACTTGACATGGCTCTTATTGTATAATTTTCTGCTTTAGCGGCTCTAGCCATTTCTTCAAAAGCTTCTTTTGCGTAGTTTACTAATTTTAATGATTTAGAAGAGTATTCACTACTTACTTGTTCTAGATTATTTGGAATATAATTTTCTGTTACATAATTGTATTTGTTTACTAATATTTTATAAGTATTTTGATATTTACTTTCCTTAGTATTTGTGTAATACTTGTTGTTTAAACCCATGTTTACGTTAAGTATTACTTTTTCAATAGGCATATCTTTATTTTGATTACGATATTCTAAATAAGCGGTTTCATTTTCATCGATATAATACTTAATATCTCTTTTTGCTTTTTCCAGTTCGGTTAATTTTTTTTTCTCCTGAGGTTTTTCTTCTTGGGGTGTTTTATTGTTTGGAGTCTTATCTTCTATATTTGGTTTGTTACTAGAGACTGGTTTCTTATTAGCTTTAGATAAACCATACGTTATACTTATTACTATTAAGATGATACAGATAATAAATATAATTAGATTTTTACTTTTTACTTTAGTTATTTTTTTAGTTTTACTCAATTTTCATCACCTAGTAATATAATAGCATTAAAAGTTCTATTTATGTATAATTTTGTAATATTTTACATAATAATTGATAGGAGGTAGATATGAAATTTATAAGTAAGTTTATTTGTGGCGTTTTAGTAATGATGATATTTTGTCAACCAGTATTTATAAAGGCTTTAGAGAATAAAGAACTTATTAAAGGGGCTAAAGCAGGTATTTTAATTGAAGCTAATACTGGAAAAATTATCTTTGAAAAGAATAAAAATGAGAAAATGGCTATTGCTTCGATGACTAAGATGGTAGCACAGATTATTATTTTAGAAGAAGTTGAAAAGGGTAAAATTAAATGGAGTGATGTCGTTACAGTTAGTAAGAATGCGGCGGATATGGGAGGGTCTCAAATATATATTAGTGAAGGTGAAAAGATTAGTATTGAAGATTTAATGAAGGGAATATCTATGGCATCTGGTAATGACGCAACAGTTGCGATGGCTGAAGTTATTGCTGGTAGTGAAGAGAAGTTTGTTAAAATGATGAATAAAAAAGTACAGGAGTTAGGTCTTAAAAATACATATTTTAAAAATTGTACAGGACTTGATGAAGAAGGTCATTATTCGAGTGCTTATGATATGGCTATGATTGCGAGAGAGTTAGTCACTAACCATCCAGAAATATTAAGGTTTTCTTCAATGTATGAAGATTATTTAAGGGAAAATACAGATAATAAATTTTGGCTTGTTAATACAAATAAGCTAGTACGTTTTTATGAAGGTGCAGATGGTTTAAAAACAGGTCATACAGATAATGCTGGTTATTGTTTAGCGGCTACGGCAAAGAAAAATAATATGAGACTGATTGCTATTGTGTTAGGAGAAGATAATAGTAAAACTAGGAATAGTGAGACTATGGCTTTATTAGATTATGGATTTTTAAATACTAAGTTTAACTTATTAAAAGAAAAAGGAACAATTATTAAAAGAGTAAAGTTGGATAAATCTAATAGGGAAAAAGTTGATATTATTTTGAAAGAAGATTTAGGAGTTGTAGAATTAGTTGATGATAGTAAACATAAATATAACTATAATATAAAAATAGATGATATTAAACTACCTTTATCTAGTGGTGATGTGGTTGGAAAAATTGAAATTATTTCTAAAAATAAGGTAGTAACAACAGGAGATTTGATAGTAAATAAGGATGCAAAGAAACTAAATATATGGGAACTTTTTTATAATTCATTTAGAGGAGTTTGTTCAGGAGAAATATAAGTTTCTTCTTTTTATTTTTTGTGATATAATTAAAAGGATTATTATGGAGGAGTTTAGATGGCTAATAACAAAAAGAAAAATCAAAAAAGAAATAGTAATATAACTAATAATTATAAGCATAGTAACAACAATAAATATAATAGATATCAAAAACAAGTTGATAAATATGATGATATAGATTTATCAGTAACTAAGCAGCAACAATTAATATTTGATGATATAGACTTAGATGCTACTGTTAATTTGGATACAAGCTTTATAGAGGCAAGAGGTAAAAATAGAAAAAAGGTAGTGGAAAAAACTTTAGAAAATAACAGAAAAGAGTTTGAAAATTTACAGAAGGAAGAGAAGAAAGTAAAGACTAATAGTTCGTTGTACTTAGTAATTATTTTATTATTTTGTTTGTGTGTAGGATTAATTGGTTTTGATGTATATTATTTTACTAATGTTAATGCTAATAAAACTAAGAAGGAAATTATATATAAAGAACAAAAAGTAGTAGAAGAAGTTGTTGATGAGAATATATTGTTTTTAGGTGATTCACTTACTTATAGATATGATTTGGATAAGTATTATAAGAAATATAATGTAGTTAATTCCGGAATTGGTAATGATAAGACTAGTGATATTTTAAAAAATATGAAATCTAGAGTATATGATTATAATCCTTCTAAAGTTTTTTTGCTTATTGGTGCAAATGATCTTTGTTATGATGTAAGTAGTGATGAGGTTGTTAAAAATATTGAAAAAATTATCAAGTTAATTAAAAAAAATAGGCCTTATGCTAAAATATATTTAGAGTCTATTTATCCTATTAATAAGTCTGATGATGATAAGATTGCTGCTTATGTTAGAACTTTTTCTGTAAGCAATGATGATATAAAAGAGGTTAATAAAAAATTAGAGGATTTTGCTAAAAAAGAGAATATTACTTATATTGATATATTTAGTGAACTTGTAAATGATGATGGTAATTTAGATTTGAAATATACTAAAGAAGGTTTACATATGACTGATGAGGGATATGATAAAATTACTGATATTCTTCTTAAATATATAAAAGAAAATGATTAGTAATTTTCTTTTTTTATATGCATATATTTAAGTGTAGAAAGGAATGAATAACATTTATGGAAACACTTAAAGTAAGTAGTAAGTCTAATCCAAATAGCGTAGCAGGAGCTCTAGCAAATGTGTTTAGAGAGAAAGGTAGTGTTGAGATTCAAGCAGTTGGTGCTGGTGCTTTAAATCAGGCTATTAAAGCTGTAGCAATTGCTAGAGGATTTGTTGCTCCATCTGGTAAGAATTTAGTTTGTATTCCTGCTTTTCAGGATATTGCGATTGATGGGGAAGAAAGAACAGCAATTAAATTAATTATAGAGGCTAAATAGTCTCTTTTCTTTTGTAATTTTCTTTATATTATTGGCATTGTATGGTAAACTATTATTAATATTGGAGGAATGATATATGGCAGAAGAAATGATTACTTGTGATCGATGTGGTGCTGTTTATAAGAAGAGTATGCGTTATTGTATGAAGTGTGGCAGACTTAATTATAGCCATCCAGATAATGCCTCTATGTTAAAATATGAACCGAAAAATGGAGAGGACATTAAAAGGTTTAATGATGATAAAGATGAGACTTTGTCATTTGAATCTCCTTTTAAATATTCCTTAGCTTTAAAAGCTGGTAGAAAAACTTCGTGTATTATTTTTAATATATTATTTTTAATAGTTTTATTTATAGGTGTATTTTTATTTTTTTACAATAGATATGGTGATTTAACTGCTACTATATCTTCAAATCAATTTTATGTAGTAATAGCGGCTTTAATCTTTTTTCAACTTGAATCTATTGCTGTACAATTTATGTATATGAAAGCAAATAAACCATGGTGGTCATTTTTTGTTCCATTTTATAATCTTTATGTATATTTTGATATAGTGATGAAAAAGAAATTATATTTTTTATTTCTTTTTATTCCTGTATATGGTATATATGTATTATTTAAATCTTTATATGATTTAGGAAAGAGTTTTGGATATTCAGGATGGTTGGTGGTATTTTTACCATTTGTAATGATACCAATTATAGCGTTTAATACAGCAGCTTCATATAATGGTATATATTATGTAGAAGAAAGAAGAAGAATGGGAGAAAATGTTCTTGCTGAGGATCATATGAAAAATAAAACAATACTAGTTGTAATGCTTACTTTGATTTTTGCAAGTTTTGGAGCTTTAATTTTCTTTAATTTTAAATTCTTGTCTATATTATATGAAAAACAAAAGATGATTTTAGTAGCACCGAAAATTATTCGATTTGTTGAAGATGATATGCAACGTACTGGGTATGTATGTTCTAATAATTTTAATATTTATACTGATGATGGGGCATATTATATTCCATTTGGTATAGTTGGTTATGATTTTGGTAGTGAATTTAATAATTCTTATGAAGAATATAAGGGTTATGTTAAAGTTATGAAGAGTCTTGGAAAAGAAGTATATTCTATATCTTTATATAATGATAAAGTTGGAATGAAGGAAGCTAGTTTAAAAAGTATTAAAAATGGTAATGCTGTTGTTGAAGAGAACTTTATCACAGTAATTCCTGATGGATCTGTAACTTGTTATAAAAAATAGTTGATAAAGATTAATTTTTATCATATAATATTAACAAATCAGTGATTAGAACTAATAATAAGATTATTTAAGCTGAGAGAAGTCATGGTTGGTGGAAATGACATTAAATACTTATTTATCTACTCTATAGATGAAGGATACTTCCGGGTTAGACCGTTATCTAATTAAGTTAATAAAAGGATGGTACCGTGCTTTTGCACTCCTTGGTATCATTCTTTTTTGTTTTATGGAGGTGAAATGATGTCGTATATAAAGACTGGTGTTGGTGTTTTAATTGAAAATGATAACAAAATATTATTGGGACACAGAGTTAGTGATTCTTTAGATACTGGTGGTATTTATGAACCTGATTCTTGGACGCTTCCTGGTGGAAAACAGGAGTATGAAGAAACTACAGTTGATGCTGGCATTAGAGAAGTAAAGGAAGAGACTAATTTAGATGTTAGCAATTTAAAGTTGTTTTATGTCTCGGATGATATATCCGATGATAGACATTATGTGACAATTGATTATATTAGTAATTGTTTTAGTGGAGAATTAATGGTTATGGAACCTAGTAAGATAGATGAATGGAAATGGTTTTCTATTTCTTCGCTTCCAAATAACATATATTCTCCATCTAGAAAGTGTATTGAATATTATATAGAAAGTAAAAATAGAAATGAGGAATAAATATGATAGATATAAAATTGATTAGAGAAAATAAAGATTTAGTAAAAGAAAATATTAAGAAGAAATTTCAAGATGAAAAGTTAGTTTTAGTTGATGAGGTTTATGAATTAGATAAGAGAGTTCGTGCTGTTCAAACTGAAGCTGATGGATTAAAGGCAGATAAGAACAAGATGTCTAGTGAAATTGGTAAGTTAATGGCTGATAAGAAAATAGAGGAAGCTAATGAGTTGAAGAAAAGAATTGCTGAAAATTCTGAAAAAATCAAGGAATTAGAGGAAGAACAAGAAAAACTTAGTGTTGAGATAAAAGAAAGAATGTTAGTTATTCCACAAATTATGGATGAGAGTGTTCCGATTGGAAAAGATGATAGTTTTAATGTTGAAGTACAAAGATTTGGAGAAGCATTTGTACCTAAATATGAAATTCCATATCATGCTGACATTATTGAAAAGTTAAGAGGAATGGATAAAGATGCTGCTGGTAGAACTTCTGGGCAAGGATTTTATTATTTATTAGGAGATATTGCTAGACTTCATGAAGCATTACTTGCCTATGCAAGAGATTTTATGATAGATCATGGTTTTACTTATGCTATACCACCATTTATGATTAGAAGTGATGTAGTTACTGGAGTTATGTCTTTTCCAGAGATGGAAGCTATGATGTATAAGATTGAGGGAGAAGACTTATACCTAATTGGTACTAGTGAACATAGTATGATTGGTAAATTTAAAGATCAAATTATTAAAAATGAAGAATTACCAATATGTCTTACAAGTTATTCACCTTGTTTTAGAAAAGAAGGAGGAGCTCATGGTTTAGAGGAACGTGGATTGTATAGAGTTCATCAATTTGAAAAACAAGAAATGATAGTCATTTGTGAACCAGAGGATAGTATGGATTGGTATAATAAGATGTGGAAACTTACTGTTGATTATTTTAGAAGTTTAGATGTTCCAGTTAGACAATTAGAGTGTTGTTCTGGAGATTTAGCTGATTTAAAAGTTAAATCTTGTGATATAGAAGCTTGGAGTCCAAGACAACAAAAATATTTTGAAGTAGGTAGTTGTTCAACACTTGGAGATGCTCAAGCTAGAAGACTTGGAATACGTAAAAAGGGTGAAAAAGGAACTTACTATTTACATACATTAAATAATACAGTTGTTGCTACTCCTAGAGGTTTAATTGCTTTTATAGAGAATAATTATCAAGAAGATGGAAGTATTAAAATACCTAAAGCTTTACAACCATATATGGGTGGAAAAGAAATTATTAAATAATAGAGTTTGGCTCTATTATTTTTTTATGATACAATAAGTTTAGGATGTGATTAGATGGCTTTTTTAATAGGAATAATAATTTTTATAGTTTTTGTAGCAGGATGTATTGTAGGACTTAGGCAAAGAATTAAAGCTTTTTGTTTAAAGTATTTTCATACTACTGATATTAAGAGTGTTATAGAAAGAGCTGAGATTGAAGATCAAGAGTTACCTAAATCTTTATCAAGTATGGATAGTATTTATTTCGATCAGATAAACAGGGATTTTCCTGGAATAAATATTAATGAATTAAAGAGTCTGTGTAGGGAAACTATTTTCAATATTTTTAGAGCAATAGATGAGGAAGATAGTAGTATTGTTAATGATAATATTAAAAATTTGGTTGAGAATATGATTTCTGATAATAGAAATAAGAATGTTAAGCATGATAATTTAAATATTCATAAAGTTGTTATATCAAAATATGAAAATAATAGTGGAGTTGCTACAATACATTTTGGTTGTAGTTTTGAATATTATTATAGTGAGAGTAATAAGATCAGAAAGAAGGTTCAGGATAGGGCATTGATTGATTTTGTCTATATTATAGATGAGAGCAAGGTTCCTATTTCTAAGAAAAATTTAGGACTTAATTGTCCTAATTGCGGTTCTCCACTTAATTTTGTTGGGGAAAAGGTATGTAGTTATTGCAAAACACCTATTCTTGATATAGTTAAAAGAGTTTGGGTGTGTAATAGTGTTAAGTTTTATTAATTTATATGAGTAATTTATTTTTATATGATATAATTGGTTTATAAGTGTATGATTGGATGTGATAAATTTGGGTGTTTTGGACAATAAATGTCCAGCTTGTGGTGCAAAAATTACTTTTAATCCAAAGAATCAAACTTGGGATTGTGAGTATTGTGGTAGCAAGTTTACATTAGAAGAGATGCAAAAGCATGATAATGCTAGTAATGCAAAAGTTAATACTAAAACTAATAATAAGGTAAAAAAAGATACTATTAGTAAAGATTCTTTAGATGTCTATCGTTGTGAAAACTGTGGAGCAGAGATTGTTGCTGATGAGACTGTTACGGCTACTTTTTGTGTATACTGTGGTAGTACAGCTATTTTAAAAGATAAGATAGATGATGGGGTAATACCTAATTTGATAATACCTTTTAAAAATGTTAAGGATGATGCTATTACGTCTTTTAAGAAATTATATAAGAATAAGTTCTTAGTACCAAAGAGCTTTAAAAGTCAAAAAAATATTGAAAAAATTACTGGTGTTTATATACCTTTTTGGGCATATGATTTAACTGGTGATGGTAACATTTCATTTAATGCTAGTGATACTAGGCATTGGAGTGATTCACAATATGATTATACTGAAATATCAAGATTTTTGGTGGAGAAAAATGGACATTTTGAGTATGATAAAGTACTTGCTGATGCTTCCTCTAGATTTGCGGATGATTTGATGGATTCACTTGAGCCATTTAATTATGGTGATTTAGTTGAGTATAATCATGCATATCTATCAGGCTTTTTTGCAGAAAAGTATGATGTAGCAGATGATGTTTGTTTAGAAAGAGCAGAGAATAGAAGTATGAATACATGTGTTAGTCTTGTATCTAATTCGATTCCACATCAGTCAAAAATGGTATTAAATAATAACATAAAAATTATAAAAAATAATTCTTATTATCTTATGCTTCCAGTATGGATGCTTAATGTAAAATATAGAGATAAAATGTATACTTTTGCTATGAATGGGCAGACTGGTAAAATTATTGGTAATTTACCAGTGGGAATTAAAGAAACAATTATTGCTAGTATTGTAGTATTTATTGGTCTATTTTTAATAGCAACATTAATTGTATATTTTGTTTCATAGGAGAAAAAAGATGAAGAGAATAATATTTTTTATAATTGCCTTTATAATTTGTTGTTTTAGTTTTAATGTTTTTGCTAGTGCTAATTATGAAGTTAGGACTGAAGATAATTTGGGAGTACCTAGTTATATTCAGGTTACTGATGCTAAGAAGGAATCAATTTTAAGTACACCACTTGTTGATTCGTCTGAGAAGGTATATGACTTTGCTGATAAGTTTAGTGATAGTGAAGAGAAAGATTTATATGATAAAATCTTAACATTTACTGATAAATATTCTATGGATATGGTAATAGTTACTATAAATGAAAATCCTAAGAATAGTGCTTTAGCTTATGCTCAAGACTTTTATGATTATAATACTTTTGGTATTGGTGATACACATGATGGTATTTTAATACTATTTGACTTTGCTACTAGGAATGTTCAAATTGTGACTACTGGTTCAGCTATTAAAATGTATAGTGACATACGTATTGATATTATTTTAGATAATGTATTTAAATATATGGATGGAGATTACTATAAGGCAGCTAATGAATTTATTAGTAGTGCTAGCTCTTATGCTGATATTGGTTTTCCTAATGATGATGGTTCTGAGCCTAAACCAACAGGTATTGCTAAGTTGAAGGTTTTACCATGGGCTGGTATTTTAATATTTACTTTTGTTACTACTATCATAATTATGATTGTTATGGTTGCTTCTAATAAGATGGTTAGAAAGGCAACCTCTTCTAGACAATTTTTAAGAGAAGATAGTGTAAAAATAAATTTAATTAAGGAAACATTTTTAGGAACTTCTGTGACTAAAACTAAAAGAGTTAATAATTCTAACTCTGGTGGAGGTCACTCTGGTGGTAGTTCTACTAGTACAGGAAGTTCTGGTGTTAGCCACGGTGGTGGCGGAAGAAGTTTTTAAAATTTAAAAAAAGAGGAGTGTTTATATGGGTTTAATTAAAGCAGCAGTTACTGCAGCTACTAGTACTTTACATGATCAATGGAAAGATTATATTAAGTGCGATGATTTAGGACAAGAAATATTGATGAAGAGAGTTTCTACTCCTAATGGTATTATTTCAAAGGATAGTGCTATTCAGGTATCTCCTGGACAAATAGCAGTTATTTTTCAAAGTGGACAAATTTTAGATGCTACAGCAGAGCCTGGTATCTTTACATTTGATCAATCATCTTCACCATCTTTCTTTGCAGGACAATTTGGACCTGTGTTTAAAGAATGGTGGGCACGTTTTGTTTACAATGGTGGAACAAGCAAAGAACAAGCAATATTTTATATTAATGCTAAAGAGATAATTGATAATAAATTTGGTACACCAGCACCAATTCCATATCAAGATTGGTCTCATCCAATTCCAAATCAAATGACTAATACACTTACACCTTTAAGAGTTGAAGTTAAATGTTTTGGTAAATATACATTTAAGATTTCTGATCCAGCATTATTTATGTCTAAAATTGCTGGTACTGCTGAAGAATATAGAAAAGATGAAATAGTTGAACAAATGAGATCAGAAGTTATTGGAGCATTCCAAAATGTCTTAAATGAATTAGGTAACTCTGAACATAAAGTTCCAGTTTTAGAATTACCAAGTAGTACAGATGTAATTAAGAAAACAATGGATGAAAAAGTATTCGATCAACCAATTCGTGATCGTGGTATGAATATTGTAGGATTTGTTGTTGAATCAGTTACATTGGATGAAGAGTCTAATAAGAAAATTGATAATTATGAATTATCATCCAATAGTTTTATGCAACAAGGTACACTTACTGGTGCTTATGCTCAAGCAGTTAAAGATGCTGCTAATAATGAAGCTGGAGCTGCTAATGGTTTTGTAGGTGTTGGTATGATGAATATGGCTTCAGGTGGAATGATTGGTGGAGCTGCTACTAATGCATTCAATAATCAAGGAACAACAATGAATCAAGGAAATGCTGCCGGAGGTGGTAATTTCTGTCCAAATTGCGGAAATCCAGTAAATGGTGGTAATTTCTGTACAAATTGTGGAAACAAATTAAATTAGAGAGAACGGCTTAGCCGTTTTTTTTCGAAAAAATGTATAAATTATAGTCTTTTTTCTCATAACTAAAGTAAGAGAGAGGACTGGTAAATTTGACAAATCACTATAAATCTGGTAAAATAGGTAACTGTCACGTGAACAAAGAGGTGTTTGAAATGTTTTATGACAAGCAACAAGCAATCAATGCTTGTTCAGAAGAACCATCGCTGATTTTTAATCTTATTAAACTTGGTTACTTTGATGTAATAGAGGCTTTAATAGATAAAAATAAAGTAGATGCAAATATTTGTGATGGTGCAGATAATGATATTGTTATTAGATTGTTAAAAGCAAAACAATATGATTTAGTACTTCGCTTAATGAAAAAGAGAAGTTGGGATGTAAATCATCAAAATTATGATGGGGATACATTTGGACATGTTTTAGCTTGTGATAGCTCAGTCGCAGCTGTTAGAGTTATGGAACAACTTATGAAAAATAAAAATTATCTTCCAAATATAAAAAATAAAAAAGGAGAAACTGTTTTAGATAAAGCAGTTAATAATAACTTTACATTTACGGCATTTAAAATATTAGAAGATAAAAGATTTAATAATATAGATATTTCATCTTTTAAGAAGTTATGTAATGTTTGTGTAAATAATGTTTCTTATGGTAAGTATTCTAGACTTAATAACTTAGAAATCATAGTTGAGAACTTAGAGAAAAAAGAATTAGTTCCAAGTATGGAAAAAGTAGTAGATAGAATAGTAGAATGTTTGGATGAAATTAAGAGTGAATTAGTTAAGAAAAATCGTTTTTCAACATTAGATAAAATTATTAATTCAACAATAGAAGCAACTGCTTAGTTGCTTTTTCTTTTGCACTTTTATATAATAAAATTAGGTGGTAGGTTATGTTAGATTTAAAAAAGTATGAAAAATTATTTGATGTTTTTGTATTTAATAATGAAATTAGTACAAGAGATTTATTGAGATATGGTTTTTCTAAATATGATTTAGAATTACTTGTTAAGAATGGAACTATTGTTAGAGAAAGAGTTGGAGTATATTCTTATGCTGGTGACTTAGATACTTGTTTAGAGTTATTTTTAAAGAGATTAGAGGCTAATAATATTTCTGGAGTATTAAAGTGTATTGAGGTATTAGAAAGTAAGTATAGTGATAAAGTAGACTATAAGTTATGGCTATATATGTTAGGATGTGTTAATAAGTTACCAGATAAGTATAGAAACATGATATTTGATGTTAATTATAGTAAGTATGAGTTTGATGATAGAGGGGATTCTTATAAAGAGTTTAGAGATAGAATATATAAGGGTCAGTTTTATTTAGCTGGAGTTCAAGCTAATGGTCTACTTGGAGATAGTATTGAAGATAAGATTACTTCTATTTTGTTAGATGAAATTTCAGAGATAGAAAAAGAGAATTATGATAAGACAATGACTTTAATTAGAAGTAAGAATTATGATGAGCTATATAAAATGTATGAGATACTAGCAAGTCAGAGACCTTTATCTTTTTCAGAAAGGGGAGTTTATTTATTAACAGGTGATTTAGTTAGTGATGAAAAACTTGTAGAAAGACAAGGACCTTCTAGAAATGTAGTAGATTTAATATATTTAAGAAGATATTCTCAAGCTTTAAAAGAGTATAGAAAAGAAAATAGAAGAGCTAGTAATAGAATGTATCCTTTAGTGTTAGTTGCTGCTGATAGAGTAAAAATAGAAAATTCTAAGTTTGAAGATATAGTTGAAGCTGTTACTAATGGAGAAGTAGGGAATATACTAGAGAGAGTTAGATTATATTTAACAAAGATTGGTTGTAGTAATTATGTACAATATGTTAATGACTTAGTACTTTTAGGTGATTTAGATGGAGATGAATTATTTAGTGATGCAATGGTTGATTTATCATTAATATGTAATGGCAGATTTGAATTTGATGCAACAAGATTTATACAAGACTTTTATATTGCTTTATATAATAAAGATTTTAAAAGAGCTAAAATATGTTTAGATATAGTTTCACATTCTAGTACATTTAATGGACCAAAGATTGATGTTACTAAGATGAATGTTACTTATAGTAGAGAATTTAGAAACTTTAAGAAGTTAAGTAAAATGAAAAATATTGATTTAGAAGAAGAAAAAATAGACTTTGATTCTATTATTGAAGATGTTTCTACTAATAAAGGAATAAGATTATTAGCAGATGTTAGTGATGAAGAGAGAAATAGACTTAAAAAGATTTTAGAGGAAAAAAGAGCTAAGATTGCTCTTGAGAATTTAGAAGGTACTTTAGTACTTAGATATTTTAATCAAAAAAAAGAGTTTATAAATTATCCAGTAGTTATGAGAGATGCTAATGTAGCGTTTAGTACTGAGAATTTTAATGAAGCTATTAGGTTATTTAATGTTATTACTGAGAATGTTTTAGAAGTTTGGCCTAGTACATATAAGAAGATAGGTTTAGCATACTTAAGAGGAGCAACTACAGAAGAAGATTATAAAAATGCTTATAGATATTTATGGGTTGCTAAAGTAAAGGGAGAAAGTGTTGATAAGATGCTTGATAAAGTAGTAGAGCATACTGATTATAAAAGTGAAACATTACAATATATTAAGAAGTAAAAGTATATACATTTTAGTGTATACTTTTTTTGATTAGTTGCATTTTTTGATGTTTTTTTTATAATAAGTTACCAATTGGGTGATGTATAGGATGGAAAGAGAAGAAAAGTTAAAAAGATTTTTAGATGAGTTAGAAAAAGATAATTATGTAGAAGCGGTAAAGTACTTTAAAGAATTAGATTTAGATAGTGAATATCGTATAGATTATAACTCTTACTTG
>ERZ1023658.134-NODE-134-length-29104-cov-26.640642_pt1 | contig 29104 bp, 15 predicted proteins | sample MGYA00380339_ERZ1023658 | MGnify/ENA primary metagenome ERZ1023658 (study PRJEB33179, sample SAMN07448981) | human gut metagenome | biome: Human-gut; feature: Human associated habitat; material: Faeces | host: Homo sapiens | place: India: Bhopal | collected... | reverse complement strand
TTAATTAAGATTGGTTCTACTGCGGAAGTTACTATTAATGATACTAAATATATTATTGATGGTTCTAAATTAACTGATTAATAAAAATAGGGAAGAGTTTTACTCTTCCCTATTTTTTGCTTTAAGGAGAAAATATGAGTAGTGATTTTGTTTTTGAATATGATGGAACTAGCTATCCTAATATTCATAGTAAACCTGAACATTATATAGGAGGAACTTTAACTCCTTATGCTCAAACAACAAATAAAATGGCAGCTATTAAAACAAGATATTTAAATATGATGAAGGCGCAACTCGCTAGCCAACAAACAGATGCTAAAAAGAAAGCTTTTATAGAAGGTATGGAATTAGCAAAATTTGAAAAAATGGAAAAACAAATAGAAAATAAAATTGTTGAAGAATATAATAAAGCTGCAAGCAAATTAGGAGGAAATATTGGTGGATATAATATGGGAGTTGATGGATATGTTGCAGCTTTAAAATCAGGAGATAAAGATGGGGCAATAAAATCATTGGCTCAAATAATAGCTGTTTTCCATCAAAATAAAGATGCTGTTGCTTTATATGAAATGTTAAAAGATAATCCTCAACAAATTTATTCTGATATTTCTATAAATGAATTAATTAATGTTCAAGCTTTTATGAAAGTTATTGAAGCTGCTATGAATGGAGAAAATTATCGGAATACTCTAAATTCAATTTTAACTAAACCTTCAGAAGCTTTAGCGGCTTTAATAGGGACATACGCTGAAGCTAAAAGTGACACAGAAGTAAAAGACTTATTACTTGGTACTCAATCACAAAATATTAGAGTAAGTTTTAGTGGAGAATTTAAGGAAATTCAATCTAAATCCGCGGATATTAGTTTAGGAAATTCATATTTTTCTTATGATATGGGCGGTTCACAAGGCAGCCAAGGTGTTGAACTTTATGATACTTTTGATGTAGAAACTTTTGCTACTGTAAAGACTTATAGAACAGCGGGAGGTTTGTCTTTAACAAGTTATTCTGGAAAAAATTCTTTCTTAATTCCAGCTTTACATCAATTGTATGGTGGTGGAAACTCAATTGATTATCAAATATATAATACTTTAGCTTTTAGCGCCGGACAAGAATCAGGAGCATTGGATACTAACTTTAGAATTATTCGGCAGGATTTAATTGCTAAATTTGCAGAAAACTTTTTAATTGGTTTTAATACTGCTGAAGCACAAAGAGTATTAGTATATAATTTTAGAGCATATCCAATATTAGCTATATTAGCTGATATAGTTAATGATGCTAAAAATGCGGTTAGAGAAGGAAATTTATATGGTTCTTTAAGTAGTGGTGATTTATTTAGTATTTCTTTGACTAAAAGTGCTGTTGATAATAGTTGGGTTGGTCAAAAAGATATAACAAATAAAGCGAATAAAGCTGTTCGTGTAAAAAGAGCTTATAATCAAATTAATAGTATTGCAATGCAAGGTCATATTAGTGGTAGATATGTTAGTTCTAATTTAAGAAAATATTTAACAGCAGCGAATGGAATATCTATTTAAAATTTGCTTTTTTGTTAAATAAGTAGTATAATAAAAATAGAAATGATAAAAAGGAGATTTAAAAATGTCTAAAGTTACTTTTAGTAAATTAAATATGAAAATGAAGATGAAAGATGAATATACAACTATTTATCTTAATCCAGAACTTGATGAGGAACTTAAAGTAGAAGTGCGTCAATACTTACCGATTGAGCAAAAGGCGGCTTTAATTACTTTTGTTGCGGAAAATACGATTGATGAAAAGACTGGTTGTTTTAGTGAAATTAGAATTGAGACTTATTTTGCTCTTGCTATTGCTAAATATTACGCAGGAATTACTTTTACTGATAAGCAAATTGAAAATGCAGCTAAAACTTATGATGTGTTAGAAAGTAATGGAGTTTTTACTAGAATTATGAGTGCCATTCCTGAGTCTGAGTTCAATTTTTTAACTAATGCTGTTAGTAAAACTATTGCCGATATTGCAAGATTTAATAATTCTTTTGCCGGAATGTTAAATATGATTTCTGATAATGCGGGTGGCATGGATGAGCAGTTTACTGAAATTTTAGAGAAGATTAAGAATGGTGAAGGTTTAGAGACTCTTTCTGAAATTAAGAATATTGTTGGCTAAATTAAGATAATATATTTCTAATAAATATTAAAATTTTATAGAGAATTTTTTTAAAGCTCTGAGAAATTTCTCAGAGCTTTAATTTTTTATATGCACAAAGAGTGAAAGGAGATTAATTATGGCTAAAAGACTTAATTATGAAGTAGGCTTTACTGGCGATACTTCACAATTAAAAGCGTCTTTAAATGATGCTGTAAAAGCTTTACAAAAATTAGGTACTTCTTCAACTACTCAAATGACTCAGGGTATGCGGGAAGCATCTAAATCTGCATTAGAATTAGCTAATAATTTAAAAACTGCTACTAATCAAGAAACAGGAAAATTAGATTTAGTAACTTTTAATAGAAATTTAGCTAATAGTAAGATGACCATTAGTGATTATGCTAAGCAATTATCTCAATTAGGCCCTACTGGTCAGCAAGCTTTTATGAAAGTTGCGCAAGCAGTTACTTCTGCGGAATTACCGATGAGACGTACTAATAAAGTATTAGATGAATTGTGGACAACAATGAAAAATACTGCTCGTTGGCAATTAACTTCAAGTGCGTTACATGGATTTATGGGAGCTTTAAATACTTGTGTTGGGTATTCTAAAGCTTTAAACAAATCTTTAAATTCTATTAGAATTGTTACTGGACAGTCAGCTGAACAAATGGCTGATTTTGCAGTTCAAGCTAATAGTGCTGCAAAAAATTTAAGTACAACAACAACAGATTATACGGACGCAGCATTGATATATTATCAGCAAGGTTTAAATGATAAAGAAGTTCTTGATAGAACTGATATTACTATTAAAATGGCTAATGCCGCAAATGAAAGTGCTCAAGTAGTTTCTGACCAATTAACTGCGGTTTGGAATAACTTCTATGATGGTTCACAATCATTAGAGCATTATGCTGATGCGATGGTGGCATTAGGTGCTGCTACTGCTTCTAGTTCGGATGAGATTGCAGGTGGTTTAGAGAAGTTTGCATCAATCGCAGACATGATTGGATTGAGCTTTGATTATGCTGCTTCTGCTTTGGCAACAATTACTGCTACAACTCGTCAAAGTGAAGATGTCGTTGGTACTGCTTTAAAAACTATCTTTGCTCGTATTCAAGGTTTAAATTTAGGGGAAACTCTTGAAGATGGTACTGATTTAAATAAATATTCGGAAGCTTTAAGTAAAGTTGGCATTTCAATTAAAGATTCTAATGGTGAATTGCGTAATATGGATTCTATCTTAGATGATATAGGCGCAAAATGGGGTACTTTAGCAAAAGACCAGCAAGTAGCATTAGCACAAACAGTAGCTGGTGTTCGTCAATATAATCAGCTAGTTTCTTTAATGGATAACTGGGATTTCTTTGAAGATAATTTAAAAGTTGCTCAAAATTCTGAGGGTGAATTAAATAAACAAGCTGATATTTATGCAGAATCTTGGGAAGCTGCAAGAAAAAGAGTTAAAGCTGCGGCTGAAGATATTTATGATAGCATTTTGAATCCTGAGAGCATTGTTGCTATTGATGATGTTTTAACTCCACTTTTAAGCGGAATAGCACAAGTTGTTAATGCTTTAGGTGGATTAAAAGGTATTGCTTTGGTTGTTGGTTCTGTTCTTACTTCTGTTTATAGCGGTAAATTGATAAATGGTTTACAAAATTTTGCTACTAATATTCAGATTATGACAGGTTATCAAGGAAAATTAACAAGAAGCCTACAAGAACAAACTGTCGCTGAAGCGGAAAATCTTGATATTATAATTGGTGGTAATCGTGCTTTAGAAACTGAAATTTCTCTAATGCGAGAAAAAGTTCAATTGCAAGGTATGATTAATAAATATACTAAAAATTATGATCAAAGTCAAATGGCTAAGGTTAATCAAGATTTAAGTACCATTGAAGTTTTACGTCAGCAAGTGGTAGCTTCTGCTCAAAAGCAGACTTCTTTACTTGGTAATATGGAAGAATATAAAACTACTATATTATTAGATATAGAACCAAAACCAGGATGGGAAGATAAGTTCAAACAAAGGATTCAACAATTTAATTCTAGTGTATCTAATAGCGCAAAAATAAATATTGATATTCCTTATATATTTAAAAACGGTCAAGCTTTTACCGACGTAAATACAACAGTTGAAAAGATTACTGCTAATATGCAAAAACTTGCTTCTCAGGCTGCTTCTATTGATTCTGTTAGAAGAGCTTATGCCAATTTAAATTTAGATCAAAAAGAAACTTCAAATGTTTTACAAGAATTAATTCAAAAAACTGGCTTATGGAAAGAAGAAATGCAAAATTGGTCTACACCAAAATTACAGGAATTTCTTGGCAATTTAGGTGTTCAATCTGGTGAAGCAACTCGTGGTTTACAAGTTTTAAAACAAGCTTTAATGGATTTAGGAGGTAATCCTGAAGCTATTAATCAGTTTATTATTTCAATGAAAGAGTTGTCTGCATCAGAAATGGATGCAGCGGATAAGACTCGATTATTAGAAGAAAAAGTGAAACAATTTGTACAAACTTTGCAAACTGGTTATAGTAGTAATCAAAATTGGGCTACAGCAGTTGTAAGTATGTCTAATCATCTTATGAATTTTGGAATGGCTCTTTCTGCGGCAAGCAATATGGGCAAAGTTTTTCAAGATGTTACAGAAGGTAATATTACTGTTGGTCAAGCTTTTACTCAAGTTTTAACCAATTTGGGTATGATTGCGATGAGTGGTGGTAGTCTTTTTAATGGTTTAATTAAAGGATTAGCTGATTTAAAAGCAGTTCAGGCTGGTGCTAATGCAACCACTCTAGCTGGAACTATTGTCACAAAATTAGCAACTGCCGCGGAAGAAGGAAATATAGCTGCGAAATTAGCTCATGCAGCAGCTACTAGACTTGCGACCTTAGCAGAACAAAATTTTGCAGCGGCGGTTTTAGCAAGTTTAGGTGTTTTGGTAGGTATTCCGCTTGCAATAGTTGCTATTGTAAAAATAGTTGATGCTTTAGTTGTAACCCAAAAAGAAGCTAGCCAAGCTATTACGGATGCTACTCAAAATTATACTGACCAAAAGAGCAAATTAGATGAGTTAAATAGTTCTTTAGAGCAAACTAAACAAAAGATAGAAGAATTAGAGTCTAAAGATTCTTTGTCTCTTGTTGAACAAGATGAGCTAGCTAATTTAAAACAGCAAGAAGCTTCTTTAGAGAGACAAGCTACTTTAAGAGAGCGTATAGTTAAAGCTAAACAAGCAGAAATGGCTTATGCTATTGCGGATAATTTTGACAAAAAATATGACAAGACTTATAAGGTAGAACCAAAAGGTAAAACTGGTGCCGATACCTCTAACTTCAAAACGCAAGAAGATTTAGATAAATGGTATAATAGTTTAAATTCTGACCAACAGGCAAAAGCATTAGACCAATATCAGAATTGGACGCAACAAATAGCAGAAGCTACCGCACAAATGACTTCTGAAGTAGGAGAAGATTTAGCTGAATTAGAACAAGACTATGCTAATTACTTAGGTGCTGTTGATTCTGGCGCAATTGTGGCCGATCCGTCAATGATTGCAGATATGCAGGATAAATTAGCAGAATTAAGAAAATTAATATATCCTACTGATAACCAGTATTATGAAATGGTTATTCGTCCAGTATTAGATGATGAATCTTTTGATGAAGTAAGAGATAAGATTTTTAGAGCTTTATCTTCTGGAGATATTAAAGGTGCTGGATTAGCTCTAACAGATGAAATGCGTTCTGCCATTGAAGCTGCGGGAATTTCTGTTGATGATTTATTTAATCAAATTGCAGAAAGAATGTCTCAAGCTAGAGAAACCATTAAATCTGAAATGGGTGGAACTGAAGAGCAATTAAATAAATTAACTGCTGAAGATTGGGATATTATTCTTACCTTGGATTTAGAAAACATTGGTTCTTTTAGAGAATTAATAGAAGCTATTGAAAATGCTAAAAATACAGACCTTAAAGTTAAGGTAGATACTTCTGAATTAGACGCAGCAAAAGCTAAAATAGAAAATTTAAATACCAATGAAGAGCCGTTAGAAAAAGCTTTGATGTCTTATAAAGAACAGGGCTATCTTACTATGGATCAAACCTATGAGCTAATTAAAGCTAATAGTGAATATGCTCAATATATTAAAAAAGTTGGAGATGAGTATGTTTTAACTACTCAATCTTTAACCGACTTTACTGAAATGGAAAAAGCTGAGAAATTGGCATTAGATCAAACTATTGAATCTATGCAAAATAAAGGTAAAGTTGATAGAGAATATGCTCAGCAGTATGTTGATCTTTATGGTAGTTTAATTGAAAGTAGTAAAAATTGGTCTGACCAAGAGCGTGCAGATAGTGGAGAAGATTTTGATAAAAATACCGAAGCACTTAGAAGACAGGCTCAAGCGTTCCAAGAAGGAAAAATTAGTGCGAGTGAATATTTTGATGCAATAAATCAAAGAGTTAGTGAAACTGGAGATAATTTTGCAAAATTAAGTGATGGTATAGATGGTCTTAAAGAATCTGATTATGCAAAAACTATGATTTCCTCTACTACTGCTTTGGCTGATGGTTTTAAAGATTTAATCAGTGAAGTTGAAGCTGGCGGTACTAACATGCAGGAATATTATGCTGGTGCAGTTAAAGGTACTAAAGCTTTAATGAATATTACTGCTAAATCTAACAAATATATCACTAAAACGGCAGATGGTTATAAAGTTGTTACTGATAATATTGATGATGCAACTAAAGCTACACAAGATTATAAAGATGCTCAGAAAAAAGTTCAAAATTTAAATACTTGGGAAAAACAAGTTGATCAAGCTGAAGGATTTAAAAAAGCAATAGATGATATTACTTCTTATTACGATTATTTTAAAAATTATTTAAATGATAAGAATTGGCTTGAATTACCTGATAATTTTGATACAACAACAACTAAATTTAAAAATATGTGCGATACTATGGCTGCCGATATTTGGTCTTTAAAAGATACAAATGCTGAAGCTTTTAGTGCGATTATGGCCCACATGGAAGCCGAAAATGCTGGTTTTGATTCTAGTTTAATTACTTCTCAAAGTCAATTAGCTAGTGCTATGCAAGGAAATACAGCAATAGCTTCTTCTGCAATTAATGGTTTAGCCGCTGAAAGTCAGATTAGTATTGGTACTTTATGTCAAATTGGTGGACAGTTACTACAATCTTTGGCGAGCGCTATTAGCAGTTTTAATTATACTATTCAAGCGACCGGCGTTGTTGATAATCCTGGTGGTATTGGTTTAGGCGGAGGATTAGCCGATAAAATTGGTGCTTTACTTACAACAGGAGGAAAAATTCCTTTTGAATGGGATATGCCTTCTGCTCATATTGATTTAACGGGTTCTGGTTCTGGTGGTTCACCCATGTTTAGTACCACTGGTTCTGCAAGAGCGCAAAAAGTTAATGGCCCTGGTAAATCAAATTATATTCGTTCAAAAGATACTGGTGCTGCTAGTAAAGGTGAGTCATCAGGACTTTTAGAAAATATTTCTAAATTCGGTACTGCATTAGAAGAATACGGTAAACAATCTGTATTGTCTCAAGGTTTAAAAGCTTTCGCTCCTTCTCCAGGAGGAACTGGTGGTAGAACTCTTAATCCTAGTGGTATTTCTACTGATAATAATCGTCCTTCTGGTGGAGGAGGAAAAGGCAAAGGTGGTAAAGGAAAGGGAGGAAAAGGAAAAGGCGGAGGGGGTGGCTCCGGCTCAGATGATTCTCCTGAAATCGAAGATGAAGAAATTTTTGATGATAGATATCACGATATTAACAATAGATTAGAAGAGCAAAGCCAACTATTAGATAAAATTGATACTGCCAAAGATAGAGCTTTTGGTGTTAAAAAATTAGAAAAATATAAAGAAAAAATTGAAGCAATTAATAAAGAACAAGAATTATATAAAGAAAAATTAAAAGAAGCTGAAAAATATTTAAGTGAAGATTTAACTGATTTACAAAAGAATTTTTCTGGTGTTAAATTAAATATAGATTCTGATAGTAAAGCTCTATTAAATTATGAAGATTTAGAAAAATGGGCAATAGAAGAATATAATAAAGTAGTAAAAAAATATAATGCTTTAGGTTCTAAAACTGCGCAGGAATCTTTTAAAGATACTCTTGATGCTGCAAAGAAAACACTTGATTTAAGAAAAGAAATCTTAGAACAATATGAAAATGATCAAAAGCAAAGAGTTGAACTTTTAGAAAATATTGCTGAAGATGCTAGAAAGAAATTTGATGAAAAATTAAGTAGTATTAATGCTGTTATAGAAGTTAAATTAAAGATTAAAGATTTTAAAGATACTAATAGAGAAATAGGTAAAAATGTTGTTGAAGCTTTTGGCGATGCTGTTAATTGGGGCAAAAAACCTGGACAAATTGATTTCTTTGGTATGCAAGACAATTTAGCTAAAGCCAAAGACTTAGAAGAACATATGAATCAAATATTTAATCTTATGTCTGAGTCTGAAGACAGTGCTGATTTTGAAAGTGTTATAGATTCTTTAGAAGATTTACATGGTAATATTGCTGATACTGTTTCTGATTTAAAAGATTGGTTAGAAAATCTTAGAGAGTATTTAACTGATGTTATTGATGCGGCAGCTGATAGATTTGCACAATTTACTGATCAATTAGACCATAATGGTACTGTATTAGATTCAGTAAAAGAATTATTAGATTTACAAGGAATAACTTATAAAACTGGTAAGAATTTTGAACTTTTACAGAAAACTATTCAAGGAAGATTAGAAACAGCTACATCTACTGCCAAATTACAAAAGCAATGGATGGAAAAAGCTGCGGAACAATTAGCGGAAGCAGAAAAAGCTTTGGCAGGAGTTACTGAAGAAGATGCAGCTTATGATACTCTTAAAAATAATCGTGATGCTTTATTAAAACAATTTAATGAATCTCAAGAAGCTATGTTAGATGCAGCTAAAGAAGCTATGGAAACGGCAAGAGAGTATTATACTAATGCTATTGAGAAAGCTGCTTATGATTTTGAGCAAGCTATTAGTGGCGGAATGGGTTTAGAATTATTGCAGCAAAAATATGATAATTTAATTAGTAAAGAAGAAAGATATTTAGATAAAGTTAATGAAACATATGAAGTAAGTAAATGGAATAGACAACTTCAAAAAGCAATAGATGAAGAAACTAATGAAGCTTCTAAGAATAGATTAAAAACATTACAAAAAGAGATTGAAGTAAGACGTGAAGGTAATAAATTATCTAAATATGATTTGGATATTTTAGAAGCAAAATATCAAATGACTCTTGCTCAAAATGCTTTAGATGAAGCTCAAAATGCTAAAAATTCAGTGCGGTTAGTCCGCAATGAATCCGGCAATTGGGATTATCAGTTTACAGCTGATCAGTCTAAAATTGATGAAGCTACTCAAAAGTATGAAGATGCGGCAAATAATTATTATAATATAGCGAAAGATCAAGTTAAAAATATGATGGATGAAATTCTGCAATTGAAACAAGATACTTTAGACCAAATTAAAGATGTTTATGAAGATGAAAGTTTAACTGAGGAAGAACGTGGAGAAAAGATTGCAGAAATTCGTAGAAATGCAAATGATAAAATCCTTTATATTCAGCAAGAATATCAAGTATCTTTAGAAGATATGACAGATGCAGGTGGAGAGATAATTACAGAATATGGAAATACTTATAATGATGTAATGAAAATTATGCAAATGGGTACTTCTGATTTTACTGCATATTTTGAAACTGCTCTTGATGAAATGGAAAATGCCGCTGATAATTACAATAGCACTATGGAAGAAGTCACTGGGACTACTGGTTCAAATGTAGATGCTTTAAAACAAATTATTGATGATACTACCAAATCTACTCAAGATTTAACTACCGCAGGCACTCAAGCTGCGGATGCTGTTTGGAAGAAAATTGAAGAAGTTCGCCAAGCTTCAGAGCAATGGTCTAATTATGCAGCATGTGTACGTCAAGCATTAGATACTTTGTATGAAATGTCTAACTTTGTAACTACTAGAACAGTTGCCGCTTCTGTTGGTGATATGAAAGGGTATAATTCTAATATTGACTATTCTTCTGTTATGAATGATTATTTAAGCCAAGGTGGACAAGTTGGAGATGAAATATTTAAGAGCTTAGAATATCAAAGATATTTAAAAATTCTTGGAGAAAATTTTGAACAAGGTAAACAATATATTTATTCTAATGAAGATTATTATAATAAGCAAAATGATCCAGAATTTCAGAAATGGCTAAAAGATAATGGCGGAACTGGCAAATATGAGGACTTTATTAAGAGTCATACAATAGGTTACGCAACAGGAGGTTATACTGGTTCTTTTGATAATGAAGATGGTAAATTAGCATTTTTGCATGAGAAAGAATTAGTTTTAAATCAAGAGGATACTGAAAATATTCTTTCTGCGGTTTCCGCGGTTAGAACATTAGGGCCTAATTTGTTTAAACAAATAGAAAGAATTTTGGATAATAATATAATGGCAGGGCAAAATTTATTAAATGCTCGTATGGCTAGTTCTACTACCATTTCTAGTGATGGACAAATAGTTGAACAGATAGTGCATATTCAAGCTGATTTCCCTGGTGTATCCAGTGCAGCAGAAATCGAAGCAGCTCTTAATAATATTGTTAATGATGCAGCTCAATATGCTAGTATTAGAAAATAATTTAAAGGGGAGAATTTTTCTCCCCTTTATTTTTTTGAGAGAAAGGAGTTTATAATGAATAATATATCAGAGCAAATTCTTCAAGCGGCTGATATTTTAGCGCAAAAAAGATTATCCGAATTAAAGTATGATATAACAGTTCAAGGTACTGTTGAGTCTTTAGTTAATTTAAATACTGGTGAATATAAAGTTAAATATAATGGTAATATATTTTCTGCTTTTAGTAATGATTTAAAAACTACTTATAGAATTGGAGATAATATTTATATAAAAATTCCAGAAGGAGATTTTTCTAATAAAAAATTAATTGAAAATAAAGTTACTGATAAATCTTTAACTGAAAATAATTTAAATGAGCTAGAAAATTCTGTTTCTCCTGTTGGGCCTACTTTTGATGTTTTTTATAATTATGATAAAATAAAAGAATATGGGGTAGTTGCAGGAGCGCCCAAAGATGATAAATTATCTATTACAGAGATTTTCAACAGAGAAACTGCGAGTAATTTTTCTGATATTCCTTTTTTACAATATGCTAATAAATATGAATATATTAAAATTCAGGCCGATTTTTTAACACTCTTTAGTGATATTCATTCTGAGGGAAATTATGGCTTAGAATTGGCATTTTCATCTAATGGAGAAGATGTTTTTTATAGACTTGATGTTTCAAATTTTAATGGTAGTCCTTATTCTTTTAATACTTATAGCACGCAATCAGTTACTGTAAAAATACAAACAAAATTTTTAACTGGTTTAAAAAGTATTAAGTTATTTGAAGAAGGATTTCAATACGATAAATATTTATCTAATGGTGAATATATTTATTTAGATAAAGCAACAGGCAAAGAATTAATACATGATAATGAAACCAATGAATATTATTATTTAAATGATAATAATGAAAAAATAATTGTAAATCAAGAGAATAGAATAGAAAAAATAAATGATAAATCACCGAATATTTTTGTTAAAAATATTGAAGTGCAGTATGTAGAAGTAAAAAATTTAATAGATAATTTATATTATTTAAGAATTAAAACACCTAATGGTCAAATGTTTACAGACCAAATAGATGAAATTACTTTACAAGGACAATTAATTTACAATGGTAATTCAATTTTAACAGAAAAGAATAGTACCTGTTATTGGTATGAAAGAGATTATTCTGTGATGATAGGTGATGAGGCCTATGATAAAAATGCTGGTTTTGGATGGCGACCGATTTCCGCAAATTTTGATACTCTTGTTTTAAAAGATGAAGATGTAGTATATAAAAAAGTATTAAAATTAATGGTAGTTTATTCTGATAATGTTGTAATGTCAGAAGAGATAGTTATTAGTAATTATAATACTGATTATAATTGTTGGCTAGAGCAATTAACTGTTGGAGATACTATTGATTTACATATTAAAAATAATAGAGATGAAGATGAATTAGTTGGTGATTGGTATCTATCTTTACCTGATGGAAGTTACCAGGAAGTACCTAATGGTAAACAAAAATCTGAAATAGAAGTTAAACAATATCTTTTATATTCTGCGGTAACTTTTTATTGCAGTATTTATGATAAAGATAGAAAAAATATTATTGCAACAGAAGAATATACAATTACTAATACTGAATCACAAGAAGATTTAAGTATAAAGTATATTGGAGAAGATTCTTTTAGATATGATTCTAATGGCGATATTACTATTGAGGATTCTGAAAAAGAACGTACTATTGAATGTCAATTTGCCTGGAAAGATGGAGTTGGTACTTCTTATGATATGACGTGGTACAGTCCAGATGGAAGTTTATTAACAACAGGTGAAAGAGTTAATCCTGTTGATTCAATGATAGAAAATCTCTGGGTTGACAAATATAATATTTTGCATTATACTATTAAACAGAAGTATAAGATAAATTTTAACAATAATACTATTCAAATTAAAGTTACTACTTTAGACCAAAAGGAATATATTTTTAATAAAGAAATTCTTTTTGTTAAAGATGGTGATCAAGGTACTAATGGCACTACTTATATCGCGGCTATTCGTCCTTGCGATGATAATGGTATTAAGTTAAGTGGTTTGCAGCCTTTGGTTTTTAATCCTTTAACTAAAGAACTTTTAGATGAACAAGAAAGGATTAGAAATGATAATACTCTTTCTAATGAAGAAAAAATAAAACAAATTTTAGAAGTTAGAAAAAGAGGATGGAATACTTTAAAATTAAGGGTTTATGTTTATAAAGATGGAGAATTAATTAATAATTTAAATGGTAATAAATATACTATTAAATATGAATGGTCTGGAACAAATATAAAATTACCTGAAGCAGAGACTGATGATGAATATATTAGCATTTCCGGCAATAGTGATCCAGTTATAGACTTTTATTCTACTTCTGATAAATATGAATTTTATATAAAAATTAAAATAACTGTTAGAGAAAAAGCAGGAGATTCTACTGTTTATCTTTATTCTATTTATCCTATTGATGTTGCAGTTAATGGTTTTGAATATAATAGAGTTGATATAAATGAAATTCCTTCTTATATTAAATATAATTCTTCTGGTTTAAATCCTTCTTTTTATAGTAATGCTTTAAAATATACTTTTGATGAAATAGACCAAACTAAATTAGTAGAATCATTAAATAAAGATATTTTAGTGATTGAAGATAAGCAGCAAAAGGAATCTGAAATTATAGATAGATATTTAGTACCTTCTTCTAATTTTATTTTTGAAAGAGATTCAGATAAAAATAATAGTAGTATTGGTATTTTAAAATGTCCTGATCCGCAGTATAATACTAGATATTTATTACATTCTATTGTTATGTATCTTGATACATATGGCAATGAAGCTATTAATGGCTGGGATGGAACACAGTTAGATATAGATAACAAAGGCCAATATGTTTTTGCCCCGCAGGTTGGCGCAGGTACTAAAAATGAACAAAATCAATTTACCGGCGTTGTTATGGGTAAAGATAGCGGGCAGAAAAAAATTGGTTTATATGGTTATCAAAATGGTATTACTACTTTTGGTTTAATGCAAGATGGTTCTGCATTTTTTGGTGCTTCTACTAGCGGAAGAATTAATATTGATGGAACAAAAGCAAATATTTATGGTGGCTTAACAGAAAATGGCGCAAATAGTATGAAATTAACTTTATCTGATATGCGAATGACTGGTAGTACAAAAGCTATTAATATTAATGATTCAAAAGGTGAATCTGCTTTTCATGTAACTTATAATGGCTATATGTATGCTAACAATGTTAAAATAAAAGGTAATGTTGAAGCAACCACTTTAACGGCAACTAAAAGCGGCAAGATAGCTGATTTTACTATTGATTCAACTGGACTAAGAGGAGGTTCAATTACTTGTAGAAATTTAGTTGCTAACACTGATGGAGAAATTGCTGGTTGGAAAATTACTGGGCAAAGTTTAAAAAGTCCTGGCGCTTCAGTAAATCAACCATCAGAAGCAGGAGGAGTACCAACCTGGACAGGTACTACTTTAAATAGTAGTGGACAAATTTATACTCAGAAATTGTATGCAAGTGGTGGAGATATTGCTGGTTGGAAAATTAATCCTACTAATTTAAGAGGGGAAATTACTTCTGAATATGCTTCTCAAGATTCAGTAACTGGAGAAGTTCAAATGGTATCTGGTACATTATTTACTGAATTGTGTAAAGGTGGAGAAATTAAGACTAATAAAGTTTTAGTTTTTAATTTACCTGGAGCAAGTGGAGGAGAAGGTAGTCAAATAGGATATATGGGATTAGTAGGTGGCGATAATGGTGTTTCAAAAACATCTAACGTAGGTATATATAGTTTTGGAGGCGCAAGAGTAGTAGCTTCTAGTGATATTTCTATGTCTGTTTCAACAGGTAGTATTTGGATGCATGGTAATATAATGGCAAGAAAAGGTTTTTATTGTGGAAATAGTTCTAATATTGATAATTTAGATAAAAAATTTATTGTTGAAAATAGAACTATTAGATTAGGTGCAGAAACAGATGCTGACCAGTTGTATATTAGAAGTTCTTGGTTGGTTTTAAAAGATGACGGAATGACTATTAAAAAGCCTACAACAATTACAAGTGATGTAACAATTTCTGCTAATAAAAAATTAAGTTTATCTGGAAATGGTTATATTTCAACCCCAACCATACAAACTGATAAGATTCAACCAGTGGGCAATGAAACTGGTACTATAACAGTAAAAGGGACTATGGATGGTAGACTTACAGGTTATTTTAGTGGTGAAGGCCATTTGAATAAAAATAGTAAAATAGATCCAAATGTTATTGTTTATGCTAAATTTAAATGAGAAAAAGGAGATAATAAGATGACATTATTAAATGATGAAATTTATGGTTTATATGAAGCTTTATATGAATTAAAAGAAAAAAATGAAATTTCTTTACCAGTTACTTTAGCTTATCAATTAGTTAGAAATATGCAAAAATTAGAGCCTTTATATATGGCTATTGAAGAAGCTAGAAGAAATTTATTTAGAGTTTATGTAGATGAGAATGATATTATACCGACTGATAAAATGAATGAAGTAAATCAAAAGCTTAGAGAATTAGGAATGATAAAAGAAGAGCTTGATTTATATATAATTAGTTTAAAGGATATATCATATATTAATTTACCTATTGATGTTGTAAGAAAATTAATGCCAATTATTAAAGAGGACGATTAATCGTCCTCTTTTTCTTTTTATTGGACAAGGATAGTTCATATTTTAAATTAAAAAATTAAAATAAATAGATAAATGAGATAAAGGAGTGTGATTTTTTGGCAACTGGTATTTTTCCTCCATTGATAAATAGTTCGCAGCCTGCTTTTACTTATGATGTTTCTGACTATATTATTTATTTTACATTACCTGATTTGATGTCTTTAAGTAGTATAAAACATATTCAAATTAGATTAGTAAAACAAACCAATAACAGAACAATAGTAAATACTTCTATTTATCCAGATGGAATTATTTATAAATCGAAAGATGAAATTGGTCAAAAAGGCTCACAATATACTATTTCTATAAATTTACAAGATTTAGAATCTGGGTGGAGTGCTGGAGAATTATATAAAGTGCAATTGCGTTTTGGAATAAATACACTTTATAATTCAATATCAGATTTTGCTAATTGGAAAAAACAGCAAATAGAAAAAAGTGCATTTTCTGAATGGTCAACAGTTATGGCAATAAAAGCTATTAATGAGCCAATAATTGAAATAAAAAATGCTACTTCTGTAAAAGAAAGTGTTCAATCAGCAAAAAATCTTGAAACTTCTTTAACACCACTGATTATAGGAGCTTGTAATTTTGTTACAAGTAATAGAGAATCAGTAGATAAATATAAATTTATTTTATATAATTCGCATGGTGATAAAATTGAAGATAGTGGTTGGTTGCAACATAATGCTTCCGCAGATAATACAGATTCACATCGTTTTTCTACTGTTTTAGAAAATGGACAAGATTATAGTGTTATTTATCAAATTGTTTCAATAAATGGCTATGAAATTAGTTCTGCACGATATAATTTTCAGGCAAGAGAGACATATTTAAGCCAATTAGTTGGGGTAACTCTTAATGTTGATGATTCAGATATTTCATGTATAGAAAATGCTTGTTTAAAAATATATATAAATTCTGATTCTCCTTTAAGTGGTAATTATGTATTAATTAGAACTTCTGAAAAAAGTAATTATACAATATGGGAAGATTTAAGTTATTTCTTATATTCTAACCATACTTTTGTCAATGAATTAATTTATACTGATTATACTATTGAAAATGGCATTAAATATAAATATGCTTTTCAACAAGAAAATAGTGCAAGATTGCGGACTTCTCCTTTATTTGAAATTGATAAACCTGCCAGAGGAATTAATTTTGAACATAGTTATTTATATAAAGATGGAGTTCAATTAAAATTAGAATATAACTTTGAGTTATCTAGTTTTAAACATAGTGTCTTAGAGTCAAAGAGTGATACATTGGGTTCTAAATATCCTACCATTTTCCGCAATGGTCATGCTTATTATGCAGAATTTCCTGTTTCAGGATTAATTTCTTTTCACATGGATGATGATAATACTTTCTTTGAACTTAGAAGAGATGGGTATTATTATAAAAATAAATTGATTATTCCTTTTGATAATATTGAAGATACTACTATTGAAAGAAAAATAGATACTAATCTAACACATAGTAATATTTTTATTGAAAAAATTTTTAGAGATAAAGTAGAAGAATTTTTAAATGATGGAAGTAGTAAATTATATAAATCTGCGACAGAAGGAAATATTATTATAAATTTAATGAATATTTCTTTAAGTCCTGAAAAAACATTAAGTAGAATGATTTACAAATTTTCTGCTACTGCTTATGAAGTTGCGGATTTTAATTTAAGTAACTTAAATAATTTAAATATTATTAATATAGGCAATTTTGAAGAATTTTCTGCTGAAGAAACTGTAGATTTGTTTGGTCAATTAAGTGGAATGTATACTGGTACTTTAAGTTTAAATAATAATTTAAATACTGATAGACCCACAAGTATTATAAATAACAATACTAAAGAAAATCTTTTAGAAAAAATAAAAGAACAAGTTGAATATAATGTTGGCGGTGGTTATAGATATAAATTTAATAATTTAACTTCAATTTGGGTAGAACAATATCCTGTGCTAACTTTTGAAGCTGAATTAAGAGAATTAAATGCGGAACGCGCAGATTTAGCGCATCAGGGATTATCAACAAAAGAAGTTGATGAAAAAATCGCTGAATATAATAAATTAATTAATTTTATAACTACTGAACAAACTTATCCTTTAATTACATTAGTTATTAATGGTAAAGATTTTTCTTTAGGCAAGAATAAAGTTTTTGTTTTACAAGATGTTTTTGATAATTTATCTAATATCTATTTAAAATATAGTGGCCCCATTATTATAAATTATACTTGTAAAGTTACACAAGTGGAAGATATTTCTAAAACAGTTCAAGCTATTGAAACTTCTTTAGTATGGGGTCAATTAGCTGGAATTTTTACTTCTACTGATAAAACTTTATTGAGTTATAACTTTAGATATAATGATATAAAGCAATATCAAATTCCTGATATAAATGGGGATTATGATAATATTAATTTCGATTTATTTAAATCTGAAAATATTTTTGATATTATTAAAGAAAAAAGTAGATTTCAAATAGAAGAAATTTATGATATAGAAAATGGTTTTTCTAATTATGATAAAGATACTGATACTTGGGATAATGGAACTATTTTTTATAATTTTACTGATATATTATCTATGGAAATTGAAGCAGACCAAGGTAGTGTATTATTACTTGATAATAATGATGGTTCAACTACTCAAATCACGATTGGTGCGACTGAAAAATATGTTTTGAACCCTTCTGATACTTTAATAAAAGGTATTCGTTTTGAAAAACCTACCTATGCAATTATAAATTATAAATGTGCTACAATGCAAACTACTAAAAATGTTGGTGGATAAAGAGGAGGAAGAATATGTTTGAATATCTTAAAGACTATGATTTTTTAAACAAGTTAGATAAATTGCGAGTTCGCGTTCAATATGCAAAACTTATTCTTCTTTCTTTTGATGAAAAACCTATTAAAGAAATTCAAGGTAATATTACTGCCGGTTCATTGTCAATTAATGGTTCTTCCGCAATTAGAAGAACTATTAGCTTAACTATGTTAGCTAATTTAAATAATAATGATTTAACAAATTTAGATAATGATATTTCTTTAAATAAAAAAATTAAAATTTTAATTGGATATAATAATCCTTTAAGAGAATATCAAAAATATGGAGAAATTATTTGGTTTCCTTGCGGAGTTTTTTTGGTTTCTACTGCTAGTATTACTAGAGCAACTGGTGGTTGGACTATCAGTATTTCTGGTAAAGATAAAATGGTAATGCTAGATGGTAGTGTAGGTGGAATGCTACCTGCTTCTGTTACTTTCCATGAATCATATGTGTATAATAAGGATAAAACAGAAGCAGTAGTTAATTACCCTACTATTTACCAAATTATTCAAGAAGCAGTTAATCATTGGGGAGAAGAGCCAATAAACAATATTTTTATTACAGATTTAGAGGAAACCGCAAAACTTTTAGTAAAATATATTGGAGAACAACCTATATATTTAAGTAATAATTATTCTAGTTTAAGTTATACTCCTGGAGATACTTATCCTTATATGTTTATAAATGGGCAAGATATTGGATATAAAGAAACAGATTTTACTTATCCTGGAGAATTGATTTTAAAAGCTGGAGATAGTGTAGTTACTTTATTAAATAAGATTTGCGATATTTTAGGTAATTTTGAATTTTTTTATGATATAGATGGACGTTTTATTTTTCAAGAAAAGAAAAATTATTTAAATACTGGAAGTCCGCTATTAGATTTAAATATTGAAGATTATGTACAGAATTATTCAAATACAAAATATGCTTATAGTTTAACTGATTTAGATAATATTACTTCTCTTGCTATTGCTCCAAAATATGATGAAATTAAAAATGATTTTATTGTATGGGGAAAAAGAAAAACAACAGATGGTGCAGAAATAGATATTCGTTATCATTTAGCTATTGATGCTAAGCCAATTCTTAATTATTGTTTACAATATATGTGGGGTATTTATGAAAATGAAGTTTTATTAAGATATGAATTTACTTATACAAATAATCCTCCTATTAATAGTAAATTAATAGCTAGTCCTTGCAAAGAATGGCGAGAAGAATTATATAGACAAGCCTTAATTGCTTCCTTAAATAATTTAACTAATAGCAATTATGATATGGAATTATTAGCTGAATGGCGTAATTTATATGACCCTGAAAATGCAGATTGGAAAGCAACAGATAATTGGAATCCAAAAGTTTATTCTGACCCTAGAAATTTAAATTATTGGCTAGATTTTATAGATACTGGTGCAGCAATTGGTAAATACTCAGTTAATATGATTGGACGTCGCACAAAAGTTATTAATAGTTCTGAAGTAACTTGTATATATAATACAGAAGTTCCTGATGTTATTTTTATGACCCAAGAACAATGGGAAAATGTAGAAAAAAGAAAATATTATGATTCTATTGGTCAAAAATATTTTAGAATTACTGATAATTATAAATCTATTTTTGCTAGTAGTTCTACTGGTTCTAGTGCTTTTGATCAAATTCGAGAATTATTATATCAAAATTTAAGTTATAATACTCAAGTTACTATACAAGGAGTACCCAAGTATTATTTAGAACCAAATAATATTATTTATATAGAAGATATGGAAAGTAATATTATAGGAAATTATGCGATTTCTCAAATTACTTTACCTTTAACTTATTCAGGCACAATGTCAATTACAGCTACAGAAGTGCTAACTAGAGTATAAGGAGGAATAAATTAAATGGCAAATGTTGGTCAGATAATTTATAATTTAGAAGATTATAATTCTAGTGGCGGATATATTTCTACAGCTAATGGCAATACTACTCAAACTATTACTTCTGCTACTGATCCAGATTATGAAATTAATAAAATAGATATTTTTACTCGTAATCTAGTAGAAATTTATGCAAGTAAACAATTTTCTAAAGTAGGAATACAAGCTCCTCCTGGTACTAAATTAGTAATGAATACTAATAAAAATATTATGATAGGCCGCACAGGAGTTTATGAGTTGGATGAAGATATTGCTATTACTGGATTATATTTTCTTCGCCCTAAAAATTACATATTAGATACTGAAACAACAGAAAAAAATCTTTCAGATGGTAAGAAAAAGTTAGAAGCTGCGGAAACAGCTCGAAAAGTTTCTATGGCAGAACTTGAAAAAAAATATCCTGAACATAATAATGCTTACTGGGCTGAATATAATCAGATTCAGGCTGTGTATGATGAAGCTTATCGAGTGGCATTAGCACAATATAATACTGGTATTAATGGTGTATATAAACTTGATGCAGAAAATCCATACAAAGATTTATATAATGTAATTATAGATTTTATTTATTAAGGAGGTGCTATAATTGTTTAGTTTTTATGGTGGACAGCAAGGAAAAAACTTTGAGATAAAACAAATATTTAAAAATAAAGTTGCTATGGTAGCCGATTTAGACAAAAGATGGCAATCTCCTATTGGAGTTGGAGAAATTGTAATGATTTCTTATGGCCTACCTGGTGGAACTCCTGAGCAACGAGCAATTTATGATGCTAATAAAGATGTGGATACTGCAAAATATAAAAGAGCTTATAACTCTACTCTTTGGCAAAAAATTTTTACTGAAGAAGAACATGTAGGAGAAGAACCAATTAGAGGGATAGAAATTTTATATTTGTCAGACAAAAATTATGGTCTTGGTTATAAATTAATTACTTCTTTAACTGGTGAAACTCCTAGAATTAAAATTATTTTGCCATCTACTGTTCTTAATGCAGATCAAGAACCAACAGTAGATGTAGATAATAACGATACAGATTTCCCTTCGGTTTTATTCAGTTTGCCGCAAAGCCAAGTAATGGTTATGGCAGATTTAATTACTAAGAAACCTGGTGAAACTGTCATTCCTACATTAAATTATAATGAAGATGATATTAATCATCCTATCATTACTTTTACTTTGCCAGAGATGTGGGAATTTGAAATTGGAAATATTGAATATATTTCTGCGGATTCTGAGCCAAGGGCAACGATTACTTTGGACGAAGATAAACAAACAAAAAAATTGAATATGTGGTTGCCTAAAGGTTATGATTTTGCTCCTATTGATTTTAGTACTTTAGAACCAGGTCAAACACCTGAATGTTCTTTGACTTATGATAATGACCATATAGTAACAATTCATTTAAAAATTCCACGCTCACAGAAATTTCGCACTGATGTTATTACTAATCATTTAGCTCCTGCGGAATTGCCAACAGTTGAAATCTCTGCTGATCCCGATAATCCGCAGTTTACTTTTAATTTACCAGAATCAGCAGAATTTTTTTATGGAGATTTATTAGGACAATCAAAAGATATAACTTATTCTTTAGGTACTATTGTTCCTAATGCGAAAGTAGGAGATTATTATATAAATAAAGATACTGGTTTTATTTATTATATTAGTCAGATTACTGAAACTTCTACTACTTTTGTTTATTGTGCTTGTTTGGCTGGTAAAACTCCTGAAGTACAAACTGATATAAAAGATCCATTTACTGAATCAGGAGAAAGAGTAGACGTTACTGTTGAGTCTAGTTATAAAGACCCTATTGAAAAAACTGGCCCTATTCATAAGTTTATTTTTCCAACAATTCCAAATATTACTTCTACCTATGAAGATGTTGGTTCCGCAGATGAAGGAACAGTAGAAAAAAGTATTGTCGGTACTGATACTATTAATTTTAAATTTATACTACCTAGTGGCGCACGTTGGTTCGTCGGTGATGAAGTAAATGATAATAAGTTAAATACTATTATTGAAGGCGCTCAAAATGGAGACTATTACCTTTATTCTGTTGATGATATGACAGATGATTTTAGAGGTAATATATATTTATTTAATGGTACAGCTTGGACTAAGACTAATAAAAACATAGAAGGCCCAGTTGGTAAAGCTCTTAATATTAAAAATTCATATACTTTCACTGAAGCAGATGGTGTTGATACACTTGAAAATATTGGAAATAAATTAAAAGCTTATTATCCTAATGGTATAAGCTCAGATGAAATCTTGCAAGTAACTTATTCTTCTGTTGAAAATGGTGATACTGCATATTGGTATTATTATGCAAATAATGCTTGGGGAAGAGCGCAATTAACTGGTGGTGTAGCCAGCTTATTACAAGATAAGTATGATATAGATAATAGCACTAATAAAACATATACGGCTAATTATATTAATAACTTAATTGTTAATGAAATTTTAGCCGCGGATTTAGAGCGAAAAACCTATACCGCAAAAGCTATTAATGAGAAAAACAAAGAACTGCAAACAAAAATAAATGAAGTTGCAGCTTTAATTAGTGATGAACCTGCTGATAAAACAAAAGGTACTTACACTGCTAAAATAATAGATAATTTAGTTACTACTGTTGGTAATAGAATTAATTCTAATCCAGTAGATAAAGATAAAGAAACATATAATGCTAAAATTTTGGATACAAAATTAGAAGAAATTGTTGCCCAAATTAATAGTATTAATACATGGGGTAGAATTTCAGATTTATTAAATTAAAGAATAAGATATTCTGTTATAAGGGGAAGATTTTATTCTTCCCCTTATGTTTTTATATAAGGAGGAAAATTATGGCTTTATTTAAAGTTTTTTATGGAACAGAAGCTGAGATGAATCAAGTCGCAGTCAAAGAGTCTTATGCTTATATCCTAGAAGAGAATGATTGTATGTATGTCGATTTTAATAATGCTAGACATAAATTAAATGCGGGATATGCAGAGAAACTTCGGAAATTTAATGCGGCTGGAGCAGTTGAAATAGAAATTGATCCAGAAGAATTGGTTTTAAATTCTGATATTATTGATATAGAACATGGTGGCACTGGTGGCAAAACTGCAGCTGAAGCAAGAACTAATTTAGATGTTTATAGTAAAACAGAAGTAACTGATAATATTAAAACTGCTACTGATAAGGTCACTTCTAAGGCTTATCCTGCTACATTGTCCGTAGGAGCTTGGACATTAGATGGAGAAGTTTATAAAATGTCTTATTTAATTGAAACTTTGAAATGTGGTGCTGATGGTACGGTTCCGCCAATTATTACTTATACCAGTAATTTAGAAGAATATTCTAAAATTGAAAAGGCTACTGCTACTCCTGGTTTTGGAGTTACTTTCGAGATAAAAGAAAAACCTACTGATAGTATAGGTATTATTATCGTGGATAATTGTTAATAAAAATAAAATGGGTAAGAGCTAAATGCTCTTACCCATTTTTTTGTTTTATATAATATGATAATAAGGTTTTTCTTCATCAAAGATTTTCCATCTAAGAAAATCATCTAAAATAATTCCTATTAGACCTAGAATAAACCAAAGACAACTAAAAGATAAACATATTTGCCCTTTATAGTTAAAGGGTAAATGTGAATAATCCCAAATGTTAAGTTGTAATTGAATGTTTAAAATATATCCAAATAAAAATTCTAAACTTGTTATAATTGCGGTTCCAATTAATCCTTGAGTCAATAAGGACCAATTCCAGGGAATATTTTCATTTAAACTACCTAAAATTAAAAAAGATAAACCGCCTAAAATAAACATTGTCCAGTGAGTATTTCCTGAATGTATATATGTTTTGTAAACAAATTCAATTAACCAGTAAACACTTCCGCCAATCAAGAATAATATAGAATTTTTAAAAAAAGAATTAATTTTCATATTTTAATTCTATGGCTTTAATTTCCTTATAATTTTTAGCAGTATAAATTTGTGTTTTATATTGTTGCATTTTTCTATAATAAGGATAAACAAAATCAGAAATAGCTAAAGTTAAAGCAGTCAAATTTTCAACTGTCCAAGATGTACATTCTTCTTGGCGAGCATGCCATTCTAATCTAGGATTCTCTGCTCCAGCCTGAACTGCCATAGAATACTGATTCATGTTTAAGCTAATTTCTGCTTGATCTTCCTCTGTAACTCCATATTGCTTTCCATCAATCCAAGTTAAAGGATGATTAACAAGGAAATTAGCAAAAGCTTTTTTATTTTCTTCTTGTTTCATTTTTTGGTATTCTTCTAAAGAATAGTAATATATTAATTCATTTTTTTCATTATCATATTTATAAAAATTAGGTTCATAATCTTCTGGAATATTACCATCAAAAGATAAAATTCTTACTGCATCAATGGAACCTGTCATATCTGAATTAGCCAAAATGAAATGGCTATTGCAATCTGAGCCTATTACCCCTGTAGCTTCACCTTCCGAGCAAGCAATGACAATACTTGGGTTGGATTGTAATTTGATGTAGCGGATTTCCGCAAGGATATCGACTACTATATTTTCTCTATTGATTAATAAATACATTATAATATTTCAACTCCTTTAAATAATGAATGGAAATAATTATCAAGATTTTGTATAATATAAAAAGTAGTACCTTTATTTATATGTTCTCTAAAACCTCGATAGGATTCTTGAATTTCTATATCAGTTATTTTACCTTGTAGCCAAAGTTGGTGCATTTTTCTCATTTTCCTATATTGTCGCTTTATTTTCTTTTTAAATGGAGTTTGAATAATTTTATTCGTATTAGTTAAATAAAAATCCCATTTTAAATATTTAAATGGATTATGTTTATCCGAACGTCTTTTATGAGGATAATTATTTTTATCTAGTTTTATTGGACTAATTTTAATTATTTTAGTTTTTCTTTTGTTACATTTTAAATGTATTTTATTTAATTCATTTTCAATTTTATTAAGACATTCTTTTAAATATTCTTTATCATTATGCAAAATATAAATATCGTCCATATAACGCCCATAATATTTTAAATGCAAATGCTCTTTTGCATAATGGTCAATTCCATTTAATGCCAATAAAGCTAATAATTGAGATGCTTGGCTACCCAAACCTAAACTTTTATGATTAAATTCATAATAAGTACAATTTTTGTAAAATTGTTTAGGATAAATTATCTTATATTTTTGTTTTTTAATGATATAGTATTGTTTATTAGGAATAGGAACTGTATCTTTTGTAACTGAAAAACAAAAGGTATCAATAATATAATCAATTAATTTAAATACTCGTTTTTCTTTAATATAATGTTTTGCCATTTGTTTTAAAGAATTATGGTCTATTGAGTCAAAAAATTTTTGAATATCAATTCTTAAACCATAAAAAGGTTTTCCTAAACCATATGTTCTGTGCGCTGCTTGTAAATGTTTACGCACTTCTAATAAAGCAAAATCAATTCCTTTTCCTTTTAATGTAGCACAATTATCATAAATAAATTTTGGAGTTAGTTCTGGAATAAGAACTTGCGAACATAATGTATTTTGTGCCAATCTGTCATAAATATGGCACGCTCTTATATCTCTAGGTTTGCCCCGCTCAATTATACTAAAACTGTTAAAAACTAATTGTTCATAACTGTCATTTTCTAATTGTTCTTTAAGCGTTAAGATGTTATTTAATCTATTTTCTTCAAAATTAACTGTACTATCTTTCCATCTTACGTTTCGGCAAATAGAATAAGAAGAATCATAAAAAGCGTCAAAATTACAAAAACGCTGGAAAAGATTTTCTTCTATAAAAAATTCTCCTTTTTTTATCATGCGGTGCTAGATTGTGTGCTCTGACACGCACATCCGCAATCTTAATTAATTATCTATATAGATAAAAGGTTAAATTCTCCTTAAATGAAAGCTATCTATTATAATCTAAGTCTTTTGTTTAATATTTCCTCTCCTTCTTGGTTTTAAAACCAATGCGTCCAGAAAATACCAAAATAGATGAGTTATAACATAGGTTATAATTTTCTGGGGTAACACTTAGTCGTCTCAGCCGATGTCGCCTACGGCTCCATCACCAGAGACAGTTAGAGTTCTCATCTAATCGGGTGCGAGGTAATTGTTGTTGTTGTAGTTGGTATTGTTCGCATTACCATCAGAGTTGACATTGCACACATTGTTCGAGTTGTTAGAGCTACGAGACCCGCGATATTTTAGAATTTAACCGAATAAAAAATTATTTGTATCGCTGAGAATAAATTAGATTATCTCTATTTATTCTATCAAGAAGATTTTGTTTTAATTTGTAAGTAAGTTTAGCAACATATTTGAAAGATTTATTTTTCTTTTTATTATTTAACCCATATTCATAAATACATAAATCTAATTGCCTTAAAATTGAATCACAATATCTTATTGATTTATTAAAGTAATCCGCTCTTTCAACTAAAGTTTTTTTATTTTTTAGATTGATTAAACTAGCAGAGAAAGCATATCCATGTGCGTTTTTAGCACATTTTAAAATATCTGCGCCAAAGGCTGAATAATAGTATGGATTACCAAGAATACCTGGTTTTATATGAGAACCATCATCTAATTCTTGATATGGACGAACTAAAATCAATACTTGATGAACTAACTTTCTTGCATCATTTAAATAATCATTTTTAGATTGATGCCTATCTTTTTTTCTTACTGACAAATTAAAAACCTCCTTTAAATAACGTACAAATAATATTATATCAGAAAATTTTTAAAAAGTCAAAAGAAAAAAAATTTTTTTTAGAAAAATTTTTCCCAGAAAAGGTGAAAGCATTTTTATACTATGGCATTGGCCCTTTTGGGCCAATGCCAATATAACCTTACTGTGTAACTTTACAGTTATCCAATAACGAAAGCGGGTGCGAGGTAACGGCTGATGCCGTAGCTGGTATAGGACGCATCACCACCAGAGTAGACAACGCACACACGGTTCGAGCTGTCAGAGCTACGAGACCGCTCCCAATACCAGTTGGAACCTCCTGAACTATCACCATTAGCATCTTGAATATTTTTTATGCGAGAACTATCGCTTGTATAATAATCATAAGCAGCATTATATCCTTGAGTACATTCTGCTTTGGAGGTAGTAGAATTAGCAACACTTATAACTGACCAACTATCTAAACCCATCTCTCTCTCAGAAGGAATCCAAACAGTTTCATCATTATAAGTGACGCTAGCATTTCTACTATTATCATAATCAGGGCAAGTACCTTTAGATACTGTTTTTATAGATGTTTTGGCTGCACAAGCATTATAAAAATCTTGACAATAACTTCTAGCATTAGAACCAATCCACTGAGCATTATTATCACTAAAAGTAGTTGTATTAGGCAGAAGATAAGCACTTTGGAAAGCTAAAGTTTTATTTCCATCTTTGTCATAACCAATACAACGCATTGTAACAGCGTTTGCTCCTAAAACGCTAGTAGACAAATTCATTTTTTTAGTTTTACCAACTAAAGCTTGACGTTCTGAAGCAGAAGAATTGTTAAGCCAAGATTTTAAGCCAGCCCACCAAGAAGCATCTCCTGCAGCACTTTCGTTTCCCCAAGTCCAATATGTAGCAGTAACCGCGATTTGTTTATTTGCAGGAGCTGTATAATTGGTATTAGCTGCTATTGATACAGTAATAGTAGCAGTTCCCGCAGTTGTACCATTACCCTTAATAGTAATTGTTTTACCACTTACTGTTGCTGAAGCCACATTGGAACTGCTAGAAGTTACAGAAATTGTACCAGTAGAATTAGTGGTCACAGTAACTTTTACACCAGTAGAATAATTAGATGCGTCAATAGAAACAGTAGAAGTGCTTAGACTTAATGTTCCTGTTGCTTTTTGAATAGACCAATCAACATTTTTCGCAGTTGTTGTCTTATCAGGCCATCTGTAATTATTTTTAGGAGTAAAAGTAGCTGTATATTTTCCTGCATTAATTCCAGATGTAGTTCCTCCAATAGTCATATAACTTGTATTATAATTTGACCAATTTGGACTTTGTGAATTGGCGTTATAAATTAAAGTTCCAGTCTGAGAAGGAATAGGAACTGTTTTTCTTTCTACTGTTACAGAAAAAGTAGTAGTTTTAGTAATACTATTTTCTGTATAAGAAACAGTAATTGTTTGAGTACCAACTGTATTTAAAACAGAAGGTGAAGTTGTCCAACCAGAAATAGTAGCGGTTTTACCATCAGAATAAGTGGCAGTAACAGACATTCCGGCAGATTCAAACGTCTCGCCATATTCATAAATTGTCTTAGTTGGTTTTGTGTTTGTGATGCCGGTTAGTGCATGGATAACAGTAACTGCTTGTTCGGTGGTACAAGTAACTCCTCCCTCAGAGTAAGTAATAGTAACTTTAGTTACTCCATCAGTTAAAGGAGAAGGTGTTACAGTATATCCAGTTACCGCAGCAGAAGAAACAATAATATTATCAATGGCATAATTGGCAGTTATAACCATTCCTGTTGTTTCAAAATCTTGCCCAGCAACATAAGATGTGCGGTTTGGTGGAGTAGTAACTTCAATAGAGTGGAGTGCTATTGAACTTCCGCCACCTTTTCCGCCTTGTTCAGTTAAAATACATTTAACAGGCAAGGTATAAGACCTCCTTATCAAGAATTATTATTAGAGTTTTAAAACTCCATCATTATTTATAGAATAAAGTACACCTT
>ERZ1023658.133-NODE-133-length-29244-cov-17.789578_pt1 | contig 29244 bp, 41 predicted proteins | sample MGYA00380339_ERZ1023658 | MGnify/ENA primary metagenome ERZ1023658 (study PRJEB33179, sample SAMN07448981) | human gut metagenome | biome: Human-gut; feature: Human associated habitat; material: Faeces | host: Homo sapiens | place: India: Bhopal | collected... | reverse complement strand
CACCAAGAATTTAATAATTATTGTTATAGTATTCTAGTATTATTATTTTCAGTAAACCTATTTAATTCATCTTCTGTAATTCTTAATTCAAGACCATCATAATATTTATGGTGAATAAGACCATCTTTATATATCTTATATCTAGGTAATCTTATTAAACAATCACTAAGACAATAAACAGATTTAATAATATCATTATAATCTTCTTCTGTTATATATTCAGAGAAGTCATTTAATAATCTAGATAGGAATGTAAGAATAATTACTTTATTTACTTCTTTATTCTTAACATATCCTGATTTAGATAATATGTCAAAGTACTTATTTAAAGTATCTACTGTAATTAAATTAAAGTCTTCCATTACATCCACAATTAGGTAATACTGCATTAGATTCTATATCACTATAAAATCTCTTCCATAACTCTATAGCTAAAGGATATTGATTAGTTTTTAAAGCTAAATCTATAGCATTAAATTGAAGAATGGCATTAATAAAGTTATCAGGTGTACTACATTCTCTTCCTAATTCCTTTACATATTGTATCATAGTATTATAAAGTAATTGTACATCTACTAATGTATGTAAAGCTTTATTTTCATCCCATCTACATGGAGTATCTGCTGCTGGTGTTCCTCCTGCTATAGCATATACAAAGAACATAGTTTTATGTATATCTACATTTAATTCTTTAGCACTTATATATATTCTAACTCTATTATTATTTGAGAAGAAAACATTCTCTTCCATTTTTGTAGTAATACAAGGATTATTTTCATAAGAAGTATCTTCTTCAGAATTAAATGTCTTAGTATATATAGCCTTATTACTAGGACCATTAGCTATAAATGTATCTTGAGTATCAATAACTATACTATCAATATACATATCTTTAAAGTATTCATCTTCTTCAATTTGTACATCAATAATTATGTAGTCATCTTCAATTTTAAGTTCATTAAATCTTATCATATTATAAATAATTAAATGAAACAATAAAGGGTAGGAATAAACTCCTACCCTATATATTATGATACTGCACCAGCATCCACACCTGTAGCAGTTTTAAGAGCTGTAATAAGCTTAGTAAGTTCTGCTGCTGTAGCACAAACTACTGTAATAGTTCTCTCAGATTTAGCTACCTCTACACCTGGACCAACATAAGCAAAATGAATATCCAATGTACTATAAGCCTTGGTCTCATCAACAAGTGGCTTGAAGTCAAAGTTATCAGGATATGTAGCTTCTCTATAAATATCACCTCTAGTACCATGATAGAACCACTCCATATCTGCAATCTGCTTACCATTCTGGATTTCATCACCAGTTTCTTTTTCTACAGTACCCCAGATTACATCATCACCATCCATGAGAATAGTACCACAAGTAGTATTGAAATTAACAGGCTCTACTTGAGCTACACCTCTTCTCCAAGGTTGCTCAACTTCATCAATGATAATATCAGTATAAGTCTCTGTAGAGTTAAGAGCAGCAAGATTCTGCATCTTACCATTAAGAAGTACTGCTACTTCTGAATCCTTCTCACCACTAGCTGCACTATCATTCTTAGTGAGCAATACATTAAGAATAGGTGAAGGCTCTCTACTAAGATTCTTAGCAAGATTAACTGCCATAGCCTTGTAAAAATCTGATTTAGTCATACCTTTTACTGCATGAACTGCACCAAACTTAATATGAGTAGAATCATCACCAAGAGCTACAAAGTTTCTTACCTCAACATTAAGTACATAATCTTGACCACTAATAGGGTCTGCATTAAGGATTACTGACTGAGAATTAAGAGTTCTAGCCATATCAGCAGCCTTAGTTGCCTTAGCATAAAGAAGATTCTTAATACTAATAAGGTCACTGGTAATTGTATCCTCTGTATCCTTATAAACAAGATATACATTACTCTTAGCAGTATCTACCTTAAGTGTTAAATCACCTACTGCTGCAAGAGCAGATTCACTGTCCTTATATGCTTTCATTACATATAAGTTTCTAAATTGATTATCTGAACCAATAAACATATTATTAAATATTTAATTAAACATATGCATAATTAATTATGCGTTATTACTTTTTACTTTACTTTGAACAGCTAATTGTACTGCTCTTTGAACTATCCTTTCATGTAATATAGGATTAGTTTCACCATTTGATACTTTTGTATCACCATTATTAATACTTAAATTATCTTCTAATGCTACTAATATAATAGGATTAGGTTTCTTTAAATATCTTACCTTATAATTAGATATACTATACTTTGATATAAGTTCTATTTTATTATCAAAATCTAATCTAATTACCTTTCTACTATTAGGAGATTTAAAAGGATTCTTTAGTACTTTATCTAAATCATCATGTATAGTAGGAACTACTGATACTATTTTATTATTAATACAGTTACTCTCATCACTTAAAGTACATTGTTCATATATCATAAATAATATATCATTACTTATTTCTACTTTATATGATTTGAAATTGTTATTTATTAAAGTCTCATCCTGCTCTCCTATAGGAACATAGTTATCTGTTCTAATAAGATTACTTAAGTATTTTCTAACTTCTTCTGATTGTTCTAATTCCTGATAAAGCTCTAGAACTATCTGTTCTTGAGCTTTAGTCAGAAATATAGATTTTTCATATTCATCAAAAGCTAAATTATTTTGTTCCCCAAAGTTATCTTTAGTTATGTATGGTTGTAATAAAGTATCAAATGAATTACTGAATTCCTGTACATTCATTATCTATTAGCTTGTTGAATATTATAACCTTTATCTGTACCACTCTGATTACCCCCTTGAATATGAGAAGCAGCAGTACCTTCCATTGCTATTTTAGCAAGTTCTACTGCTCTTTGAAGAATTTCCTGATGAAGAATAGGATCTAACTCACATTCAGTATTGTCACTTTTACCTTCAATAGAAAGACCTTCAATACTACCCAAAACTATAGGTGTAGGTTTCTTAATATATCTGATAGAATACTTAGTTAAAACATCCTCTGGACCAACAATAATCTCTACAGAATTCTTTTTGTTACTATTATCAAGAATTCTCCAAGCCTGATATAATAAAGGTCTCTTGAAAGGCTTATACATAAGTCTGCTATACTCTTTATAATCTAAAGGAATAACAGTAAGTCTCACTGTTCCTGTACCAGCATTATTAGGTCTAGTGACATCAGCAAACTCATTGATAAACATCATAATATCTGTATCTAATGATATTTTCTTAGTATTAGAATGAATATCAAATGTAGCTGCTGTAAAATTTGTATCTGTATAAGTCTTAGTTCTAAGAATCATAGAAAAATCTATTTGTCTCTTTTCTGAACCATCAAAACCTTCTTGAGGTTTATTAGTCTTAGGGTCAAAATAAGACTTGATTATTTCATCTTGAGCCTTAGTTAAGAATACACTCTTTTCATAGTTATCAAGACCTGGAGCTTGGTTTGAAGTTATATTATTATAAAGTACTTCAAACTGATTTGAAAACTCTAAATTAGTCATATTGTTTTATATTTAATTAGAATTAGTCATATAAAATATATGACCATTATATATTAATCTTCCTTTAACTTTCCTTCAAGCATCAACTTAATAGTTTGATTCTTAGGAAGATTAAGGAATCTAGCTGCATTATTCAATGTAGGCTCTTCATTATTACTACAAAGAGGAATATTATTTTCTGTAAGATAATGATAATTACCTTTAAGATAAATATTACCTGCTTCAATAGACTTCTTAATAAGAACCTTAGAACTTAAATATTCATCAGTAACTATATTTAAGAATGTCTTAGGATTAGCTTGAATAAGTTCATTAATCTTATTCTTTAAGAACTCACTCTTAGTATTTACATCAAGTGGTCTCATAGTAAGAAGTTCAATGACTACTCTCATAGTATCATTATCATCTTCAATCTTACCAAATTCCTTATAACACTGCATTGTAGCTGATACATTACCACTAAGTTTCTTAGCTTCTGCACCCTCTTCAATAATTACAAACTGGTAAGTAGCTTTAGGTCTATCTTCAAGTTCCTTTAAGGAAGGACAGATAAAATTCTTATTAGCTAAGAGAATCTTATATTTGATATAATCATCTGCAATACTAAGGTCAAAGTAATTATCTTTCTTATAAAGAGTTACTTTATTAATACCTTGTGGATTACCACTATCCCAGAAATTATTATGTCTATTATATACACTTAAATCACCATCTTCAAGACCCATATAACTTTCAAGGAATTCCTTTTCTTTATTAGTAAGTACATTAACATAAACACCACTAGATGCAAGTCTTGGTACTACATAAGTCTTAAAAGAAGTATCTGCCATACCTCCAGATAATACATGTCTAGGATTAGTAGTATTAGCCCAAAGACCTCCCATCTTAGGAATATATCTTACAATGATTTTCTCATTTCTAAGACAAGATACTAATTCATCATTATCTTCTTCAATCACCTTTTTAACCTTCTTTTGTTTAGTTACTTTCTTTTCTTTATTTTCTACAGGGATTACCTTTGTTGGTAATTCCAAATCATCTAAAATTTCTTCCATATTTATTCTTCTCTTTTTAATTTAAAAATAAAAGGAAGGATAAGAATGTTATCCTTAAATCCTTCCTTTTTATTTATACTTATGCTGACAAAATATCAGGGATAAGTGACATTACTCTTGTAGGGTCTTTGATAATAACACCAAAGGTATCCATCTTGTGTACCTCTGTACTATCTTCATCAGTAGAAGCATAATCAACTGAATATTGTCCAGTAAATGGATTTCTTATACCAGGAATATAGCTTCTAGTCTCTGGTCTACCCTTAATTCTAATCTTCTGAATGTTTGGTTCCTCAACATTACCAATATCAAAGATGTCATATCTATAAGATTCTGCTACATAAGTAGAGCCAGGCATCTTGATTTTATTTCTTACAGTATCATCATAGCTGTCATCTACTTCTACCTTAATATGAATACCATTAGGTGCAAGGAATTCAGTGAATTGGAAACCAGCTTTAAGTGCATTAGTATGCATTTGAGAAGTAGTCTTAGTTACAGCATTTACTGAACTATTATCAAGTACAATTTGCTGCCAACCACTACCATCTTTAAGTACTGCCTCATGGAACTGAATAGCACCAGCTTCACCAGTTTTAAGGATAAACATTCTATTATTAAAACCAAGTTTACCTGCACTAATAGAACCAAGGGCATCAACAAGAAGTTTAATATTAAAGTGATTATAATAAATCACATTACCTGCTTCCATTTGTTCTCTTAAACCACTACCTGCCTTAATAACTGCACCACCAAAATCATAGTTATTATAAGTACCATCATTAAGTCTGGTAGATGTACCAAACATCATAGCATTGTTCTTATACATTTGGAACTTCTCTTCAAGTTTCAAGTCTTCTAAGTGAATCCACTTATTAACTGTAGTATGAGTATAACCACTTTCAGTCTTCTGAATTACAGGAACACCTACAGCAAGCTTTTGGTCAAGTCTATTGCCAGGCACTTTATGCTTAATTCTAATAGTAGTCCACTCATTTCTCATACTAGTTGGGAGAGAACCATTTATACCACCAACACCTCTTGAGAATTCTCTACTTACTGGAGCATATTCAGTTGAGAATCTTTCACCAGTTTGAAGCCTTTCTCTAGGAATACCACCATTATTGTGACCATAAGTCTGTACCTTATAAAGATAATTACTACCAGACTCTACAGGTTCAGCAATAATTCTAATCTGATAAAGCTCATTAAGCTCACCAAAGATTACTTCACCAAGGAAGAAATAAGCCTCATTAAACTCAAGATAGAAAGGAGCACCATTAGCACCAACATTAGCACCTTCTGCTGTAATAGGAGTTTTATTCTCATCTAAAGCTCTAACAAGGGCTACATTTCTACGGTCACTACCAATAACATCCCAAGTAATTTCTTGGTCATTATCTAACTCTAAAGTAGGAAACTGTGATAAGAATGTATCAAGAGTTTTACCATTTTTAAAAGCTAAGAGTTGCACCATGAAGCTTGATAACTTCTGTGGAGCTAAAAGACCCATAGCTGCAAGAGAGTTTTCTTTCATTACACCATTCCAAGTTGTGAATGGTCGCATCTGAAATCTACTTAATTTTCCAGACATATTTATATAAATTTAAACATTAATAATCATATTAAATGTCTAGCTGCATACCTTGACCTAAGTAAGAACTCTCATCAAAACTTACAAACCCAAGAGAGCCATCATTATTTCTAGATGTAGAATTAATTACTTTTTCAAGGTTAGCTAAACCTTTCTTTACCTCTTTTTTAGCTTGCTTACTTCCTAATTTACTCCAATCTTTAAAGCCATTTGTTAATGTATAACAAATAGCAAAGTTCTTCATAGCTTCAATGGTATTCTCTGACTGATACTTCTGTAAAGCAGTCATATAATTACCATTAGAATCCTTATGTACTGGCTTAGTAATAAAGTCATAGATTTTAGTTCTAGTAGCTTTATCTACATCTACATCACCATAAAGATTCTTGTCTTCCATGATAGATTTCTTAAGGTTTTCAGATTGTTTAGTTCTTTCTTCTGCAAGCTTCTTTTCATTTTCCTTTGCACTATCAAGTATCTCCTTATACTTGTTATTATAGAAATCCTTAACTCCCTGTAAAGCATCCTTAGCATCATCTATATCTGTACCATTTTCAATGGCATCATTAACCATCTTTTCAGCTCTAGTTTTACTAAAACCTCTATTAAGATAATCATTATAAATAAGTTGTTTTCTAAGGTTTTCACCTTCTTCATCTTCAGCACTTAAAGAATCATCATTAATATTATTAAGATAATCAATAGTACTTTCATATTGCTGAACTACACTAGGTTCTACTTTATTGTTAAGAGCTTCATTAATTCTCTTTTCTTTTTCTGTAAATCTAGCATTAATCTGTTCTTCAATAATCTTCTGAAAATCTTCAGGTGTCTTTACATTTTGGATTGTTTCTTTATCAAGGTCAGGGAAGATACCATCTACAACAAGTGCATCAGTAATGGAAGAGTAGAAGTTTTTGTTTTTAGGAGAAGAACTGACACCATTATTGTCAGTATCTCCCTTTCCTTGTATATCTTCATCTTCACTACCTACGCTCTCTTTTTGTGAAGTTCCAAATGGATTATCTTCATCAAAATCAGTAGTTTCTTCTTTCTTTTCTTCTTTAGGTTCCTCTTTAGGTTCTTTCTTAGGAGGTTCCTCAAATAAAGTGGCAATTTCATCACCACTTAAAATATTATCCAAATCTAATTCTTCCATATTATTTTTTCTCCATTAGTTAAATTTCTCTGCAAAGATAATATATATTTAACATATATAAAAACTTATAATAAAAATAATTATAAGTTCTATATAATTTTAATTATTATTCTATTTTTAATGTAATTTTTTCCTTTTTATTTTTAGCTCCTGTAAGAAAAGATATAAACTTTTCACAAGTAACTCTACTATTAAGCACTTTACCAACTACTTTGTTTTGACCTAAAATTACACATCCAGAAGAATCCTTGTCTGTATTACCACTATGAAATCTTATACCATCAAAACCTTTAACATTAAGTATTATAGGTAATTGCTTTTTAAATCTAGGACTATAAGTTATATCTACATTATAATTACCAGTAGGTATAGCAGTTTCATGCTTAACTTTAATCTTAAGTATTTCTTCTACTGACATAGTATCTTTAAGACCTCTATCCTTATCTTCTAATGTGTCACAGAAATATTTATTATCAACATAAAGTTTACCTATAGTATATGTAGATTTCTTAGCTATCCTTTTTATTATTATCTCCATTTTCTGATAATTTATTAAGTTGTTTTTCAGTTAATCTAGACCTTCTATCACATATCTTAATCTGACAAGCTAAAGGATATAAAGAATCTACTGTAGCTTGTAATTTATGTATAGTAGTTCTATCATTTTCTCTTAACTCTATAATAAGATTTAATTGCTTTCTAGTATCTTCAACTATTTCTTTATATATGTCTAACTGTTTTTGTATATTATTTAATTCATTACCATCTACTTCTACATTATATTTCCTTCTAGCTAATATCCAAGTAACTATACTTGTAATAATAGCTATTCCCCCATTAATAAGTAAGTCTATCATTTCTTAAAATGCTTATATATAATAATTATGAATATTAATAAAGAGAATAAACCTATATACATTAATATTTTCTGTACTACATTTAATTGATTCTTTACTTTAATTTCTGTTACTTTCTGTAATCTAGTTATAGTATCAGCTTTATTAATAGTTATAGTATCTTTTAAGTACTTATATTTATATCTATAAGCTACTTTATTATTGTATACAGTATCTCCTTTCTGTATAATATAAACACTATCCTTTAAATAAATAGAATCATACTTAACCTTATCTATATATTTAATTTCAGTTTTTATCTGAGGTATAGGAACTTCTACTATTTTCTCCTTCACTTTACAGGAGCCTAATAGTAAAGTCATAAATAATAAAAATAAAATCTTTCTCATATTTTAAGTCTTTAATAATGTGCAAAGATAATACAAAAAAATCTCTTATGCAAGAACATAAGAGATTTAATTATTAAAGCTTAAAATAATCTTTTACTTTATTTCCAGTATAATCTTCATCCATAAACCAGAATACCATAGCTGATTTAATTATCTTATCATCTATATCATTAAACCACTTATGAAATAGTGTAGAATAATCATGATATTGTGCATTAATTGCTACATAAACATCATCACAAGTATACTTAGTATCTATAGAACTTTTATACTTATTATATATGTCTTTAGCTGTAGCTAAATCATATTTTTCACCTTCATATTTTCTACCATCATTATAATGATACATAGATTTTACTTTATCAATAACTTTGGTCCTATAAGGAGAAACAGGTTCTTCAATATTAACCTCTCTCATTAAATCTTCTTTATCTGATGCTGAAATAAGACCTCTTCTATATAGTATATCAAGTAGTTTTTCCATAGTATTAATTATTAAACATTGATTTCAGTAAATCAATATCACTGGTAGTAAGTGTTATTTTCTGATTAAATAAAGACATAGTAACTTTACCATTACCTATATGGAATATACTATAGTCAAACTCATTACTATCCATTAAGCTAGTAGTCATTTCTTCTAATAAACCTATTACATCTATTTCATCATTATCATCTTTAATTAAATCTAAAAAACTATTTACTTTATTTATATTATTATCTATTATTCTTTTTATTATAGGTTTAAAGAAGCTTATTATAGGAGTATTAATTGTATCTAATTGAGTATTAATATACTGTTTTAATACAGTTATAATCTTTTCTTTTTTCATATTATTTACTCTTTAAAAATTCATTATATGTTGCATTAGGATGAGTTTTACTATATTCTTTAAACTCATTAAATAAATCTAATTCCCTAGTATCCTCTTCAACTATCTTAGCTTTTAACTTACCTATTAACTCTAGTTGCTTGCTGAGTAATTCCTTATTATTAGTTTCCACTTTTGATTTTACAAGTTTAACTAATTCACTCCATACTAAACCTTGTAATTTAGTATTTACTTCTGCATACTCTTTATTCTGTAACATCTTACCCTGCTGTATAGGAGTAAGAGTATTAATTTCAGAATCTATCTTATCCCATAAAGGAGTACCTTCATTTTGCTTTAACTGCATTAATCTTTGCTGATACTCTTTAGATTTAGCTATCTGTGTATCTAAATCATCAAGATAAGGATTACTACCTAATATAAATTGATTTACTGGATTCATAATTAATTATTTTAAAGGTTAAAAGTAGGTAGTATAAACTACCTACTTATTTATTTATCTGATGCAGGTACAACCACATAATGGGTTATAAGTACTAGCCTTAGTTGTAGTAGTACCTGTAGTAACATCTGCAATAGATACAGGATAGAATGTACTATTTACATAGTTTACAATCTTATTATCTGCACATTGTCTTCTTTCTCTTTCAAGAGCTACAAGATTCTCAGCATTAGCATTAACACCATTAATCTGCATAGATAATACTTTATCTCTCCACTTATCAGCTTCTGCATTAACTGCTAACTTAGTTTCTATATCAGAAATTCTCTTTTCTACTGCATCTTTAGAATCTCTATTATACTTATACAAACCAAATGCAGCTTCATTTAACTTAGCTAAGATATTATCATCACTATCTCTATAGCCTTTGTAGAGTCTAAAATCAGCCTCTATCTGTCCCTTATAAGAACTGAATTTCTCAGCTACATCAATTTCTCTAGCATTCTTAGCATTCTCCATAGTATTTAACTTCAATGCCCACATTTCATTGGTAAGATTTAAATCATCTTGCCATTCTTTAGTAATAGCATCATAGACTGTAGGTCCATCATTAGTACTAATACCACCATTGATATTAACATTCTCTGGCATAGATACTGTACTCTTAGTGCCAAATAAATTACCTAAACCATTACTATTAAGTAAAGATAAAGCTGTACCTGCAATACCAAAACCGAGAGCTGTTCCTGCTAAACTCTTAGAAGCATACTCTTTTTTGTTTTCATCATGTATTTCCATAGTATTAAATTTTAAAGGTTAAACATTTAAACTACTGCAAAGATACAAAGAAAAAGGATGCTAACAAAATCTTTTTAGATTTGTCAACATCCTTATTATTTTTAACTATTATTTTTAATATATTTATCTAATTCTTCTATAGACCACTTTCTAACATCTCCTGCTTTCTTAGTACCTTCACTAATTAAACCCTTTCTTCTAAGCATATTAAATTTAGTTTCACTTACTCTTAAATGTCTACAAGCTTCTAATCTAGTAAGTTTATTAGGTATTTTAGGTTTATTATATCTAGATACTAATTCACCTATAGCACTAGCAATTTCAATAGTTTGAGATTCATCAATATTAGAATTACCTGAATCTATATCATTTACTATTTTCATCAATAAGTCTCTTAATTCCTTCAACATATGTAATTCTTAATTTAATACTTGTAACTATTAATAATATGAAACCTAAATATAACATACTTATTCTAAAGAATCCAAGTAAATATCCTAAGCCTATAAATCTATGAATAGACATAAGCCATAATCCTACTAGTACATAAATAGTATAAAGTTTATGTATTAAGCAAAATTTAAAGCAATGTGTCCAAACTAGTACCATTATACTACATAAAGTAAGTATTGACATTTCACTTATACATAAATTAAATCCCAATAATGAAAATATAATGTGTAATAACATTAATAACACACATATTATAGGTACATATTTTAATGATAAAATACATAGTTTACATTGACTTTTACTTATATAACGTTTCATATTATTTTCTTTTTAAATAAAAGTATAGTATTAAAAATAAACTTATTCCTGCTATTATCATTTGTAGGCATAGATACTCTAAATCATTAATAGGTATTCCTATGTATAAATCTATTATATTTATAATCCAAGTAACTACTATATAATGTAGAAACATTCTATGATACTCACAGAATTTAAAAGTATAAGAAGCTATATAAATAAACAGCATAGGAATTAAAGATACTCCTCCTATATAACTTAATATTACTAAGTCTATATTAAAGTAAGATAATATAGAATTTAATAATGTAATAAAAGCTAATAGCATTGGAAGTATCTTTAATACTATTACTGTTATCTTATAAAGTAATTTATCCATTACTTCTTTTTCTTAAGTTTACCACCACAAGCATATCTTCTTGAGGTCTTAGTAACTCCTGCTTTAGGAGTTACTGGTTTTGCTCTACCAGTACTTTTTCTCATAATAATATATTTTAACTAATTAAAATTGTTTTAAAGTTTATAGTGTATGCTTTATTATCCTTTTTAATTACTCGTATATAAGCACCTGAAGGCATTAATATACTATCTACATTAACAGTACCATCATGACCTTCTGGGTTTGCTTTCCATAAGTAAGATTGCGTAGAAGTATTACATACTAAACTACTATCATTTATTTCTGATATAATATCTAATATAGCCCCATTTGGAGCATCTTTAAACCAATCATAAATATTCATCTCTGTATTTACTATATTAAATATAGTAATTTGATAAGTATGACCTAGATAGGATACATCAACAACATCTGGAATATCACTATCCTCAAATGTATAATCTCTGAAATTATTCACATAGGGTGCTAAATTATTTACTATTTTAGTTACAAGACGTTTTAATCCATTTAAATCTAAAAATTTCATATTAATTAATTTTTAAAGTTATTATTAAGTAAATAAAGCATCAATCTCTGCTGTAGTTATTGCAGAGTCTGCTGTAGCACCTGAAGATATACCATCAAGCTTGGACTTGTATGCTGAAGTGAAGTCGTGGGTAGAAAGTCCCTTTCCGCTTACCACGTCTACTTTCTTCGCAAGGGCTGCATTTACGTCTGCCGTCTTAGCATAAGGCGACAAGTCATATGTGGTGTTTGTGTCAGTCCATGGAACATTAACGTATGCCTTGCCGTTGCCGTCAAGCACAACTGGGTAGTTCTTGCCACTCTGTGAATAACCAAGGGTAATACCACCCTTTGTGGTTGAACTTGCGGTTGGCAAAGAGTAATTATTGGCATTGTTTGCTATTCCATCAAGTTTATTTTTATCTGATGCAATCATAAGACCAGCTCGATTACTTGAAGCTCCAAACAGTTCCAACGAACTCAAATCATGTCCATCTACAGCAATAAATTTTATAAAAATAGAAGTTGTGGCATAATTAGCATTTACGCTTTGTGCTGCCTCACTCTTCTTAGCATAATCTGCAAGGTCTACTGTAGCACGGAAGTCTCCGAGTTTTTCCCACTTTGAAGCATCATAAGTTGCACTGGTATCACCAGTATAAATATATTCCTCATATTGATTCTGTGTAACACCACCAGTATCTTTAATAAGATAAATATGCTTCTTAATATTAGTTGTAGGAAGAGCAGTTACTACTTCTGCAACTGTAGTATCAAGATTACCTAATTGGGCTAATGGAACATAACCATTTGAATCAAGTCCTGCAACACCATTAGCTGAATTAATTCCTTTAACTGAACCATTTGCTATAAGAACTTGTGTAGCTGTACCACCAATTCTAGTAAAAGAATTAGCAGTAATATTTCCATCCTGTATATCTAAGTTATATACAGTGGAGCTACCACCACCCTGATCTTCATCAGTATAACTCATTGTTATACGAGTTGGGGATATAGCAACTTCTTTATCAGAATATGATGAACCATCCAGCACTCTTAATGCAACAGCCTCCTCATTATTTATAACTACTGAACCATCAATACTTCCACCTTTTAATGACAAATAATTATTACCAGCCCAAGTTTTTACTTTACCAAAAAAATGAGTTAAACCATTTAAATCTAAAAATTTCATATCTAAATATTAATTAAAAGTTATTCAAATAAATTATCTATTTCAATATTAGCAATAGGAATAAGTGTTTCCTTTAAATACTTTTCAAAGTCTAAATTATACCATTTATCTTCCTCAGAAAACTCTTCTAAAGTTCCTTTAAATTGATAAAATTGCCAATTACCATTTACATCTTGAAAAGTAATAAATAAACCCTCTCTTCTTTGTAATTCAGGTACTAAATTAATAGCTTCTGATAAAGAAATATAATGTTCATCATACTTATTACTAATATTAATTATATCTTTATCTCCTAAAGATATTTGTTCAAGAAAATCTACAATTTTAATTTTCTTATTTTTACCATTTTGTACTATGGATATAATATCTTTAGGAGTAACAGGCTCTGCATTAGGTAACTCACTGTCTTTTACACTAACTTTAAATAGAGCTTGTTGTATTTTTAGAATATCTTCCCTTGTAAAAAACATATTTATACTTTTCTAAATTGTTCATTAAAATCTGTTATCCTAAGACCACTGAAGTCAATGTGGTCTATATCATATATACCTATATTTCTCCAAGCAGATATACACTTATTATATACTTTTATATTATTATGATATATCCATAGTAAAGATGTATCTATTGGTGCCTGTTCACTTTTAGAATATTCTAATTTATCTATCTTGGAAGAAATAAAAGCATTTAGTTTTTTATCTTCTGTATACATATTATACTTGTATTAAACCACTAGTTCTAAATTGCGCTAATAAATTATTTACTACTCCAGCTACTTGACCAATAGTAGCAGTATCTGCATTTAAGTCTGCTATATTAGTGATAGCTTTAACTCCACCTAAAATATTCTTAGTAGCAGTTGGTAATGTGTAATTTTGCAGATTAGCCAATTTATTCTTTTCTGCTGTAGTATAATCATTACTAGATAATTGTTTACCTTCAACTTTGTCTACTTTATTATTTAATTCAGTTGAAAAGTCTTTTAAGGTAAATTCCTCATCTTTACTTACTACTCCTTCAATAGATATTAAATATTTAACTGCATGACCCTCACTTGTTATAATAAGTGCTGTACCTCCTGTAGTAGGAAGCCAAGAAGCAGTACCATATCCATAATTAATATCTGTAAAGAAAGTATGGTCATTAGTTTGAATAGATTGAAGTTTCTTTAAATTATTAGCTTTAATTTCATCACTATCTCCTATTTCTAATTCTACTACACCTTGTTCTGAACCAAATATAGATAGGTCTTTTTTAACTTCTCCCATTTCTTTATCTAATGAATCTACTTTTTCTTCAAGTTCTTTCCTATCTTCATTAGATTCTCCTAAAGTAGTCCAAGTACCATTATTATAATATTTAGCAGTATTACCACATACCCAAATAACATTATTATCATTAGGCATATCAGACTGTACTACAAGTTGATTTATTATTTTCATTGTTTATTATTTACTTGTTTATGAATTTGTTGTCTTTTAATTGATAATTCCTTATCAAGTTTTTCCTTTAAGAAATTAAGATTAGTATCAAACTGTCTTCTATTTTCATCTAGTTTAGCTTGCTCCATAGAATTATCAGGTTCCTCTATAGGAGTTTCTTTAGAAGCTGCATTAATCTGAGCAACTAATATCTTAGTCTCATTATTCTCTTGATTCATCTTATATTCTTGCTCTCTTTGAAGTTGTTCACTCTCAGCTTTCTGTTGTAAAGTAGCTTGAGCTTGTTGTGCTTCCTGTTGTTGAGATTGTTGTAATTGCTGTAATTTGGCATTCTCATCTTTCTTAACCATATTAATTTTTTCAGCAAGGGAAGCTGTACCAAATAACTGCATAATAGTAGAGAATGATAATGTCTGATTTTGTAAAGCTGCTTGTGCTAATGTCTCTATCTGTTGATTCAACTTTTGAGAAGCTTCACTATTATCTACAACTAAACCATAGTCACATTCAGCAAATTCATCACCATCTATTTCTATCATCTTTAAAGCACCATCAGGTAATATATATTGGAATTTCTTCTTATTACCTTTCATAGCTATTTTAGCTGTTTCAATAAAAGCTTCAAGAACTCTTTTCTTTAAGTTTTCATGTGTAACAAACAACCATTCAGTAATATGTGCAGATTGCAATGTTGCTCTTTCAACTCCACCTACAGTTTCTCTATTACTAACTTGACCTTCTCTTTGAGGAGAAATACCTGCTACTTCTGACATTTCATTTTTAATAAAGGTAAGCAATTCTACATAAGATTGTATCTGATTAGCATCACTTGCAGATATAACTCCATTTGAAGCATTATTCATAGCCCCTGCAAGTTTTCCTGTAGCAGCACCTACATTACCTTCATTAAAAGAATCTTGAACATATAATCCTAAAGTCTTAGCAAAATACATCCATTTATCCATTCCCCAATTCTTAGGTTTCTTAGAGAAATCAAAACTAACTAAAGTACCCCAGTTTCTAGCAATTAATTTATTTAATCTATCATGAATAACATCATATAAATAGTTATATGGTTTCATCATATCAACTAAACTGAAAGGCTTATTATCATTAAGATTGTATAAAGAACCTATAATACCAAAATGACATTTTGAAGGATTCATTAAACTATTATACTGTACAACACAAGGTCTCATATTAACATAGATATTTTCACCTATCTTAGTACCTTCCCATGCCTGATTAATATAATAAGTTTCTTCTTCTTCACCTAAGTTTTCATTAATTACATAATCTTCTGAATAGAAATTATATTGAGGTTCACCATCTTCATCATAAGATTTTACTTTCTTAATTTTTCTTTTAGATTTCCAATATACTCTAAGTACTTTAATATTACCTGCCATATCATAAGGCATAAGGCTTTCTGTATATCCATCTGTGATAGAACTAAAGAAACCTTCTTGGCTTACTTCTGCATTATTAACTTCAATATTTTCATCTAAGAAATCAGCAGGTATCATAGTATATCTAGGGTCAACATTACTCATTTCATCTGTTTTACCTTCATCAATACCTGTTTTAAGATTCTCAATATAATCAATATCTTTCTTCTTTAATACATCATGAAATGTATCTATTATTCTTCCAGGACTCCAATAATCTTCAAGAATAATAATATCTGCATCTTCTATTCTATTACTATATCCTGATTTGAGTATTCTTACTTTTAAAGGATTTAATCTTCTTACTACAGGTTCTCCTCCTTCAATACTACATTGATAGATTTCTTCACCTACAGTCATTGCATCTCTGAATCCCTCATTAAACATTACTTTCATATCATATTGTTTGACATAATGATTAAGGATTAAATTTCCTCTTTGTTCTCTTGCATCCTGCCAATTATATGTAAAGTAATCATTAATTCTATCTAATTCCTGACTAGCTTCTTCATCACTCATAGAATTATCAGTTATCCATTCCTGTAATCTCTGATTTAATTCTTTTTTCTTATTCTCTTCTATTTCAGAAATAGCAGTAGGATTAGTTACTATAACTCTATAATCAAATACTCTTTTTGATTCTTCTCCTTGAAGAACATTAAGTTTAGGAAGAAGAATACTATAATGTTGTATTTTATTAGGTATATAATCTGCTTTAATATCATCTGGATTTAATATTAACTGCAAATCATTCATATGTAATTTACCTAATAATAAATCATAGTTAATCTTCTTATGAAGAACACTCTTTCTGCATAGAGAATAATGAGTGAATGATTTAGAATCAAAAAAATCTAAGCATTGCTTTCTCCACTTTTTAGTCTTTCTAGAAAAAGGTAAAGCCTGTCTTGGAAAACTACTTATTTCACTCATATTATTATTAATTTAATTTGTTTGCAAAGATATATAAAAAAATCCACTTATACTTATATATAAGTGGATTTCTTATTATTTTAATCTATTTTTACTAAATTTACTGTTTACCTATATGTCTAGCATCAAAATTCTTAGTAAAGAATTCATCATTACCAGCATAATCTTTACTTAGTATTTCTGAACTAGTTTCTGTTCTTCCTGTACCATATCTAATAATATATTGCTCTCTATAGAGCATTAATATACCTAAAGCTCTAATTCTATCCACATTTATATCTGGATTAAATTGAATTGCCTCTTCAATTAAGGCTCTAGTCTTTAATGTATATAATTTAGGTACTTCCTGTATTTCTATATGCCCATCCTCTTGTTTAACTTCTATAGGTACTTTCATTAATAACCAATCCCTAATAAGTCTATTTGCAAAGTTATTAATATTAGCACTAACATTAACACCTTTAGCATTAGAACCAAAAGAAGAATACTTAACTAATTGTTTATCTCTTAGATATTCTGGAGTATCAGCTAATCTAAATGTATTTCTAGTCTTTTCCATATAAGAATATAAACCCTTCTTATTACTTTCATATAAAGCTTTAGCATTATAGAAAATACATAATTTAAGTACCATATCATGTGCTTCATCCGCAAAGTTTGTTCTACCAGTATATTCAGCAGCTAAGTTATCTACAAATGTATCTAAAACAAAGATACTATATAAAGAATGAGATTCTGCTTGGTCATTGTCATATGGATCCACTCCTATAATATATCTATCATTAAACACTTTGCCTTCTCTACCTTTCTTAGGCATAGAATATATCTCTAAAGCACCTTTAGTATCATTATCTACTGGATAAGTTCTAATAGGAATATCATCTGTTGGTCTAAATTCTATTTCTCCTGTACCAGTAGTATATAGTTCTCCTACATATATATCATCATATAAACTAGGATTCTTATCAAGAGTATCAGCTCTTTCTTGTAAAGAAGCTACAGGGAAATATGCATCTTTTACCTTAATAATAGCCTCTGCTGGTGTAATAGGGTCCTCTGCTATAACTCTAAGTACTGATGTAGGGTCTGCACCATATTTAGCTTTATATCTAGCCATTAATACTTGCAGTAAAGCTTTAATTACATCAGATATACCATCTTTGTTATAACATCCTGCTCTATTAATATATGCAGGAAAAAAGAAACCAAAGGTATCTTTACCACTACCTTTTTTATCATATACATTAGGTACACTTTGTATATTATAAGAGTTAGGTGCATATAATAATTTCTTAGCAGATAAAAAGGATGATTCTTTATTGTTTGCTGTACCAACTAGATACATACATGCAAAGGTATAATCACCATCTTCTACTGATTTTCTAGTTACATCATATAGTTCCAATAAGCCATCAAAAGTACCCATCTCTTCATATAATATCCAACCTCTCTTACCTCTAAGTTTATCACTATCATCCTTAGCAGATACACCTAATACCTGATTCATAGAACCTCCTATAGCACCATTAGGTTTCTTATAACCCATTTGCCAAGACATTTCATTAGGTGAATTCTTTAATAAAAGATTAGGAAAAGGAGTATTATCTATAACAAAAGAAAGCTCTGGTATAAATTTATTTAAAGTACCATCCTTATCATCTTTAAGATATTCTTTTTGTGCAGCAGTAAGTACTGTAATACATCTTTTATGTGTAGCTTCTGATTCTCCTACAATAAGATTATGTGACATTATTGTAGCTAAAAAATAACTCTTGGCACAACCTCTTTTTGCTAATTCTATTGCATGATGCCCTTGCTCTCTAGCATTATAAAGATATATACTTCTCCACCATATACCTTCAAAGAAGAAACCAAAAGATTCCTTTCTTATAGCTTTCTTTTGTCCTTCTTTATAGAAGTTTACCATCATTGGGCAATAATTAAGAAACCAGTAAAGAAAACCAGTAACATACATACCATCAGATTGTCTTATAAGTCCTTCTCTACATCTTCTTAATTCTTCTCTCCAATACTTTCTATATTCACTATTAGGATTACTATTAGGTCTTAATTTAGTATAACAATCATTCTTTAAATAAAATAATGCTGCTTGTCTAAAATAATCTGCATCTTTATATATAGGAGGATTAGTTATATCCACAATAGCTCTACCCTCTTTATCTCTAGGTAAATCTTCTATCTTAGGTCTATTAGGATTAATAAGATTCTTAATAAAAGGAACTATATTAACAATCTCTGTAAACTGCTGAACTACTTCCTCTGGATATTGAGAAAGTAGTTCTTCAGTTATAGGAGTTTGATATTCATTAGTTTCAATCAATATTGCCATATATTAATTTAGTAAAAGTTTCAGTTCTCATTAAATTAAACACATATAAAAGATATTCTTTACTTAAGTTTTCCCAATAAATACTTTCTGAACCACTAGGACATTTATCTGTGTTCATTATTGTAAATATCTCTTTATCCTGTATAGGAGTAACATAATAGAGCTTGATAATAAACTTCTTATAAATAGGAGGCTTCATAGTTTTGATATTTCTTTTAACTACAAAATGTCCTTTTATATCTAACTTTTCAAGCTTTCTTTTATCTTCTAAATACTTATTTAAAGTACTTGTTATATCTTCTATTTGCATAATATATCTTGTTTTAATAATGATATAATACATCTAGTTAACCATTCAACTAATGCTTCGTTCCCTGATTCTTCAAGCCATTGTCCTGTATCCAATATAACATGTATAATCTCATGAACTAATGTTAAATATAACTCTGAATTAGGTTGCTTAGCTTTTATTACTTCTCTACTTATTCTTATTTCTCTTATATTACCTTTAAAAAGTCCATAATGAAGTAGATTATCATCTGCATCTAATGTATCTACTAGTTTAATAGTAAAAGTAGTACCAAATATATCAAACTGTTTATTATTAAAATCTTCTATATTCATATTATTCATCTTCAAACATTGATTTTTCTTGTGAACCTCTAATAGATTCATCTTGCATAATTTCTCTAGCTATAGTCTTTTCTGCTTCATCTAAATCCTTAACTAATGAAGGAACTTGCTTAATTGTAGCAGTAATAGTATTAAGAGTATATATAGGTTTACCTTTATCATCAACTTCTGTTAAATCTATATTTCTTAATAATTGTCTCAACTTATCTACTGCTGCTCTAGTATCTTCAAGCAATAATGCAGAAGTAGGCTTAAAAGAACTATAATAATCTATAGCATCCTGTAATATTTTATCTATCTTCCAATCATTAGGTAAACCTTCTCCTTCTACTATAGCTTTAAGTCTTTCATTCTCATCAGTTAAATATTGATAATCAGACCTAGGGTCTGAATAAAAATATATAAAAGCTAACTCTTGAATAAATCTTGATTTATCTTTTGAATGGTCTCTAGTATGTAACTTCTTAAATACTTTAAGAGCTAATATTTCAGGTTCAAAAGTAAGATTATATCCTTCATATTTTAATAACTTCATATCTCTATAAAAAATTAAAGTCCTAGCTTTTGACTAGGACTATTTAATTAGACAATAATACTTTTTTTGCCAGGAAGAATAAGAGTCTGTTTCTTAGGTTTTTCTACTTCAACATCGTCCCACTCTTCAATAATATAATCAATATCATTTGACTGTAATAATAGTACTAGTTTATCCCCCATAGGGATAATAGGAAGAACATAATCTATAACAGAATTATCTTCAATAACACCATCTTTAACGGAACCTTTCTTATGCTTCATTCTAGCATATTTAATAGGATTAATATGTACTATCATACCTTCAGCAAATGGAGTATTAGGACCTGCTGCTATTACAGTTTGTTCCATCATTGGTTCTCCTTTACCATGAGTAATAATACCATTCTCATATAAATCTTCTTCATAAAGATTTAAAGAAGTTACTACATGGTCAAATGTAGGTTTAATTTTCTTTGCTTTAATTATCTTCATTTCTACTCTTCAATTCTTTGATTATATTAAATTGTTTCTTTTTATTCTTATACCTATCATAAGTAACATAGAACTTACCTATAGAAGGTATATTAATGTTAGGTCTAAGCCTATTGAACTCTTCCTCTGTAAGATTTTCTTTAAGAGGAAGAGAAGACATATAGTCTCTTATAGTTATCCAATAAGCTTTATATACTTTATCTATGAATTCTTCACTTAAATTAAGTTCTTTTGCTACTTTTATAACTGAATCTTTATAATTCATCTTTTATCTTTTCTTCATCAAATACAAGTAATAAAGTAAACATCTTACCTTCTTCATATTCTGGAATAAATCTTGAGTAGATTTTATTATCCTTTATGAATTTTACTTTTCTCAATTTACCAAGTATTACTTGATAATATTGATTAGTAATGTGTAACTCTTTCATCATTTTATCTTTATTCTCTTTACTGAATAAGACATCATTTAGTATCTTTTCATCAGATATTTTCTTACTAAGTTCATATCTGTTTTTAAGCATACAAGCAGCTACTTCTAACTCTCTATCTGACAAAGTATGAAAAGGTCTCAAGAACTTTAACCATAGTGTGAAAAATCCCATTAAGTTCTTATAAGGAACTTTTAGTGCACTATTTGGTCTATCCATTTTATTCTGATTCTTTATCTTCTTTATCCTCCTGTACAGGAGTCATAAGTTCTATAATCTCTTTAGCACAAGTATCTCTAAATTCTGCACTAAAAGGATAAGTAGATTCTACAACCTTAAACAAGAATTCCAATCTCTTAATTGTATCTGCCATATAAAGCTCTTGACACTTCTGTTTAAGCTTCATATTCTCTTGTGCTAACTGATTAGCAACTTCATTTAACTGCTCATAAGTGAGTTTCTTTTTTTCTCTATTCTCTTCCATATTTATTTATCTTTAAATTCTTCTAAATAATGATAACCATATTTATTAAAAAACATTTTATCCCACTCTTCAATAGGAGCTTTTCCTATATTAGTAGAATTACAATCTTCACAATATTCTGAACCCTCTAATACTGCTACATATCCTATTTTTAAAGATAGGCATTTCTTGCAATAATATACAGGTTCTTTATTGTATTCTTCTTTATGTTCATTATTAAACTTCTCCATATTAACCTATTCATAATAGAAACAATAGAACCTATTTATAGCATATACTATATCAACTATTTGGTCCTTAGTAATATCTTTCTTATTAATATTATCACGTAATTCTTTACTAGTTGTACCTGAACAACTATTTATTGTTTTTAACATTCCTGCCATATTATTTTCTCCTTCCTCCTTTAGCAGCAGCATTCATTGCATTTGCTCTTTTAGTTAAATTAGCTGCTTCTTTTCTTGCAGCAGTTGTTGCTCTCTTTAATCTAGCTTTATCAGACATAATTTCCTGATACCTAGCCATTGTTCTAGCATCATCTTCTGCCTGCCATTTTAAATCACTTTTTATTGCCATATTCTTAATATTTTTATATTAGTACTCCTAACAAGATTTGAACTTGCATAGCCTAAAGGCTGAGGGATTTTAAGTCCCTTGTGTCTACCAATTCCACCATAGGAGCATTGTTTTATTTAACTGCTGCAAAGATAATACAAATATTTATATTATACAAGGAAATTACATACTTTAACACTTAATTAACAGTCATTAAAAAAGGAGGTATTACCCTCCTCAAACATAGTGTATGAGCCATATTGCTCATAACACTTTAAACATCAATTAATTATGCAGGACACATAGGAGAAATACCATGTTTATAGAATGGTTCCATAGCATCTGCATAAGCTTTAAAATAAGCTTTAATCATGCTTTTTACAAATGTAATAACTTTCATAATAATACAAATTTAAAATTTATATTGAGCTTCTCATAGGACTCAAACCTATAACCTTCACCTTACAAGGGTGACAATCTATCATTGATATAGAGAAGCTTATTTCTTTTCATATTTTTCTGACCATGCTTTAGTAATACCTACAGATGTAAATATAGCTGCTACTGCTGTAATATATTGTGCCATACCACTTAAATCTGTATGTATTGTATGTTCATTAAATACTTCTACTAATAATACTATTATAGGTACTATAAGTAATAATATACCTACAATAGTTACAGATACTAGAAAGAAATTCTTAGAACTTACTCCTGTATTATTCTGTATAAGTTTTAATAAATAATTCATAGTCTCTCCTATGGGACTTGAACCCATGACCCCAAAATTAAAAGTTTCGTACTCTACCAACTGAGCTAAAGAGAGTGAATAGTAGGAGCAGAGGGACTTGAACCCCCGACAATTTGGATATAAGCCAAATGCTCTAACCAACTGAACTATACTCCTATTTATAGCTGGGATAGAGGATTACGATACCTCAACCTTTTGATTAACAGTCAAACGCTCTGCCTTTGAGCTATATCCCAATAATAGCACTCTACTTTATTAAGGGAAAGTAGAGTTGAAAACCTTAGTTTAATATATTAAATCTAAAAGTTAATAGTTGTGGGTGTTGGATTCAAACCAACGACCACTTGGTTATGAGCCAAGTAAGCTATCACTGCTACAACCCACGATATAAGGGAGATAACTCTAGCCTCCCTTGTTACTAAGGATTCTACGACATCCACTAGGGCTAAACTTACATAGATAAACTAAAACCTAGGAGTTACGTTGTATTCATATATGCATCTACAATACTTTTCATGTGGAGACAGAGAGACTCGAACTCTAAACATTTCCTTGCAAAGGAAATATGTTACCAATTACACCACTATCCCCAAATTAAGCAGCTAGTCTTCACAGATTTACTGCTTATAATCGCTGTATGTTTGCCACATTTTTTACTCACATAAAAATTTTTAAATATGACTACCTTGTCTTCACAGATTTGATAGTTTTATAATCTTAAATTTAAAATGCATGTTACAATTCTCAAGTCATTTTGTGACTCTGATAGGATTCAAACCTATGACTCACAGCTTAGAAGGCTGTTACTCTATTCACTGAGTTACAGAGCCATCATAGTTGGAATACCCAGAATCGAACTGAAAATTAGAGGACCAAAATCTCTCGTGTTACCATTACACCATACTCCAATTAGTAATGGGTAGGAGACTCGAACTCCTGATGTAGGGATGAAAACCCTATGACTTAACCACTTGTCTAACCCACCATATTCTCCCAATAAAACCTGCAAGGGAGAATATCGCCATTTATTTATGCAGGTTAATAATACTAAGGTCATCACTCTTAATATTATAATGTGTAATCAAAAGATTACTTTATATGCTTTTCACTAAGATTATTTGCCCATTTCTCAGTGTAAAAGTTATAGTAATTCTTCTTTCTTAATGAAGGAAATATCCTTCTTAAACCACAATAAGTAATACTAGGAATACCTATTACAATTAAGTATAAAGGACCTAATATCTTACTTTGAATTGTATGTCCTAATTCATGTTTAACAGTTTTCCTATATTCTGAATTAAGTCCTACAAATACATAACAACCTAAAGTAACTGCTCCTCTCATAACACAAGGAATTACTATAGCTTGTTTATATCTGGAATCTACACCTAAATCTTTACACATCATTACTAAATATCCTATATATAGTATAGCTAATAAGTGTTGAGGTAATTGCCATATAAACAATATCAGATTCCTTATATAATTCATAATTAATTTCATCATTTCAAACATCTATTGTTTTACGGATGCAAAGATAATATAAATATTTTAAACTACCAAATTTATTAAGATTATTTAACATAAGCTAAGATAATTATTTAAGAAACCCCCATTTTTATATCTTATATCTGGATTTAAGAAATTATCTCTTTTTAATATTGATACCAAGTTATTATTATCATCAACAGTAAAAGGATTAGCTAATTTTGCTTGATTTGCATTTCTAAATATAATTTCATTAATTGCCCAATTATCTTTTGCATTTGCATCCTCTACATTATTAATAAATACAGCATCATTACCTTTTTCAAAAGATTGTTGTACAACACCATTTGTAGTAGGTTTATATCTTGCAGATGATACCTTATCTATAGCTTTAATTTCTGGATAATGTATTCTTTTATTAGTTACATTATCCCAATAACCTGTTCTATATCTTCTCCAACCAGTGGCTATTTTCTTATGATTAGTATAATCATAGTCATATTCTTTTTCTCCTATAGTATAACCTTCTTTTTTAAGTTGTTGTATTCTATCATACAATGATTTTCTATCTAAAAAAGTTTCTGTAAATCCTTGGTTTTTCTTACCAGATTCTTCCATAGGAAAATCATGTACAACTTCTAATTCCCATCTTCTTCCAAGTTCATTAGGATTAGGATATTTACTCCAAGAATTTCCTTTAAAATCCCATATTTTTGATGGATTATTAGAAGTAGTATATAATGGATAAACTACTCTCTGAGCATCATTTCCTACATGACTAAGAAAATCAGTATTTCTCCAGTCTCTTAAATTTTTTACATCTATATATTTATCAAATGGTGAATCTGTAATAGGTTTATTATCTCCATAATATAAATATTCAGGATTTACCTCTCCATAGTTTAATGCTGCTTTTAAATCATCTGTAGTAAAATTACCTTTTTCTCCTGTAGCAGAAGAACCTCCTATTGTAGCATTAGATTGAGAACTATCAAATACTGAAAAGTTACCATAGTTTGTTCCATGATAAGTTACTCTAGGATTTGCCCCATCAAGTATTGCATTATTACCTGCTGTATTTAAATAATGTAAATCACGTATTAGTTGCCCTGTTAAATAATCTTTCTTATTAAAAGCATTACGATATATAGCACTTAACTCAGTTTCACTTAAATTAGGATACATTTTAGATAAATTATCTAAAATATAATTAGAACTAGCTAAAGATTTATTAAAGTTATTAGGAGATAATGCAGATTTGACAAAAGGAGATGCAATTCTACTTCTAATATAATTTGAACTTAATCCTTTAGATAATCCATAGCCTGTTATAGGTACAGCAAAATCTAATAAAGTATTATATGCAGGATTATTAAATATACCTTTATTTCCTAGTGTAGCACTATTTATTAAATCATTATAAGACATATTACCAGATATAGTATTATAAGTATCTTTCATTAATCTTACATCTTGTGATATAGAACCTCTATTAAGTAATCCTAAAGTAGCAGCATTAATAAAATCTATAGTAGTATTAGGGTCATAATACTGTCTTGTATTTCTAGGCATAGTACCTTTAATTATAGGTACATGTTCTTCATCTAAATAACTTTGAGTATAGTTATTACCTGCACTATCATATAGATTACCATCTTCTACATGAAGTAATACATTACTTCTTCTATTATCTGCATCTATAAAATTTAAATTACCTCCTTCATCAAACATATTATTATTTAAATCTGAATCAAAATCTGATAGTAATGATTTAGCATAACTATAATCTGGCTGTACAGGAGCAACATTATTATTACCAATAGATAATAAATTATCCATAGATATTGTGGGTCCTATACCAGTAGAGAATAGGTCATTAATATCAGTCTCTTTAGTTTTACCCATAATATCATTCATAGATAATTGAAGTCCTTTATATGCACCTAAATAGTTTTTACCCTGCCATTCTTCATTCTGTATTTGATAAGGATTACTACTACTTCTATTAGTAGTAGCAGTATAACCATAATTATGTGGTGTTCCTCCTGTACCAGTGAATACAGTTTGATACTTACCTCCAAATAAACTTCTTTCAATGTTTCTTCTAGTAGTAAGACCTCTTAATTCATTATCTTTTGAAGCCCACATAGATTTCTGTACATCTTCATTTGAGGCTTTACCTTGAACATAATTAGTTAAGGTAGGTAATACTCTTTTCTTAAGCTTACCCATACCTACATTATAGCCATAAGAATATAAAGCATCAAGCTGTTGTTGAGATAATTTAGACCTAATACTTGATGGTATTACTCTATTAAAGTCATTAGCTTCTGCTTGAAATGACCTATTAGTTCTCATTGAACTACCTTCCCAATTAGTTATTCTTTTCTTAATACTTTCTGATGGTTTATAACCACCATTAGCATACATATTATATCTGTTTCTTATATCAGATAAGTTATATATACCATTATTAACTGATTCTTTAATATAATCAGCTTTATCTTTTAAACTTAATTCATTCCAACTCATAGTTTATACTTTAAATTTTCTGCAAAGATATAAATAAAGTTTTATATATACAAGTATATAAACAAAAAAGAGTAGTAAATTTAATTACTACTCTTTTTAATGTTACTCTTAACATTATATATATTGCATTGAAAAGTTTATAATTATCCCTTAGTTTTGACCTTAATTATTTATTTTTAAGGTATTCCATATGAACTTCTTTATTGGCGGTTATATTTTCCCCTAGAGTCTTTTACCCTCAGCCTTTTCTCATCTATGTAGGCAGACTACAATATTTTATATCATATGGTTTTTGGTACACTCAATCTCATTTCTATTTGAAACTACCAAGCAGTAGGCAACCCTAGGCTTCTTTTCAATGCAATGTCACTAGGGTGAACCAATTAGACATAGAGTTCTAATTCCAGTGCAAAGATACAAATAAAAAATTAAACTACCAAATTTATAATTAAATTTTTTATTTTTTTTTTTTTTTGAAATTGACTATATTGTCATAAATGTGGTATTTTATTTTTTTAATTTTAATTTTTTAAATTTTTATTATAGTTACATAAGCGTGGTATAATCCACCCTCACTCACCCCCTAGACTATAGGGTTGGGATAGTCCCCCCTATAACAATTAAAACATTTATATTATGATCAATTTTAGTAATTTTAAGTCAAACAGTCAATCAAACAACAATTTCGTAGAAACTGTATCTCTGGAAGAGATGAAATCAGCTTGCAATGGTGCAAGGATTGATGTCTATCCTAGCAAGGAGAAGACACATAAGAGTGGTGCCACCATGTGCTTCTTTGCCTGTGGTCAGGTAACTGGAATGGTAGCTGAAAAGCTGTCAGATAAGATGCTCAACAGTAAGTCTTATGGCACACCTGTAGTATCAGAGGTTGTCAGAAGTGATAATGGAGAACATATGTTGATAATGCATGAGCAGGGTGAAAACTCTAACAGCATTGTCAGCTTCTAAAGGGAAGGGAGCCTTGCTCCCTTTTTTGATTCTCTCTAGTGTTAATATCAAATAGCATTAGAGAGAATATCATGTGTGTTTTAAAGTTTTTAAGTCCTATAAAAGAGAAATAATATTCTTTTGTTTTATAGTTTTACATTCTTTTTCTTTCTTATAGGACTTAAATAAATACTTTAATAGAACTTTGTAATCTATTGATTATTAAGGTTTTAAGTTTAAAGGATTAAGGTGTGTGGGGGTTAAAACAAAACCCCTATAAAATCACTATAATCTACTCTCTAGTCTTTTTATTAACAACAAATAAGATGATAACATTTTATACTTTCTCATCACAACTCTAGTTGCTTTATTTAGTATAAAATATCAATAAAATACATAGTTAAAAATAATAAAAATATATAAACATGAAAACAACTCATACACTATCCTCAATAGAAGCAGTTGCTTATGCTTTAGAGCATAGTAAAGAAATACCTAATGTATCTTTTAGTAAAGTTAAACCTGATGTTACAACACATCAGGCACTAAAAGATATACAAAAGATGTCTATTAATCTCTCTATTGAGCTTAAAAACAAACTTGAAAAGGTATTAGATTTTATGAAAGCTGAAGGTAAAACAAAAGATGATCCAGCTTTTAAAATAATAGTAGATTTACTCTACTAAAAAGATAACAAAGTAGGTAGTACTGTAGTACTATCTACTTATTAATATTAATC
>ERZ1023658.131-NODE-131-length-29277-cov-18.232565_pt1 | contig 29277 bp, 26 predicted proteins | sample MGYA00380339_ERZ1023658 | MGnify/ENA primary metagenome ERZ1023658 (study PRJEB33179, sample SAMN07448981) | human gut metagenome | biome: Human-gut; feature: Human associated habitat; material: Faeces | host: Homo sapiens | place: India: Bhopal | collected... | reverse complement strand
TTCCAGAAAGAATTCCCATAATAACAATAGCAGCCAACAATTCAACTAATGAAAAGCCCCGATTAAATTTTTTCATCACTGCACCTCTCCCATTATACTATTATGACATAATTATAACATTTCAAATACAAAGAAGCAAACCAAAATAAAAACAGATAGTGTAAAATTATTTGGAGGGAAGGCACAAAAAAAGAAAGACCAATGTTATAATAGATTTGACGGATATATAATTTTTAGTGTGTGTAATGTATTAAACATTATATACACTTTTTTTAATAATAAAAAACATATAAACTTAAACCTTGATACAATATAAGTGCTAACCAAAATTGAAAGAAGGTATTTATATGTCTAATCAAAATTATATTATGGAAATGCTAGAATTGAAAGATAATAATATAAATTTTATTGAAAATTATTATTATAAAGAAAAAATTAAGGGGATTACTCATAAAATATTTGAGGGTTACTTAACATACGTGCCTGAGTATTGTCATAAATGTGGCGTTGTTTTTGATGATAAGTTCGAAAAGCATGGATTTATCACTTCTGATATTAAATTGCCAGATGTGGCAGGTTATAAAACTATCCTCAGACTTCATAAACAAAGATATCTATGCAAGCATTGTAATAAGGCTTTTAATTTAACCTCTACTATTACTAATTATGGTTGCTTTATTTCCAATAATACTAAACATAAAATTGCTAGAGATTTGATTAAAAACGTTCTGAAAAAGATATTGTTTTAGATAACAACGTTTCTCCTAATACTGTTGAGAGAGTTATGGATTCTTATTATGAATCTCAAAAACTTTATAAACATTATTTACCTGAAGTTTTATCCTTCGATGAATTTAAATCTGTTAAAACTGCTGATGGTGCTATGAGTTTTCATATGTGTAATGGTGTTACTGGTCAAACTATTGATATCATTGAAGATAGACGTTTAGATAACCTTATAAAATACTTTTTTTTACTATGATTTCAAGGCTAGAAGTCATGTTAAATTTATTATTATTGATATGTATTCGCCTTATGTTTCTTTAATTAAGAAAATGTTTCCTAATGCTAATATTATTATCGATAAATTTCATCTTACTCAATTAATTTCTAGATCACTTAACAAAACAAGAATTATGGTTATGAAAAAACATAAACAACATCACAGAAAATTTAAAAGATATTGGAAACTAATCCTTAAATCACGTGAAGATTTAGATACATCCAAATGGAAGAAATATACCTGTTTTAAACATTTAATGACTTCTGCCAACTTAGTTGATTTCTTAATCAATTTAGATGATGAACTAAAAGAAACTTATTGGCTATATCAAGATTTATTATATACTTTTAAGAAAAACGACTATACTTTACTAAAGAAAACCTTAAATAAGTCTAATATTAATATTTCATCTTATATGAAAACATCTATCAAAACGTTATTAGAATTCTTGCCATATATTAAAAACACATTTAATAATAATTATCACAATGGATAAATAACAACTTTATCAAAGTAATAAAAAGAATAGCTTTTGGATTTAGGTCATTTAAAAGATTTAAAGCTAGAATTATGATATGCAAAGGTCTTATTAAAATAAAAAAAAATAGCCAATGCATAATTGCATTGACTATATAAATAATTATCGCTTATATGTATCTACACACACTATTTGACAATTATCCTATAAATAAATTTGTATTTTAAAATGTGAAGTGCACTTTCTTTTAAAAATACACTTTTTTAATCAAAATACACTTAATTGTGCACTTTAGATTGATTCAGCGTATAATAAATAAATTATTAAAATATGCATGAAACATATGTAAGTAAATTCAATATTTTTATCAACATAAAACAATTACATTCATCCTATCTTATAACAAAAATTATCATTTAACTTTGTCCCTGAAGAACAAGACCATTGAGTTGGAGTACAGCTTGAAACATACGAACTATTATATTTACTAGAACCACAACTAAATGAACTTTGAACGGAACATGTAGTAGCATTAGTATTTGAATTATCATTAAAGTAATAGTTATAATTAGTATTATATGATGAGAAACCTGAAGGACAAGAAGACATACCAACCTTATAACAATAAGAGCCAGATAAAGAACCACCTGAATTACAACTATAATAACTACTATAATCAGCATAATGATAACATTTAGTACCATTCCTTGAACCAGATGAACATGAATAAGTCGTATTTTTGTTAGTGCAAGCAACGTAGGTTCTTCCTCCATTACCGCTAATACAATTAAATATGTTATCACTACAACTACTTACTGTAGAAGTAGAGCGATTTGTCCAGGAATAACTAGTAGAGGTCTTAACACATTTACCACCAGAATATGTATAACCTGAATCACAATACTCATTCCATGGATTACCCACACAAGAACTATTACCTCCTTTAGACATCCATTTACATTTCCCTGTACAATTTCTTTTAGATCTACCGCTACATCTATAAACAGTTCCGTATGAAGTCGATGAAGTTGCTTTACAATACATGCTAGTCTTAGTCCATGTAGTTGAAGCAGTAGCATTAGTTGTATAATAGCATCTACTACCATTATCATTATAACCAGACGGACAATAGTAATTAATATTAGCACTTTTTCTACAATCAACACTGCTAAATGATCTATTACATGTTCTAGTTACTTTAGTATATTTAGATGCATAAGTAGAAGTTAACGTAGCTTTACAAGTGTTTTCATTTCCCGCTTCATCTTTAACAAATCCATAATAAGTCTGAACAGCAAGTCCCATAGATGAAGTCGAATTATATGAAGAAGAAGCCGAATTACTCATACCATAGCTTGCTAATACATTATTATCCGATTTGGTTTTAAATGAAACACCAGATGTTGTTGCCTGTAAAATACAGGTTGGCTTAGTTCTATCAATTTTATATGATTGATTAGTAGGGCAAACAACAGAATTACCAGCATTATCATATACTGTTCCAGGACCTTTTCCAGTAAATGTTCCCTCTGTTGTAATTGTTTTCGAAATATTATCTTTGCAACCAGAACCACCTGTATCACTACATGTACCTACTAAAGTAATTGATTGTTTCCAAGTACTTTGTCCACCAGAAGACACACATGTTGGATTTTCTTTATCTATTTGTATTTTTGTATTAACAATATCAGAACAGAGACCAGCTTTATCACATACTCTAAATTCTACAATCTCATTTCTCTGTTTTACAAAAGCTGTAGTATCAAAAGGACTATTACTTGAAGAATCATATGTCTTCCAATCTCTTTCTCCATCCACTGTAGAGTTTGGATATCTATATTGATGATAATCAAGTCCTGAAGTAGAATCAGAAGAAGTTAACTTAACTTTATACTTAGAAGCATCAGCATCTTTTATTCCACACCATTTATTATTATATGGATTACTAACATTACTAATAAGAGGTTTAGTTGTATCTACTTTAAACTCTCCTGAATTACAAGTATTTGTATTTCCTGCTTCATCTTTTATAAAACCATACCAAGTTATACCTTTAGTCTCTTTTTGAATATTTGTTGTTATTCCATTATATGAAGCTGAATTCTTATTCTTAAGATCATAACTTATTCCACTCGCAACTGCTCTATCACTAGTTCCTTTTGGATTAGTTGTACTTAATGATAAAGTGACATTAGTTACATACCAACCATTTAATCCATCTGGATTAGCCTTGTTTCTTGTAATTGTACAAGTAGGCCTAGTTTTATCTATTTTTATCATACTCCGTCCAGATCCTGAACAGTTACCAGCTCTATCACACGCCCTTATCTCAACGTACTCTTCTCTTTCTTTAGAAAATGCCGTAGTTACAAAAGGAGTATTATCACCTGGCTCCTTAGAAGAATTTTTGTACCTATGCCATTCATTTTCTGGATTACCACTTCCATCCTTTCCAACAGAATTAGGATATCTGTATTCAAAATAAGCAATTCCTGAAGTACTATCAACAGAAGTAACTTGTACTGTATAACTCTTATTAGTCCATTTATTTTCATAAGTATTTTTAATTACAGGTGTACTAGGAGGTGTTAAATCAATATAAGTATTCGCAGAACATTCTCCTTTATTACCAGCATTATCTTCCATCTCAACTAAACCTATCTTAGCCTCAGTATAAAACAATTGTGTATATACATCTTTCTTACAACCTAAACCTGTATAATCAATACATTTAACTTGTACTTCTACTGGAGGTTTATTAGTCCATGTTGTATTAGCTTTTAAAACTGTACAAGTAGGAGCTTTAGAATTCTTAATAGTTTTAGTTTCCTTCTTTGTACTTTCATTTCCATAAAAATCAGTTGCGATTACTTTTACTTCAACAGTACCTGGTACAAACTCTTTTAAAGGTATTGTAAAAGTAACCTTCTTTTCTAGTTTACCATCAATATCTCCAGAATTTTTAATTTCATTACCACTCTTACTAATTATATATCTATATCCAAATATTTTATCTTTATCTTCAATAGTGACTGTAACTTTAGCTAAATCATAATTATCATTAGCTCCAATTCCCGAAAAAACAAATTTAATATCTGGCCCAACTAAATTAGTAGGATTCCTTCCTTCCGAAGTATACTTATCACAAACCAAATTAACTACATAACTATAATTATTTTTATTGTATCTATATACTTGAACATAAGACCTATCAGGATCACATTTTTTCTTATTTCTATCTAAAACATCACCTATATATTTTTTATCTTGTAAAGTTTTTAAATAAATCTGATTTTTCTGTCCAACTCTCTTTGGCAAAAAGCTTCTATTATCTTGTGTATAACTCTTAGCGGCCATAATAACTTCCGACTCTTGTGCTTTATAATATTCTTTTTCCGCTTTATTAAGTAAAAATGTAACGCCAACTACGGCAATTCCAGAAAGAATCCCCATAATAACAATAGCAGCCAATAACTCAACTAATGAAAAACCCTTATTATTTTTCTTTCTCCCCATAATATATCCTCCCTACATTACATCAGTATAATAAAAATATAACATAAAAACAAAAACATTTATATAAAAAATAGAAACTTTTCATGTAAAAAAGTAAAAAAAGCAAATTTCAATTTACACCTTTGTTCATCACCAATTAAAATCCCTACTCCATAGATTGAATATCATATTCCATAGACTTAAATTCCAATAATATCTAATTTATTTATATTTATTTTTCTTTTATTACTGATTGGTTCAGACATATAAAAACCCCATTTTCTTTTTGTCAAAGAAACGGGGTTCATATCTTTTTGTCATTGCATTAATTAATTACTTCTAACCAACCAGTGATTATTTTTTTCTTTTACTAAATACATATTCCCATATACATTACAACTTAAATTATTTAATTCTGTAACATTTTTACCATCACGATTAACAATTCCACACTTATCATTGTTATAAGCTACAATAAAATCTGAAACACCATCATATAAAACTGTATCATATATTTTCTTATCATTATTATCAATTAAATAATATGTTTGATCATCATCACTAACAACAAAAACGTTACCACTAAATACATAAATTGTTTTATATTTACAAGGAATTATTTGTTTACCTGTCTTATCAATAACACCCTTTAAATCATTAAGACTAACAACAGCAAGACCATATTTAGTAAAATCAGTTGTCCCCTCTACTTGATATTGTTCTTTAATTACTATTTTACCATCCGTACTCTTATATCCCAGTAATCCACCACTAGAAACAGTAGTTATCATACCATTCAAAGAAAAATCAACTACTACCTTTTTCTTAACGTTTCCACTAACTATATCATATGAAGAAAAAGTCCCATCACTAACAGCATAATATATATATTTATCTTTTACAAATATTGAACTTCCAACTTTTTCAATAATATTAAGTGATTCATTCTTAAATATATATATATCAGAAGTATCATCTCCATATTGTCCAACTAATACTACGGCTTTAGTTTTATCTTTATCATAACTATAATCAACAACATAAGAATAATTAACTTTAGATACTAAATTACCATTTTGATCGATTATACTCCATTTGTCACCACTTACAAGTGCAACTCCAGCATTATCATAATTAATATACCTATCATAATTAGTTTCAAATAAATTTACCCCACTAGCATTAACTACACTATAGCTATTATTCTCATTTTCAACTATAAAACAATTTTTTGAAACTATAAAAACAGAATAATATTTATTAGGTAATACCTCATTTTTAGAAGAATCAATAACACCATAAGTTACACCATCTTTAGTAGAAACAAACAAATCATCTTTAGAGTTCATTAATTTAAAAACTTCAAAATCAAAGATTTCATTTTCACTTTCTAACTCCAACAATTTTTTACCATTTAAATCATAATAAGTATATTTTTTACCATCACTAGAAATTAAATTATCTCTAACTCTCACTAAATATTTAGATGAAATTGTAAACTCATTAAGTAAGTTAGTTTTTCTATCTTTACCAACACCTAAAAAGATCCCAACACTAACAAGAAGCACCCCCAAAACTAGTATGGCAATTAAAATAATTTTCTTATTTTTCATCATAATTTTTCCTCCAATAAAACACTAGCTAATACTTATCTTTTTATTTTTTCATCAAACAAAAACTTATACAATATATTATCGATGTTATAAAAATTATAACACAACAATTATATAAATAAAAGTAGTTATTTTATTCCAAAAAAAGACTACTATTACTAGCAGTTACATTTCTTCTATTATATTTAATAATTCATCATTTATATCCTCAATACTTCTAAGCACTCCATCTTTTACGCATTCTATCTTATCCCAATTATAAAGTTCAACTAACTCTAAATATGCTCTTTCAGCTCCTTGTAAATGCTCTGGAGACTTTTCATTTTCATCTAAATTTTCTCTGTTTTTCTTTAACTCACATGAAATTTCATATGGAACATGTAAAAATATTGTCTTATCTGGTTTAGGTAATTGTAGTAACCAATATTCTAACTTATCAATCCATTGATACATATTAAATCTCTCGTCTTTATCTTTAATCTTACTACCTTGATGTGCTAAGCTAGAAGTCGTATATCTATCTAAGAAAACATAATATCCTTCATCTAATAATTTTAATGCCTTATCTATATTATATTTTCTATCAGCGGCATAGTACAAACATGATACTTTTGGATCTACATTAGGAGCACCCTCTTCAAAATATCCTGCACATATTTCAGGCTTACCTAGATATGGCCCTCCTACTATCCTACCAGTTGGAGTATCATACATTGGAAAACTAAAACAAGCACACTTCTTTCCCATTTCAGTTAATCTTTTTACTAATAATTTTGATTGTGTTTCTTTTCCGGAACAATCAGTTCCCTCTATGACAATAATTTTACCTTCCATAAATTTCACCTCGTTATTTTACAGTTCCTTTTACATCTGCTTTAAACGAAAAGGATACATTATTATTTGACTCATATTCATTGCTTAACCAAACTCTAAATCTATACTTTTTACTTGTTTTTGCTTTTAATTCTCCTTTATACAATATTTTATTACTATCTATTTCCGAATCAGCAAGTTCACTTAAAGTTACAGGTCTATTTTCAAAACCCTTAATCGCTTTATTTTCATCATCTGTCAAATAAAACTTTATATATTTACCATCCAGTTCATTTATAATTGGTTCTAATAATATCTCATAATTAATCATTTTATCATAGTCATTTGATACATTAAATTCATAATAATTATTAGAATTAATTCCTTCACTATCACTAATTCCTAAAACATTAACTATATCAATTGTATTATTGTTGCCTTCAGTAAAATTAAAAGACAAATAACCCATAGTAAGTGTATTTATTTTTACATCACTTTCTTTTACACTTACAGCATAACTAGTTCCAAATATCAAAACTAATAATATTAAAATTCCTAATATTGAAGTAATTAATTCTTTTGTATAATTTTCTTTCTCACCCATCTTAATTTCACCTTCTACTTTAGTCTATCAAAAAAAATTTTTTTAGACAACACTAATCAAAAAAAATGACGAAATTATACACTAATTTCATCATTATCATTAAATGGTACTAATATACACTTTCTACTTGCCAAAAAATCACACATATGCACAAAGTTTTGATACTTTGTCTTTGGTCTTTCTAATACTTCTACTCCATTATAGTCCTTTGTCCATGGACCCATATGTGTCTTAATTACATCACATAAAAACTCAATCTCTTCTACTTCCAATCCTAGCCTTTCCTCATTATCCATAATATAATCAGCCATTAATATAGGGTGATCAAATCTCGTATATTTTTCATAATCATAACCAGACTTTAATCCATCATGTAACACTAAAGCCATAATCATTAAATCTTTCTCATTAGAGGTATACTTATTACCAATACATTCATCACCTAATAATTCATAAGCTATTCTAACAGCAGCTTTAGTATGTCGTAAAAGACCACCTTTACCTAAAGCATAATCTGGATGATATTTACCAGTAGAAGAAGCAGGTATCTCAAAAAAATAATCTGGTAATAACTCTATCATTTCCATACAAGCTTTCTTTATTCTATCACTATTAATATATTCTAATTCTTTTTTTAAATGATCACTCTTACTCATACTTCTCTCCCTCAATAAACTTAATAATAATCTCATTACTTACATAAAACTTTTCTTCCGGAATAAATAAATTACACCCATCATCAACAATAAAACCATTATCTATAAGTTCATTATAATTATAACACTCATCTATTCTTTTACCAAATCTATTTCTGAATTTTTTCTTATCGATTCCATCACTTAATCTTAATCCAAGCATAATTTCATATTCCATCAAATCTGTATTACTAACTTCCTCTATACTTAAAATATATTTCTTAGAAAAATATTTATTAAATGATCTTGTATTAGTAATTCTCTTACTTCCAATATAAGAACTAGCACCAAGTCCAAACCCATAATATTCTAAATTTTTCCAATAAACTGTATTATGTCTAGAATAATATCCATCTTTACAAAAATTACTAATCTCATAATGTTTAAAACCATTATCACGCAAATACTTGCAAATAAATTTATACATTTCTAAATCCATATCCTCGGAAATATTCTTTACTCCTAGGACACCAAGTAAAGTATTCTCTTCTATTATTAATGAATAAGTAGAAATATGTTTAATATCTAAACTAATAATAAAATCTAAATCTTCTTTCAATTCTTCTATAGTTTGACTTTTCAACGCATAAATTAAATCTATATTTATATTATCAATTCCAATACTTTTAGCATAATTAATTATTCTGACAACATACCCTCTATCATAATCTCTATTTAAAAAATCTAAATGTTTTTTATTAGTACTTTCAAGTCCAAAACTAATTCTATTTACTCCATATTTTTTAAATAAATCAATCTTTTCTTCACTAGTACTTTCAAAATTAGCTTCTATTGTAAATTCTACATTACAATTTTTATTAAAAATATTAATTATTTTTAATAGTCTTTCTAAATGTAAAATATTTAAACTACTAGGAGTACCACCTCCTATATATATTGTATTAACTACTTCACCTAAATAATTATTTTTAATTTCTTCTTCCAAACTATCTAAATATTTATCAACTAATTGTCTATTATATAAAACCTTGCAAAAATCACAGTAAGAGCAAATTTTCTCACAAAATGGTATATGTATATATACTGATTTCACTATTTTCTCCCCATAGAAGAACTGCCCTTTTTCTGATCTTTTCCTAAAGCAATTCTATATACTTGTGAAAGTGAAACTCCAGTTTCACTACTAATTACTCTGTATGAAGCTTCCATATTAATTCTTAAATTTTTAATTTTTATTTTATCATCGTCAGAAATATAAGACTCAGCCTGTTTTTTTAATTCAGCAATAACCGCAAGTTGTTTTGAAAAATAACCAAAAGTAACTTCTGATCTATTCCATTTACTACTTCTAATGTTTTCTTCTTTTAGAAATTCTATTTTAGCTTCTAAATCATCAAGTGTTTTCTCATCATATTCTGGACAAAGTTTTAATATATCTCCTTTTTTATCTCTAATAACTGTAATATACCTTTTTACTGATGCCCTTGATATATCTGTAGCCTCAGAAATATTAGCGGTAGAAGCCCCTGTCATACAATATAATCTACATACTTCCACAGCTAATAATAACTTATTTCTTGTCTTTTCATCACCTAGCACACTATCACTCCTCATCCATACTCAAAACACTCATGAATGCTTCCTGTGGCAATTCAACATTACCAATTTGTTTCATTCTCTTTTTACCTTCTTTTTGTTTCTCAAGAAGTTTCTTCTTACGTGTAACATCTCCACCATAGCATTTAGCCAAAACATCTTTTCTAAGTGCTTTAACAGTACTCCTAGCAATAACATGATTGCCTATTGCAGCTTGAATTGGTACTTCAAATAATTGTCTAGGAATAGATTCTTTTAACTTTTCAACTACACTTCTACCTCGTTGATAAGCAAAATCTTTATGAACAATAACACTTAAAGCATCAACTACTTCTCCATTTAATAAAATATCCATCTTTACTAAATCACTAGATTTATATCCAATCATCTCATAATCAAATGAAGCATAACCCTTAGTATAAGATTTTAATTTATCAAAAAAATCATAGACAATCTCTGATAAAGGTAATTCATAATGTATATTAACCCTACTAGTATCAATATATTCCATACTTAAATATATTCCTCGTTTTTCCTGACATAATTTCATAATAGCACCAATATATTCTTTAGGAGTAAATATACTAGTCTTAATAAATGGTTCAAGCACTTCTTTTATTTTACCCTTATCTGGTAATTTATTAGGAGAATCTACTAGTATTTTCTCGCCATTATTTAAAATAGCTTCATATACAACAGAAGGAGCTGTCGTAATTAAATCAATATTAAATTCCCTAGTCACTCTCTCTTTTACTATTTCTAAATGTAATAATCCTAAAAAACCACATCTAAAACCAAAACCTAAAGCCGATGAAGTTTCTGGTTCAAATACAAGAGACGCATCATTTAATTTTAACTTTTCCAATGCCTCTCTTAAATCTTCAAATTTAGAAGTATCAATCGGATAAACTCCACAAAATACCATAGATTTCATTGGCTTATATCCAGGTAGTCTTTCTTCAGCTGGATTTTTTGCTAAAGTAATCGTATCCCCCACTCTAATATCACTAATAGTCTTAATACTAGCACAAACAAAGCCAACTTCTCCAGCTACCAACTCATTCTTCTTTACTTCTTTTGGTGTGTTAATATGAATAGATGTAACCTCATATGTAGCTCCTGTTTCCATCATCTTAATAGTATCACCTACATTTAACCTACCATTAACTATTCTAACAGAAACAACTACTCCCTTATAAGCATCAAATAAACTATCAAATATTAAGCCTTGTAATTTATTATTTATATTGCCTGTAGGAGCTGGAACTTTTTCTATAACTGCCTCAACTAATTCTTTAATACCCGTACCATTCTTAGCACTAGTTAAAATTATTTCATCTTTAGAAAAACCAATCATCTCTAATTCTTCAATAACTTTATCTACATCAGCTGATGGTAAATCTATTTTATTAATTACAGGAATAATTGTTAAATTATTATCAAGGGCTAAATACAAGTTAGCTAACGTTTGAGCCTCTATTCCCTGAGCAGCATCAACAACAAGTATAGCACCTTCACAAGCTGCCAAACTACGACTTACTTCATAAGAAAAATCAACATGTCCTGGAGTATCTATTAAATGTAAATAATACTCCTCATTATTATATTTATAAGTAAGTTGTACAGCATTTAACTTAATTGTAATGCCTCTTTCTCTTTCTATCTCCATAGAATCAAGTATTTGCTCTTTTAATTCACGTTTTTGTATAGCACCAGTAATCTCAAGTATACGATCAGCTAAAGTACTCTTACCATGATCAATATGTGCTATAATACAAAAATTTCTAATATTTTCCTGTTTCATATACATCTTCCTCGCTTACTTATTATAACATGCCATATAGTATTTAGTAAATCAAAGAAAATATAAAAATTTTTTTCCAAGTAAAATAACCCCTAAAATAATTATATTAAAAACACCACATAATCTAAAAAAATTCATCTAAAAAAGTTTTAATATAAAAGAAAATCACCTAACTAGTTGTTAGGTGAAACCACAAAATAAGGTAACACTCAAACGCTAAATTAAGTGTTCCATTTTTATTTTATGAAGTTTCCTTCATCTACGTTCATCACATTACAAATTACTAACTATTACAATAACTATTCTTCCTTGCCTAAGCATTTAATGTAAGAAATATTATCAAAATCAATCTTTAAAATAATATCATTCATCTCTTCAACATTTAACTTTCTAAATCTCTCGATCTTATCAGGAATAACATCTCCATATCTAATCAAATCATCAGAAACATTACTAGCAACACTATCTACATAATCAAATAATTTAACTTCACTAGAAATCCAGACTTTCTTCATTCTATTAAATGCTTCCTCTGAAATATTAATATTGTTAAGCTCATTTTTAAACTCAGTAATAAATTCATCAGGATTATCTGTAGATACAATCACTAAGTAATTTTTAAACCCTGGAATTGATTCCCAGTCAGCACTAAAACTATTTAATAGTTTCTTATTTCTAACTCTTTCTCTAAATAAAGATGAACTACCAAAAATAAGAGTACTAAACATCTGTAAATATAAATCTAATGTCAAATCATCATAATCACTAAGATTATCAGTAGGAACTTTTAAACCAATAGCAACTTTGGGTACCTTTATATTAGCATAAAAAGTTTCTTCATGAACATTAACCTTCTTATCTTCAAAGATTTCACTAACTACAGGTTTACCCATATTCTTACGATTATTCATTTCTCCATGAATAATATTACGAGCCTCATCCACATTAAAATTACCAACTAATAATAAAAACATATTATTTGGACTATAAAAATTGTTGTAGCAAGTATATAAATCTTCTTTAGTAATCTTATTAATCTCCGAAACACTTCCACCTATATCAATACGTCTAGGATGATTAACATAAACTGCTTCACGTAACTTAGTTTCAACTTGCCAATCAGGCATATCAGAATACATATTTAACTCTTCTGCAATAATACCCTTTTCTTTTTCTACATTCTCATCTGTATAATAAGGAGAATCAACAAAATTCAATAAAAATGCTAAATTATCATTAAAATTCTTTGTACCATAACAAATGTATTGAGTTCTATCAAAAGACGTAAAGGCATTAGCACCAGTACCAGACTTAGAAAAGTATGTGAACGGATCTATACCATCTTCCTGTTCAAACATTTTATGTTCCAAAAAGTGAGCAATACCATCAGGCACTTTAATTTTCTTCTCTTCTCCAGCTGGTATAAAAGTAGTGACTTCAGAACCAAATCTAGTAGCATAAGCCATAAAATAATTCTTCTTATTTGTAAAAGGAATTAAAAATACTTCTAAACCATTATCAAGAACTTCTTTATAACAACTAACGTCTAATCCTCTAAAATCAATTTTCTTCATCTTTAACCCCTTCTAAACATAATATTGTATCAATCGCCACTTTTTTAGCAACTCTAACTATTTCACTTTTTGTAACCTTATTCATTTTTTCACGCTTTACATCTATATCATCAGCATTAATTAATTCCATCATTAAATAATTATTAATTATTTTACTTTGACTATCCTCAATTTCTTCTAATGCAGTATTATAATACTCTTTTGCCATTAAAATATCAGTTTCATCAAACTTACCATTACACATATCTTTTAAATTTTTTTCAATTAAGCTAACCGTCTTCTTATAATTTTCTTTATCAATTCCAGCTCTAATTAACAAAACATTATCTAACTTATTAGTAATAGAATAAATTGTGTAGCAAAGTGAATTTTCTTCTCTTACTTCCTTAAATAATTTAGAATCTGAACATCCTCCAAAAATAACATTAAATAATGTTAAAGGATATCCCCTCTCATACTCATTAAGATCATTTAACCTACACCCAATCGCAAGTTTAGACTGAGTATTATCAATTTTCTCATTTAAAACCAATTTACTTCTTCTAGGTTTTTTCTCATCTACCATAAACGGTACTTTTAACTTTTTTAAGACTCCAAACTTAAAGTACTTCTTAATTAAATCCGTAGTCCCTTTTATATCAATATCTCCAATAACAAAAATATCAACAAAATCATTCTTAATCATATCTAGATAAAATTCATAAAGACTTTTACCAGTAATATCATCCAAATCTTCTAGATAACCAATCATTCTATAAGAAATAGGTTCACCTTTACCAAACTCCTCAGCCATACGAATTAAACTATAATTACTAGCATCTTCTTTAATAGAATTTAAAGCACTACGACAAGCACTTTTTACTATATCAAGTTTTTCCTCATTAAACTGGCCATTCTCTACATCTGGATTAAAAACAATCTCACTCAAAAACTCTAAAGAACTAGCAAAATTTCCCTCTTCAGTATACTTATCATTTAATACAGTCAAATAAAAATCAGTATTAATATAATTACCAAGTCTTGAATTAGTAGTTCTAAGACCAGCTGCATACAAGTCTTGTGCTTTTATAGTTAAATCCCTTTTACTATTATATTTCTTACTAGATTGCATAAACATATCACTTAAAATATTTCTAATAGTAATCTCATTCTTCTTTATTACCCTGTGGAATGAAACTTTAACAGTAATAGATTTAAATTTATCAGTTTTAATTAAATGCAATTTATAAGAACCTAAATCTTTCTTTATATATTCCATACCTCACCTCTATCAATTAGTATATTCAGTATTTTAATTTTTATTAGAAACACTCTCTAAAGCTAAGTTAATCATATCATTTAATGACTGTTCCCTCTCATCACTACTTAAGCTTCTTTTATCATATTTTGAATCAACTACGGTAAGTAATGATGTTGCCTGTCTATTTAATTTTTTAGACAAATAGAAAAGACAAAACGCTTCCATTTCACTAGCTAAAAATTCATCATTTGGAAAATTATTCATAAACTTTTCTCCATCTACATATGGATCAAAAACATCACTCGTAATAATCTTACCTGCTTTTATATTAACCCCAAGTTCATGACCCTTTTCCATAATTAAATTATTTAATTCACAACTAGATTCATATTCCTTATCAGTATCCCCATCAAATAATAACGGAAAAGTACTAACTGAATAAGCACTAGTCGCTAAAATAACATCAAGTAATTTAACATCTTTATGAATAGTACCAGATGTACCAATTCTAATGATTTTCTCTACATCATAAAACTTAAATAATTCATAAGCATAAATTCCAATGCTTGGAATTCCCATACCTGATGAAAATACTGTAACCTTATTTCCTTTATAATAACCAGTATATGCAAACATATTTCTAACACTATTAACTAATCTATAATCTGTTAAAAAATGTTCTGCTATATATTTAGCCCTTAATGGATCTCCTGGCATTAATACTACCTTTGCTATATCATCTTTACTGCTTTCTATATGTGCTGTCATCTCTATCCCTCCTATTTCATTATAACATACATCTAAAAAAAAGAAAGTAACTAGATTACTCTGTTACTTCTCCTGTAGAACTCTCATCAAATTGTACCAATACTTCTCTAGGTTTAGAGTTACCGGTAGCCGGACCAATAACTCCACGTTCCTCTAAAGTATCAATCATTCTAGCTGCTTTATTATAGCCTATCTTAAACTTTCTTTGTAAAAGTGAAGCACTAGCCTTTTGTGTTCTAACAACAAACTCCAATACTTGTTGATATAACTCCTCTTCACTATCAGCATCTCCAGCCACTTCATCAATAACCGTACCATCAACTGCATTATGATCAATTGCCTCAAGATTTAATAATGCTTCATCATATTGAACTTTTTGTTGCTCAACTGTAAAGTCAATTAAACGTTTAATCTCATCATCAGTAATAAATGAACCTTGAATACGAGTTGGAGAATTAACTCCAATTGGTAAGAATAACATATCACCTTTACCAAGTAATTTTTCAGCACCTGTCTGATCAAGTATTGTTCTAGAATCAATTCCAGATCCAACCGCAAATGATATACGAGAAGGAATATTAGCTTTAATTAAACCTGTAATAACTTCAGTTGAAGGCCTCTGCGTAGCAACGATTAAATGAATACCTGCTGCACGAGCTTTTTGTGTAATACGTAAAATTGAATCTTCAACTTCTTTAGCAGCAACCATCATCAAGTCAGATAACTCATCGATAATAACAACTATATAAGGCATTCTAGATTTCTTATAATCATCATGAGCATTTTCCTTATTCCATTTATCTATATAATCATTATATGATTCAATATTCTTAGTACCAGTCTCACTAAAAGTCTCATAACGTCTTTCCATTTCAGCAACCATTTTAGCTAATGCAACAGCAGCCTTTTTAGGATCTGTAACAACGGGACACATTAAATGTGGAATTCCATTGTAAACAGATAATTCAACTACTTTAGGATCAACCATAACTAATTTAACCTCATCTGGCCTAGCTCTCATCAAAATAGAACAAATAATACCATTAACACAAACTGATTTACCAGAACCAGTAGTACCCGCAATAAGCAAATGTGGCATCTTGTTAACTTCACAGACCTCAACATCACCCATAATACTCTTACCTAGAGGAACCATTAATTTCTTATTCATAGCATCCTGCATTTTCTTACTACTAATAATTTCATAGAAACTAACTGGAGTAGCTTTGTCATTAGCAAACTCAATACCAACAGTATTCTTACCAGGAATAGGTGCCTCAATTCTAACATCTTTTTTAGCAAGAGCTAACGCAATCTCTCTATTAATAGAAGTAATTTTATTAACTCTTGTACCAGAAGCAATTTCTAATTCATATTGAGCAACACTAGGTCCAATATGTACTTCAACTACTTTACCAACAATCTTAAAATCTTTAAGAACTTGTTCAAGTATTTCAATATTCTTCTCTATTGCCGCATTATCAGGACCTTTTTCTCTTTTCTTAGGCTGGTCAAGTAAAGTTAACGGTGGTAATTGATACTTCAAGTTACAGGTTGGAGTTTCTCTAACCTCATTACTAACAACTGAAGTACTAGGAACCTCGTTCTTCTCATTTTTCTCAGGAACCTTAGTTAACTCATCAATACTAGTAATTTTAATATGATTATTACTAGAAAGTTTTTTCTCACTGTCTTCTTCATCTTCCCCATCACTAATAATAACTGAAGACTTCTTCTCATTTGCCTCTTTCTCTTCTCTCTTATGAATCTTAATTTCTTTGCTTTTCTCTATAGAGTTCTTAATAAAATCAATTACAGAGAAACTAGTAAACAAACAGAAACCAGCTATCATTAAAACCCATGATACAATCTGCATACCCATAAATGAAAATAACTTAACAAATACAGATGCAAGTACCCCGCCAATTAAACCACCGCCTACTGCTAACCAATTATCTAACACCCCAGTAGACATAATACTATTAAAAGATAAAACCAATTGATCAATAGTTTCTTTAAATATTAAAGTCATATTACCATCATTCTGTAGTATAAATTCCCTATGCATCATAATTAAAAGACCTAAAGAAAATATATAAACACCAATAAGTTTAGTTGAAAAAAAGTCCGGCCATTCTCTTTTTAATAATAAATATCCACCTACTATAAATATAACAACTAAAAATACATTATATAAAGATCCAACTAAAAATAAACCAAACGATGCAAAAAGTCTTCCAACTGGACCATACTTTCCAATACCTAAAACTGCTATTAAGATTAATACTATTCCATATAATTCAGCACTATAATTAAAACTCTTCTTAACAGCTTTTTTCTTTTTCTTTTTAGCCATCTTACCACTCCTATCATTACATAGATATTATACTAAAAATAATACACTTTTAAAATACAAAATCAAAAACTTTACAAAAGAAAAATAAAGTACATTATAATTACTAATAATACCCCATTTCTTATCTTTATAAACAACTAATAAATTATCATAATAGTTTTATTTAAGGTAATAATAACTTTATCAAAGTCATAAAAAAATAGTCAACACATATTCGTATTGACTATAATTACTTTTATTTATTTAATTAGTTTTATAACAATAACTATTATTAATCTTTGTTGCTCCTGTCGCACAAGCATATCCATTAGGTATACAACTAGCTACATAACTCTTACCCACATTAGCTGAATTACAACTAATAGCTGAACCTACAGTACACGTTGTAGCATTTGCTGTAGAAGAACTAGTTGTATAAGTATAGTTTGTATTATATGAGCTAAATCCCGATGGACAATAACTTTGATTATCTTTATAACAATATGAACCAGATAAACTACCAGATGAACAAGTATATCTAGAACTATAATTTGTATAAGTATAACAATACGAACCAGATAAACTACCTGTTGAACAAGAGTAAGTTGTCTTTTTATTAGAACATGCCACGTATGTTCTACCAGCATTGCTACTAATACAGTTAAACACATTATCACTACAACTACTTACAGTACTGGTAGACCTATTTGTCCATTCATAAGAATAAGAGGTTTTTTTACATTTTCCACCAGAATATGTATAACCTGAATCACAATATATATTACTAGGGTTACCTACACAAGTACTATTACCACCTTTATATTTCCATTTACATTTCCCTGTACAATTTTTTTTAGATCTACCGCTACATCTATAAACAGTTCCGTATGAAGTAGATGACGTTTTTTTACAATACATACTTGTCTTTGTCCAAGTAGTTTTAGAATTAGCATAAGTCCTCTTATAACACGTACTTCCACTATCACTATATCCTGACGGACAATAGTATTCAGTCGAAGCACTCTTTCTACAATCATAGCTTGATACATTTTTATTACATGTAGTAGTCCTCTTTGAATAGCTTGATACCTTTGTATTAGAAATAGTTATACTACATCTGCCTTCACTACCAGCTGCATTTTTTACGTAACCATAGAATGTACCAGTAGCTAGACCAAGTGAAGAGGTACTATTATATGTTGCAGTTGAAGTTTTCCCCATACCAAATGCCACTACATCAGAAGATTTTGATTTAAATGAAACACCTGATGCTGTAGCTTCCAAAGTACACGTAGGAATTTTTTTATTTATCTTAATTGTACTAGTACTAGTCTCAGAACAATTTCCCGCTTTATCACAAGCTATAAATTCAACTATCTCATTTCTTTCCTTAGAAAATGCCGTAGTAACAAAAGCTGTACTATCACCAGGATTTCTAGAAGAATTAGCATATTTATGCCACTTTTTTTCACTAGCAACACTAGAATTAGGATATCTATAAGCAAAATAATCAATTCCTGAAACGTTATCTGTTGAACTCAAAGTAACAGTATAAGGTTTACTCGACCATATATTATCATAAGTATTATTAACAATAGGTTTACTTGGAATAGTAGTATCTACATATACTTTAGCATTACAAGATTTAGTATTACCTGCTTTATCATAAACAGTAATAACTGCTGTCTTTTTATCCGTAGAAAACTGTTCAGTATAAAGATTTTTTTTACAAACACTACTACCAGAAGAAATACATTTTACTTGTACTTCTACTGGTACTTTATTAGTCCAAGTTCCATTTTCTTTAACAACACTACAAGATATTGAACCAGCTGGGCCTGGATCAGGTTCAGGTTCTGGTTCTGGATCTGGTTCTGGGTCTGGAACTGGATCTGGATCTGGCTCAGGTACAGGAGGAGCTGTTGGAATTGTAGGTTCTGGAGAACCAGGATCAGTTACCGACTTATTGACAACACACCCTTGAGAAAATCCCGTATCACTACTATATTTTTTACATCTTAATTTTACAAAATAAGAAAATTCCGAAATACCATCAGCATCAAGTGTACCATTAACTAGTTTAACATTAACATTAGCTCCACATCTTCTTTGTTTATCATCTGGATCAATCAAATCTTCCAAATATTTATCATCCATTAAATTTACCGCATCATAAGTAACACCAGCACCACCAGCCCCTATAACATCAGATTCTAAACCTTCATTTAAAACATAGTTATTTGCTGCATCACAAACACTCAGTAACATCGTTTCATAAGCTTTCTTTTTAGTTCTTTCCGTATACCTAGTAACAGAAATTATTGAAATAGATGAAATAATAGCAAGTATTGTAACTGCTACCAAAATTTCAATCAAAGTAAAACCTTTATTATTTTTCATTATAAATTACTCCCTACTCTATATTCTACCTACTATAAAAAGAATACCATGTTTTAATATAAATCTCAATCTAATTAAAAAAAAAAGTTAAAAAAAAGAGCACTAATTATTATGCTCTTGACACATATTTACCATCTGCTGTTGAAACAATAATAGTTTCTCCCTCTTCTATAAATAAAGGTACACGAACCATTAATCCAGTTTCACATTCAGCATCTTTCAAAGCGTTATTAGTAGTATTTCCTTTAACAGCAGCTTCAGTATGAGTAATCTTTAACTCTACTTTATCTGGTAAATCAATACCTAACACTTCACCTTCATAAGTAGTAATATATACTTCTAAATTTTCTTTTAAGAATTTAGCTCCATCTCCGATAGTAGACTTATTAAGCTCTAATTGTTCATAAGTATCCATATTCATAAAATAATATGTCTCACCCATACAATATAAATATTGCATTAAAGTCTTCTCTATTCTGGCAGTAGCAACTTTAACTCCTGCATTAAATGTCTTTTCAAAGATAGCTCCAGTTCTTAAATTTTTTAATTTAGCTTTAACAATAGCAGCACCCTTACCAGGTTTAACATGTTGTGTATCCATTACTACAAAAATAGCACCATCAACTTCGATAGTAATACCATTTTTTAAATCGTTAGTACTAATCATAAGAACCTCCTATTTTTCTCTTTTTGATTTATTATACTTCTTTACATAAACTTTGCCTTTTGAGGCAACTTTTGTTTCTCCACCATTATTACCAACAGGAGGATAAAGTCCGTCAACATAGCTAGGAGTACCAGCTTGACGTTCAATCAACTTATCAATATTTTCTGGCGTTTTTAAATTTTTATCCATTTTAGTTCCACCAATCAAATTATTTCTTTTCCTTATGTACAGTATGTTTCTTACATCTAGGACAGTATCTATTTAATTCAAGACGGTCTGTTTTTTTAACATTTCTTTCAACTCTATAATTTTCTTCTTTACATTCAGTACAAAATAGAGTTTTGAATTGTCTATTTCCTGCTTTAGCCATGTCTATCCCTCCTTACGTCTATAGGTATTATACCAAAATTTTCCCAAATTGCAAAAGATTTTTATACTTTTTACCAATTTCTATATTCCAAACATTTCATAATACTTATCTGTAACTGCTCTTGTAATTCTATAATTAACTAAACTCATAAAATCATATCCCGAATTTAAGTGTGAACAATTAGGTGAAGTAACCATAAATGAAACCTTTGGATTATTAAATGGTGCATATCCAATAAATGAGGTTGTAATAGTTTCTTTATCAATAACACCATCATTATCAGTATCAATAAAGCTCTGGGAAGTACCAGTCTTACCAGCAGCATCCAACCTATCATCAGTATAGTAATTACCATATCCACCCTTCATATGCATAACTGCATAAAAACCTTGCTGTACTCTTTTTAAGTTTTCTTCCTTAACATCAACTGTATTTAAAACATCAGTCTTATAAGAATACAAAACATCTCCTAATTCTAAACCATCAGTACTATTCCTAACCTCTTTTAATAAATGAGGCCTAATTCTCATACCATTTTTCGCAATAGTAGATACATATTGCAACAATTGTATTGGAGTATAAGTTTCATACTGACCCATCACAAAATCAAGCAAATTACCACTTGCCTTATCCAAAGAAGAATAACCCCTACTTTCAATTGGTAAATCAATACCAGTATAAACACCAAGTCCAAATTTATGATACATATTTCTATAAGTATCAAAAGCCTTTTGATTAAAATTAAGTTTCATTCCTCTAAAATATTCTTGTCCATTAACTCTAATTGCCGTTTTAAACTGATAAACATTACTACTTTTAGCCATAGCCGTAATATCATCTATTACCCCTAAGTCTAAAACCGATGAACACTTAGCTGGAGCTCCTGCTATTTTTACACACTCATCTAACATCCTTTCCCCAAAATGAATTGCCCCAGTCTCATACCCTACTAACATTGAAGCCCCCTTCACAACAGAGCCTGGTGTAATTGGTGATATTAAAATACTATTAACATTATCAATTATTTTATCGCCCACTAGTTTTCTAGATGCCATTACCAAAATTTCTCCAGTATTAGGATCAGAAATAATAACAGAGGAATGATCATAATATTCAGTATTTGCTTCATTCTTAGTTCTAATCAATTGTTCATCAATGATTTTTTCTACCTCTAACTGCAAATCCATATCAATAGATAAAACTATATCATTCCCTCTTTTTCCTTCTTTAACCAGCCTCACCTCATGCAAATTAACCGTCTCATAAATATTTTTTTCTCCTTTAAGGTATTCCTCATATTGTTTTTCTAAATAATTAAGTCCTACCCGATCATTTAAAGAATACCCAAGCTTTAAATAATTATCCTTCTCTTCCTCAGGAATACCTTGACTACTAGACGAAACATTTCCTAAAATACTTCTTAAACTATCTCCGTAAGGATAAACTCTCTCCCAATCAACTCTAGTATTAAAACCCTTTAAATTATTAACATTCTCTGAAATATATGCAAACTCACTATCATTAACCCCACTTTTAATAACTTTTTCTTCATAGGCATAACCCTTAGACATTAAATAATATAAATAAGAAGCTTTTAAATCATCTTCATTAAATACCGAAACATCATCTAAAGTAATTCTCTCTATCTTTAACTCAAGTATGTCTTTATTAGATAACTTTCTTTGTTTAACTAGTTCCCTTTCATTATCTGTAATCTTTAAATTACAAATATCTGGATACTTTGCCAAATAAAATTCTTTTCTAGCTCTCATATTAAGTTTACTAATATCTAAATCCAAATGCTTAGAAACCAAATACGCAAGATCAATCATTTCTTCAGTAGTAGTACCCTTTTCTTTCTTATATACAATAGTATTAATAGCCTTATTATCAACTATAACCTTATAATTCCTATCATAAATTCGTCCTCGAGGAGAGCTACCCAAAGTAATACTTTTATTAGTTAAAGACTCTAATCTTTTATTATAAAAAGAACCATGTACAATAATAACTGAAAATAACTTTCCAAATAATATTGAAAAAAGCCCAATAGTTAAAATATATACATATAAAATCCTTTTACCAATAATTACTTCATAATTATTTCTTGTCTTTTTCATTATAATCACCATTACTAGTTTGTCTCATATTTAAAATCTTATTTCATATATTTTTTATGAGGTGATACTATCTATAAAGATCTAATAAAAAAATATATTAATTATTTAACAGTAGATGACATTAAAAAATATGCATTAAAACAAAATATAGAAGTAACAGATCGAGAATTATTAATTATCTACAATTTTATAAAAAGTCATTATAACGAACTTTTAAATAATGATACTTCAGTATTTAATCTCTTAAAATTAGAAATTCGTCCCTTTCTCTTTAATAAAATTATTTCTCTCTATAACGAAAATAAGGCTAAATATTTATAGCCTTATTTTCTTTCTTTTAAATAGATTTATTTTCTTTACTATTAGTGCTAGTATTTGTTTTATTACCATCAGAAAGCATCATATTTAACTCATTATCGTCAAAATCAAATACCCAGTCTTCATCAGTAACAGTACTAGCATTACTAACTCTATCATTATTAGTAATCTTGGTACTATTATATGTACTAACTACTTCAGGAGTAATTTTTTCAATCTCTAAATAAGTATCTTTTACTAAATGCAAAACCTGTCCAGAAACCCCGGCAATTCCCTTTTGATCTAATGGTAAATACGAAGATAAACTAAGAATCATATTTATATTAGTCAAATTATCAAGAATATGTTGAAAGTTATCTTGATCTGAGTAAAGACTTCTAGCATGATATTCTCCTGTATGAAGTTCAATCGAAGGATCTTCCTCTCTATACTCATGTCTTCTCTTAAAACGAGGATTAACTATAAACTCTTCTAAATCTTTATCATAATATCCTAAAAAATATTCACTAGGAATACTATAACCATTATCCTCTCTTCTATATATTGGATTAAATTCTCTCCTATCAATACCCATAATAAGTATTTTTTTAGCATCTCTATGTGGCCAATGATTAAGATTATCTAATGAACTATTAGTTTGTGAAAGTGGTAAAAAGTGTGATGAAATATTTGCATATTTGCACCTCATCTTACCTTCCCTTAATATTTCATCAGCATTGCCACCATGACCATATAAAAGTAAATTATCATCATCAAACAAACTAACTATTTTATCTTTAACTTTGTCTGGCAAACATGTAATATTTTCTCTAACACTATCTAAAACCTCAACTTGCCTCATAAATGGATTTGCAAGAGTTTCTTTTAAAGAATCCATAATTTCATCAATACTTTGCCTACTACATAAACTAAAGTCAACAGAAGAATCAATACCCATAGATTTAGGAAACTTCTCATCTAGTAACTTACTAAACTTACTGCCATCATAATAATAAGATGTCAAAGTACTCAATTCTTACTCACCTCTAATTTTACTAATTAATTCTTCATCAAACTTTTTATTCTTAATCATCTCTATTTCAAACTTGTATGGAGGATATTCTCTATCTACATATGGTGTTTCTAATATTTTAGGAATGTTTTCCAAGCGTTTATTATAAATAATTTGCAATAACGTTTCAAAACCGACTTTACCAAATCCAATATTTTCATGTCTATCTTTATGACTACCTAAATCATTTTTACTATCATTTACATGGACACAACCAATTTTTTCTATTCCAATAACCTCATCAAACTTATTTAAAAAACTATCAAAATCTCTAAGATTATACCCAGCATCACTTAAATGACATGTATCTATACAAACTCCAATATGTTTTTTATCTTCTACTAAATCAATTATTCTTTTTATCTCTTCTAACTTAGAACCAATTTCACTACCTTTTCCAGCCATTGTCTCTAAAAGTATTCTAACATCAACATCTCCAAGCACCATATTAAGCCCCCTAGCAATATTAGAAATACCAGCATCAATTCCAATTCCAACATGGCTTCCTGGATGTAATACTACGTTCTTTATACCTAACTGGCTGCATCTTTTTAACTCATCTTTTAAGAATTGTACTGCAAAATTAAATTTAACTTCATCATCATTAGCCAAATTAACAATGTATGGAGCATGAACCACTACTTTTGAATAGTCAAAACCAATCTCCTTCATCTTTTTAAAAGCTTCTAAAGTTAAATTATCATTAATCGGATAACGACTAGTATTTTGAGGAGCACCAGTATAAAACATAAAAGTATTAGCACCATACCCTAATGCCTCATTTAAGCTCCCAAGTAACTGACTATCTTTTTTATAACTAACGTGACAACCAAGTATCAACATTCTAATCACCTCTATCAAAGTATATCAAAAAAAAAAGACAAAAAAAAGACTTAAGGTATCTTTCTTAAGTCTTTAATAATCTCTATCTATCTAATTAGTTTTCTACACAAGTAATAGCAGCTGGTGTAGTTGTTGGAATAGCAACATCGCTATATTTTAAACCAGACATTGTTAAATTACCACGAACTATTTTAGAAGATTCAATAGCATTAGCTCCAGTAGCAACTGTACTACCTAAACCACGAATACCATCAGATAAAGTTACATAATACTTAGTTGTTCTTTTACCACGAGTTTTAATGATTGCTCCTGGAGTAGTACAAGGAGTATTAGCACCAGCAGAAGTTACACAAGTATCAGGAGTAGTAGCAACATTAACTCTTACATAACCATATACATCACGACTACCCCAAGAAGATTTACCACCTGATTCTAGTAATGTTGGAACATCAGTATCAGCAGTAGAAGTAAATGAAGTACCGTTAGTATCTACTGTATTACCATTAGAATTAATCTTTACATAGTAATCACCATCAGCAGTTGCTGAAGAAACTGTACCAGCACAAGTTAATCCATCTGCAGACCATAAAGTAGTAACTGCATTTGCATAGTTTTTAGCAATGTCAATAAATGTATCCTTTCTTGAATTTTCAATAGTTCTTGAAACAGCTGGAATAGCAACCATCATTAAGATACCCATGATTACGATAACAGCTAATAATTCGATCAATGTAAAACCTTTATCATTAATCTTTTTCATTACAATTCACTCTCTCTTTCTATTTTGTTTACAATTTTATAATAGCATATCAATTTTCAAAATTCAACTGCTTTTTATACTTTTTACTAAACTTTACAAAAGTTTATTTTGAATAAACAGAACTAACTGAATTACAAGCAAAACTACTATTAAATTTTTGAGCAAAAGTTAAAAAATTATCCTTTTCTAATCCAGTAACACTCTCAACATCAGCCTTCTTAGCATTAACAACATAATTATTAACAGCACCATTTTCAGTCAATTTAGAAGTCTCAATCAACTTTACACCTCTATAAGTATTTTTATAGTTTTCAAGTAATTGTACATAATATTTAAGTTCATTTCCTTCTTTTTTAACGACAACAAAAGAGACATTCTTTAAATACTCTCCACCATTAGGAGCATCTTCAAACTCAGCATTATCCAAATATGATAAAGTCATTACAATACATTGACCAGTTGCTGGTTTTTGTACAGCATTACTACCAGATCTAATTTGATATTCAGCCAAAGTAGATAACTTTTTAGCATCTTCCAAATAAGTATTAGACCTATTTCTAGTTAAAATACCCATAACATTAGGAACTGCAACAATCATAATAATACCTAAAATAACTACAGTTGCCAGTAATTCGACTAAAGTAAAACCATTTTTATTTCTTAACACTTCTCTTCTTCACCTACCTTAAAACAATTATAACAGAAAAAATAAATAATTTAATATTATTTTACAAACTTTTTCATATTTTCAATTTCCTTCAAAGTAGTAATAGAATATAACTTTTCATCAAATAAATAACCATATCTAAATAAAACAAAGCCTCTATACTGTTTTAAATTTCTACTCATAAGTATTTCTTTCATAATAATATTATCATTTACTTCCCATTCAAACTTCCCACCCTTAGCAAAATTATCAACCAAACCGACTTTATAAAAAGCCAATGCCACATACATATCTATATTCTTATTCTTAATTAAATTATTCCATTCAGTAACAGTTTCTAAAAAAGGTTTATTTCCATTATAAAAACCATAATATATTTGTGGTATTATAAAGTCAACATACTTATCACTACTAAGCCATGTAATAACATCAGCACATACATTACTATAATTATTATCAATGTTTCCATCAGGAGAAACTCCAAATAAAATATTATGTTTACTGCATACCCTATGAACCCTTTCAATCATTCTATTAATAATCATTAACTTATACTCAGAAAAACTAATATTTTTATTTTTCTCTAAATATGTTTCATAATCATTTATAGAAACATCTCTGTCTGGATAAAAATAATCATCAAATAACACCCCATCTACTTTATAATTACTAATTAACTCTTCTACTCCCTCTACTATTAAATCTTCTACCTCTTGCTTTGCTGGATTAAAATAAATACCTTTATTTACATATAAAGTATCACTACCTATATATTTATAAGCTGGATTATAACTACTGATACTATCAATATTACTATTAGTTCTAACCCTATAAGGATTAATCCATACATATACAGAAATATCCTTTTCATGGGCTTTTTCCAAAAAATAGTCTAATACATCATACCCAGGATAAACACCCTCAGAAGAAGAAATAATACTACTCCAAGGATATATATTAGACTTATATATAGCATCACTAAAACTAACCACCTGCAAAATAACCATATTAAAACCTAAATTACAAATATTATCAAGCATCTTAACAATATTCATCTTACTAACAGAAACATCACTATTCTTAATATATTTACTAATATCAATATAACTAACAAATACCCCTCTCTTCTCCAAATTATTAACTTCTCTCTCCTCCTCAGCAACATTATTATTAAAAATAACAATACATGCTAATCCAAACAAAAAAATTATTAAGATTACTCTCTTCATAGTATCACCAATAATACTATATAAAAAACAATCCAAATAATTTGTCATTTTATATTTTCATTTCTAATTAAAAATAATCTTTTATTCCTATAAAAACCATAAAATATATCTTCTAACAAATACCCCTCTCTTTTTAAATTTTCCTCTAACCACCCAATACTCTTATTAATTTGTATTAATACATCCTCTTGTACTTTCCCATCTATAATTACTGGTAAAGGATAAGTCCTATTCTTATCATCATCTTTTTTAAATATTGATAACTTACCAGAAGTCTCTAATATTGCATAATCAACTTCTTCTATTGATTTAATAGACTTTGCTCTAAGTTGAGTTAATAAATCATCTAAATTATATCTTTGTTTTAACATTTCTCCAAAATTAATCTTCCCTCTATTAATAATAACTGAAGGATTTCCATCTATAACACTTCTAACTTTCTCACTCTTAAAAGATATTTTTGAAGTAATAATTTGTAAAGCAACCAATACACCAATAGGTATAATAGATAAAAACATACTATCATTATAATTTTCTATCGATATCGCCGCAAGTTCCGCTATAAATATTGATACTATAAAATCCATTATCGATAATTCTCCAATTTCTCTTTTACCCATAAGTCTATATACTATAGTTATTAATAAGTAAAAAAATAAACTCTTTCCAAAGACTAATAAATATTTCATAATTATCACCATTAATATAATGTCTAAAATCATATTTTTTATACTTAAACATAATATTAATTGAGGTGTAATATGACTTATATAAAAAGATATGGTAAAAGACTTCTATTTACAATGTTCTCTATAATTATTTCTTTATTCATAATATCTCTTCTTTATTATTTTAATTTAATTAGTCCAAATA
>ERZ1023658.130-NODE-130-length-29379-cov-12.322978_pt1 | contig 29379 bp, 30 predicted proteins | sample MGYA00380339_ERZ1023658 | MGnify/ENA primary metagenome ERZ1023658 (study PRJEB33179, sample SAMN07448981) | human gut metagenome | biome: Human-gut; feature: Human associated habitat; material: Faeces | host: Homo sapiens | place: India: Bhopal | collected... | reverse complement strand
TCTTCGGTGCAAAAGCACAAGTAAGCTTTATATTCTTCCTAGCATTTTTTGATGTATGCTTGGTTAATCGACTTGCGCGCACTTTGGTAATAAGGTCCATAAGCCCCCTTCTCTGGCGCATTCAAAAAAGGCCCTTCATCATATTCAATGCCATATTGTTGAAATGCGGGCAACAAAACGTCAACAGCGTCATTCACTTTACGCTTTTGGTCAGTATCTTCAACACGCAAAAAGAAAACGCCACCGCTTTGGTGAGCAACTCGCTCAGGAATCAAAGCCGCAGACAACGTCCCTAAATGCAAATATCCCGTTGGACTTGGCGCAGTACGCGTGACAACAGCCCCATTTGGCAATTGACGCGCTGGATACTTTGCTTCAATTTCTTCCACGCTAGGCAATGGATCAGGGAAAACCAAATCAATAATTTCTTTTTTCATTTTACTTCTCGCATATTAAAAAATTGACATAATGATGTCATCATAAAAGAATTTTATATAAAATGCAAGTCCTGTTTATATTTTTTTATGTATTTGTTTTGCGGAGCTTTTTACGCTTTGTTTGGAATCTCAAACACAGCCCAGCTCCTTTTTAAGTACGGACAAATACGTATCATCTTCTCCTCTTTCAATAATGATACTTTGTGCTTAACGTATCACATTTGGATAAAATTTTAACATAAATCGTTCGTTAATTTAAATGACTTCAGGTTAAGTCGCCATTGCCTCTTTCACTTGTTGGGTCAACGTCACAAAGTCGCGCTTACCAGAGCCCAAAAGGGGCAAGTTTTCGCGGTACAAAATTGTGCGTGGAATATAGAGCTCGGAATAGCCTTGCTGCTGAATAAAGGACGCCAGCTTGGACATCGATATATCTTTTTTCGTTGCCACCAAAATCAGCTGCTCGCCCTTTGTTTCGTGCGGAATAGCGACAACCGAACAATCAAACTCTTCGCCATCATAACACTTTTTCACCAAAGTTTCGATAATCGGCAACGATACCATTTCACCCGCTACTTTAGCAAAGCGTTTTAAGCGGCCTTTCAAATACGCAAAGCCCATATCATCAAATGAAACGATATCACCCGTATCGTACCAACCACCCGCAGGCGGTATAACGACTGTCGGATTTTGCGCTGTCATTGCGCCCAGCATTATATTTGGCCCTTTGACACACAAGCTGCCGCCGTCTTGAATGCCCTCAACGGGTTTGAGCTTGTACTCAATGGCGGGCAACATCTTGCCAATCGAGTTAAAATTACAAAAGATGCGGTTGTTAACCGTTAAAAATGGCGAACATTCGGTTGTGCCATAGCCTTCGAACAAACGTATGCCAAAGCGTTCCATCCATAAAAGACGCGTTGCTTGTTGGACAGGCTCTGCCGCCCCCAACACAAAGCGCAACGTGTGAAAATCAAACGGGTGTGCGACTTTGGCGTACGAGTGCAAAAAGCTGTCTGTGCCAAACAAAATGGTTGCGCCGATGTTGTAAATGACTTCGGGGATAGCGCGATAGTGAAGCGGGCTTGGGTAAATAAACAACCGTCCCCCCGACAGCAGTGGGAAAAATGTGCCGATAATCAAGCCAAAGCAATGGAAAAGTGGCAAACAGTTAAAAACTATGTCCGTGCGATTGATGTCAACGGCCGAGCTGAACTGACGGATATTCGCAACCAAGTTTTGATGAGATAAAACAATGCCTTTGGGTTGGCCTGTTGAGCCTGAAGTAAACAAAATTACTGCGCGTTTGCTGCCACTGAATGCATAAGGCACAAGCTTGCGCTTATAAGCGGCGGCAGCTTTGAAACGGTTTTTAAAGCCAAATTGACTTTCAACATCTTCGGTATACAAAACCAAAACGCCCTGCACTTGTATCGCGCCAATTAACATCTCCAAATGGTGCTCTTTGATAAAAGCTTTGCTGGTCAGAACAACCTGAATGCCTGCGGTCGAAATGGCCGATACGACATTTGCTAGACCCGATGTATAGTTCAGCATAGCCGCTACACGCTCATATGCCATTAAACCTAACGTCACGCATACAGTTCGCACTTCATTTGGCAACAACACGCCGAGCGGTTTTTGGTGCGGGATGATTTTATTTAAGACAAATGCATATTGGTAGGCTTTGACAAGCAAGTCTCGGTACGAGTAAGTTTGACGCTGGACGTCTTCCACAACCTGCGGGCGCTCGAACAAACCATTATGCGCATTGCTTTTTGCGGCACGCATAAACTCGGCAAAGAACGAGGCTGTCGGACGGAATGTCGCCTTAAACGCCACATTTTGCATCATCTGATAAATCTCGTTACTGATGTAATGGCGGCTTTGTTTGCCCAAAGGCGATATTTTAAACGGCACAGGCTTTTGTATCGTCACGGTTGTGCGTGGACAAAAACGGCAGTACTTTTTATCTTGCAATTTCGAACAATAACCATATTGCGCTCCGTCTATCCACACAGGGACAAATGGCACTTTGGCGCGGTCTGCTATGACGCCAGGGGCTTCGTAAATCTTCATCAAGTTGCCCGTTTCAGTAATTTTGCCTTCGGCGAAAATCGCGCAAGATTGGCCTTTTTCAAGCCGCGTCACCATTTTTTTGATGTCATTTGTATCAAGTGGATTAAATTGTTCGATGTCTGCATAACGCATCAAGTACTTGATTTTCTTTTCTCGCATCGAAAAGCGATCCAGCGCAAAGCAAACGCGTTCTGGTAAAAAAGCATACAAGAACAAAATGTCCAATGTTGACACGTGGTTTGAGATGTATAAAACTGTCTTTGGATAACGGCGCGGGTTTTTAAGCCATACAGCACGAACTTTGAAAGTCTTAAAGAAACAGCGCAATAAAAAGCGTATCAAGTTTTCCATTAGTGTTATTTAGCTATTTTTAAAGTTTAACTCAAAGCCTTCATCTTGCAAAATCGACAAGAAGTCCGCCAAGAAAAGCTTTTCTTTTTCGTCCGTTTTACCGTCCGCCACAATCAGTTCCATCAACTTTTCTAAAAACATTTTGACAACCCAACCTTCTTTGCCCAAAATGCGCTCCAGCGCATAGTAAAAGCTTTGTGTATCGGGATAGTTCATCTTTAAATACTGCATCAGCGCTTCATCGGTAAAGCTCAAATCTGGGCAACGTTTGTGGACGTACTCAACGACTTTTTGCAATTCGCGCTCATCGCGCTGGCCGTCTATGCCAGAGATATACAAAAGCGCCGTGATTTCATACCGCGCACGTTCAATAGCTGTTTTCATCTCGCTACCAGAACCAGTCAAAGTGCTGGAGCGTGACATATCTTTATTGTTTTGTGGCATAGCGGGCTTTTGCTGCGACAAAGGAAGTTCATTCAAATCGATGCCGAGCACTTGCTCGAAAAATTGCGATACGTTCACATAAACGTTTTCAGAAGCAACGTCTGTAATCTGTTTGATGTTTTCTAACTTAATCAAGCGTGGAGCATTGATGTCCAAACACAAAGCGTCAATAAATATATGAGAACCATTTTTAAACACGCGACGAATTACAACGGGTCTATCTTTAGGCTCGCCCGAAAGTGATAGATAATTCATCTTGACTTTCACTGAAATGCCACCTGCCAGCAAGTTTTTTGCGTTAGCTTGCTTTTGAACTTGGCTGAAAGCCTCTTGCTTTTCCTTTGTTTCGGCAGGCGGTGTATTTGCCGCATTCCACTCGTTGCGAAAAGCCACAACATCTTGGCCGGCGAATCTGGCAACGGCGTCCATCAAGGCAGTATCTGAAGTCATTATGCGTTCTCCCGTCATTTTAATCGCTTTAATATCTTTTTAAACCACTTCTTATAATCGCTGATGATTCGCGTTTTTTGCGAATCTGGCACGATGTTTTCTTTAGCATACATACTTTTTTGCAAAAGGTCTACATATTCTTTTGAAAAAATGTTTGAGCCTGTGCGGTTGAGCAAATCTATCCACTCTTTTTCATACAAAGGTGCGACCTTTGAGCGGCCGTAAAGTGCGATTGCTACTTGCTTGGCGAGCGTATTGAGACCCAGCAGTACAGACCTTGCATCGGACAGATTTGCAATCTCGTCAAAGCGGCGTTTGACATAGCGTTTGGTTGAAAAACGCCAACGATAGAACAAGTACAACGCTCCCATCATAAGCACGACCAGCAACAAAATCACCAGCCACCACCCAATCGCAAGTGGAAATATGTCTGGGCTTGGCGGTACGTGTAAACCTTTCAGATGTGACAAGTCGATATTATTCATCTGTTATGCTTTCGTTTCTTGCTGACTACTTTAGCCACTGCGTCATAATAATTCATATCTGAGCTGACTGGTATATACTTAATTTGATATTTAAGTGCAAAGTCCCTCAGCATCAACAAACGTTTAAAAAAATGATGCACATAAGTATCGTGAATGTCTTTTTGGCGCGTGTCTAATATGACGTGTTTTTTGCCGTCCGAAACAAGATAAACATTGGGGCTGGGGCAACGACCTTCCAATACATCATAAATGTTAATTAAGTTGACTTCGTTTGTTTTAGCAAGCGAGGCAAGTGCTTTTTTAACATCTTCATCAAAGTCGGAAAAATCGCTTAAAACAAAAATCACATTACCGTTTCGGCAAACGCGGCGCAATATTAAGCAAGCATTTGCTAATGAGATGTTTTCTTGTAAGTTCTCATAGTAATGTTTTTGACGCGTATTTTCACTAATGACATTGAAAAAAGACATTATCCGCCCTCGTATGCGGGATGGACGAAAGACTAACATATCGTCATCGGCCAAAACGATGCCACCTACTTTATCTTTTTGCTCGTTAAAGTACCAAGCTAACATACCAACAAGATGGGCAGCGATAACGGATTTAAAGGCTTGCTTTGTACCGAATTTCATTTGTGCACGCAAATCAATCAAAAACCAAACATATCGGTCTTTTTCTTCGCTGAATACCTTAGTATAAACTTTGCCAGTTCTTGCAGCCAAACGCCAATCAACCGTTCTGACTTCATCTCCTGGCTGATATTGACGCACATCAGAAAACTCCATACCGCGCCCTTTGACAAAAGAAGTATTCGTGCCTGCTCGTTTAGATGTTTTTTTGTTGTCAACAGACTTTAAGCGATAAGTTTGATACTTATCTTTTATCAAGCTTTCAAGAGAGGCAAAAACAGATTCATTTAAGTTTTCAATCATTATGGCAAGGGGACCTTTTGCATTAACATATCAATAAATGAATCAGGCGTAATGCCTTTCGCCTCTGCCTCGTAAGTAAGCAACACACGGTGGCGCAAAACATCATGCAAAACGGCGTGAATGTCATTTGGCATCACATAATCGCGACCATTGAGCCATGCATAGGCTCTTGAGCACACATCAAGCGCGATTGTACCACGCGGGCTTGCGCCATATTCAACATAAGACGCCATTGCAGGATCATACGCCGCAGGGTTGCGGGTTGCCATAATGAATTGCACAATGTATTCTTCCAGCTCGCTCGACAGATGGACGTACTGTACTTCGGCTCTGGCTTGCTTGACTTGCTTTTGCGTAATTTTTTGAAGTTGAGTATTTTCAAGCTGTTGGCGTGCTTCATTTCGCACAATTTGTAAAATCTTGTGTTCTGATGCGGCATCAGGGTGGCCAATACGTACAAACATTAAAAAACGGTCGAGTTGCGCTTCAGGCAAAGGATATGTGCCTTCGTTTTCAATCGGGTTTTGAGTGGCCATTACAAGGAACAACTCGGGCAACAAATAAGTCGTTGCACCAACCGTCACTTGGCGCTCTGCCATAGCTTCCAACAAAGCAGATTGCACTTTGGCGGGCGCACGGTTAATTTCATCGGCCAAAATAAAGTTGTGGAAAATAGGTCCTTTTTGGAAAACAAATGTACCATTTTCGGGCCGATAAACATCGCTGCCCGTAATGTCGGCAGGCAGCAAGTCTGGCGTAAATTGGATTCGGTGTGCGTCACATTCAATTGCTTGAGCTAATTTGCGGATAGCTTTTGTCTTCGCAAGCCCTGGTGCACCTTCGACCAACAAGTGTCCATCGCCCAGCAAGCAAACCAACATTTTGTCGATTAAATCCCCTTGCCCAACAATCGAGGTGTTCATATAACGGCGCAAGTTTATAAAAGCTTCTTGCATTTCTGACATTATCAATTCTCCTTTATGTTAAAAAAATACTATACATTGTTTTTTGGATAATATAGAATAAAATAAAAAGGAATGCAAATGAGTATTACAATTTTAACGCCTTATCGTCTTTTTTTTATTACCCAAAGCGATGTGCTCTTCGCTTTAATGAAAGATGGCAGGTTGTTAAAAATAAAAAAAATGCCTTATTTTCAAACACTTTCATCTGATTTCAAGTTATCTGCTGGTGTTTACTTTGATGGTGAGAACACACACATCATCACTACACCTTTTGGCTTTCAAGAGATTAAAAGTGAAACGCTTGCGAGTCTATTTGGGTATTTTTATTACCCGAATCTGAATGCGAATCGGAAAATTATGGCAGTGGTTGAAGCGGACTTGCTCAAACCTCGCCCCGAAGGGGAAGTCAGAATCTATCACCGCAAGATTAAAAAGTGGTATTTGATGCACTCTTTTGCCGCCAAAATGAAGCCCGCGCTTTTGAATGAAGGCGGAGATAAGTTGCTGTTTATTGATAATCAAAACCAGCTTGTTTTGTTCAATCAAAGCGCGCCCGACAAATTGGATATTATTGCCAAAAATGTGCAAGGCTATAATATTTCAGAGGGCTTTATGCGCGTTGTTTATTATAATAATGAAAAGATTTATATTTACTCGTTGATTGATAAAAAAATAGTTGGTGAATTTACTTTTGGATATACCTCGGCGGTCGGTTTTGCCTATGGCGCAAATAAAGTCTTTTTTGCTACCGCCCGCGAAAATCAATATGCTATTTATATGGCAGATATCCGTGACTTAAAGCCCATTTTACTGACGCAAGTGGATGAGCCCGTTTCATTTATCTCATTTTAATTCTTGAAATAATTATATTTATGCCATATAAGTAAGCTTATGGAGTCGTTTATGAAAAAAACAACATTACTTTTGGGTGTGCTGTGTTTTTCGGTTGTGGCTGCGTCGCCTTTTGGCGCGCTGGCCGAAACTCAAGAAAACACAAACGAGCCCACACAAGAACCTTCAACTCTTAAAGCGAACTTCAGACGCTTGGGGCTGGAGTTATCCTCAACGCAAGTAAAGCATTCCGATCAATACCAAAACTCGTCCATTAGCGCGCTGAATGCCGACAGCCAAACGGTCGTCAAAGGGGTGTTCGACTTTGTCATGGAATATGGAAAAGGCGATATTCATTGGGATAACAGCGTATTTGCCGAATATGCTAAAACCAAGCTTAAACCCTCTGATGGCCCAACAGACACTAACGAAACGGCCGATAAGATCTTGCTTTCCACCAATTATACGCACAAGATGTTTTCTCCATGTGATGCCAGCGTTGGCCCTTTTGCAGACCTTGCCTATCAAACCGAGTTTACAAAGAACAACGACTCGCCGCGCGCCAAGATTTTTCGTGGAATGCTTGGTCTGAAGTTGTTTGACGGCGTGGTGTTCAAAGATTTATATGCAGGCTTTGTACAAGAATATGATATGACGTACGATCCCAACATTTATAAATTGGGAGCACAAATCGGTTGGCGCATTGAAAAGCCTTTGCGCGAGGGTGTCCAGTTTTCCGCAGACGGTTATTATCGGCACTTTTTTTCATACAGCCATTACATCGGCGAAGATTTGAAATATGATTTCAACATCACGGGACGAATGGATGTGAAAATAACGGACGTGTTGACTTTGGGGCCTTATTTATCGTATCGGCGGGCGCGTTCGCGTCAAGCCTCGGCTGACGGCAGCAACTTTATGATAGGCTTAGCTTTTGGCTACAGCGATATATTCGACCTGTTCAAATAGGAGTACAAAATGATAAAAAATATCTTAAATGAGTTTAAAAAATTCGCTATGCGTGGCAACGTTATGGATATGGCAGTCGGTATCATTATCGGTGCCGCTTTTGGCAAGATTGTGGACAGCCTTGTCAAAGACATTATTATGCCACCTTTAGGATTATTGTTGGGCAAAATCGACTTTGCAAACCTTTACTTTGTCTTGCATGATGGCGCAAAAGTGCCCTCACCTTATGAAACGCTTGAGGCTGCTAAAGCGGCAGGTGCCGTCACATTAAACATCGGATTGTTTTTAAATTCGGTCATCAGCTTTATCATTGTTGCCTTCGCGGTGTTCGCGCTGGTCAAAGCGATGAATACGCTGCGCGAAAAATTGGATACGAAAGAGGAAGTACAACTGAAAAAGACAACAAAAGCCTGCCCTTACTGCTGTTCGGAAATAAAGCTGGAGGCAGTGCGTTGTCCTTTCTGCACATCTGAAGTGAAAAATAAAAAGTAGATTTTTGCCAAACCCATCAAATGAAAATATTAATTGTAGGAAAAAATAATTTAATGCGTTGGCCTCAAAACACCCACATTGCGTTCAAGCAAATGGGGCATCAGGCTGACTTGTTTTTGTTTAATAAGTTAACGCCGCTCTATTGTCTGGCATGGCTGGGCGGCAAAGCGTTTCGTATGCGCTGGCTAACCAACGTGCTCAGACACAAGATTAAACACTTTAAACCCGATTTGATTTTGTTTGTCTCGGCGTTTTTTATGCCACAAGCCTTTTTTAACTTGCTGGACGAGTTCCCTCGTCCCATTAAAGCAGGTTGGGTTGGGGACAGATTTGCGCCGCCTGCGGACGTAATGGCGAATCATTTAGATTATTTGTTTTGCTCGGATTCAGGATATTTGCCTGATACGGTCAACTTTAAATGCAAAAGCTTTTACTTGCCGCTATGTGCCAGCGAGGCTTTGAGCTTAAAACAAGCAAAAACCAAAACTCTGCCACCATTTTTCGCGGCAATGGCAAATCCGCTGCGCACCGAGTACTTAAAGCAATGCCAAACACCGTGCTTGATTTATGGGGCTGGATGGAATAAAAAAGTATTGCCTCAGCATTATATCTATAATCACAAAATTTCGCTGGCCAAAGCCACAAATTTAATGGCGCGCTCGATTGCACCGATCAACATTGGCTTTTCAAGAAACGTTGTGTGCGGACTTAACTTTCGCGTTTTTGAGGCAGGCTGTCTTGGGGCTCTGATTATGGTGAATGCGGACAGCAGCGATATTTCAAAGTGCTATCAGTTGGGGCGCGAAGCCGTCACATATGCTTCACCCAAAGAACTCAATCAGCTGTTGCAAGATATTGTCTACCATCCAAAAAAGTATCAGAAAATTGCCAAAGAGGGGCACAAACGCACGCTGTTAAATCACACGTATTGCAAACGTATGGAACAAATGCTCGATATGATTAAACGGGCATAACACACTTATCGACAAATCAAATTTGACAGTATATATCAAAATTATTGACAAAAATGCTTAATCGCGATATACTTCCTCTCTAAAGGCAGGAATTATGGCGCAAGAGAATTTACAACATTATGTTCAGATGAGGCGATTTAACATCGATATGAAAGCGGTATATGCTGTTGCTGCGCCTTTTTTTAAGTGTATTCAAATCACGCCGAATCAGGCTAAAATACGCAAAGCTCTCCTTTATATTGCAATGACGCCAATTGGACGCAAGTTATTGAGACAAACCAAACCGAATTGTTCTATTCGAATGAAACCACTTGAAACGCAAGGTATGTTTTATTCTCGCACAATTTTATTGTCGCAAAAGCACCTTAAAAGCACACCTAAAATCGCGTGTGTTTTGTTCCACGAGCTGCGCCATTTGCACCAAAAACAACACGGTGTGTTGGATTTGAGAAGTTTTAATTTAAACTTTCATGAATTATTTATTTTGCATAAAATGACAGAAGCTGATGCAAAACTTCAAACTGATATTTTTTCCTATCAATTCAGTCAGTTGTATGAAAAGGCTAACATCAAACACGGTTTTGCACAAACACCCTATGCGTATTTATGCTCTATCTCTAATGCAGAAAGCTCTTGCTTTTTACTCCTTATGAATGAGTTGTGCTATTTTAACTGGCAATACTACTATAATCGAGACAGTATTGAAAGAGCCAAAGCGGATCATTCTATATTCCATTCAAAAAAAACACGTAATTGCTCCAGCTTTACTAAAATATGCGTTTATTATCTAATAACATATCCGAACTTAACAATGGAAAAAATTCGCCAATTTCCAGATGACAGAAACTGTATGTTGGGGCGCATTCGGCACTTGGAAGAAAATCACAAAAAAGATGTACACGTTGTTCAACGTTTTGTACGCTTATTAGGACAGCAAAATCAAAAACAAAGAGGATAAAATGGAAATCTATCAATACGCTCAGAAAAATTATAAGTTCTTTGATATCGGGTGCAAAGCCATAGAAAAACGCTATACAGATAAGTTAATAAAAGTTATCAAATCCGATGAGTTTAATTACAATAACGCGCTCGGACGAGCTTTGTTATTCTATGCAGCCGAGCACACAAATTTGGAGGCTTTTTCCGTGCTGGGGACAGCAGGAGTACCTTTGTATCGTAACCAAAAAGAGCTTAAAAGTCGCCCGCACCTTTTATCGGGCGCACATCCGTTGATTGACAATGTCACATTGATAGCTGATACAACCCCTTTACACACATTGATGAAAAACTTAAATGTCGTTTCTTTTGAAGACATCGACTTGTCCGTATTCAATCCCAAAGACGTTAACCGTGCAATCAATGCGTTCAGCGTTGCCGATAATGGTACACCACTTGACATTGGTTTTGAGCAAAATGCAAAAGCTTGTGATGAAATCATTAAGTGCGCGATAGAAAACAAACAAGATTTTTTGGAATTACCTTGCGGATATGCTGATTTTTGTCGGCAAACTTTTGCCTATTATCCCGACTTGACAGCACCCGAAATCGGCGGGCAGCGTATGTTGTTTCACCGCGCTTTACAAATCAATGATACGCAAACTTTTGTCACAATAATGGACTTAAGCATTTTCCTGCTGGAGCGCATTGGCTATCATTTTTCCCGCACGGAGTATCAACTTTTAAAAGATTTGGACGTTGACAAAGAAGTACTGAGTCAGTTAATTGTCGATGACAAAGTGCCCTCGCCCGTCAAAGAAAAGCCCTACACGCGTGTCTCGTCTTATCGTCCGAGTGTTTTTCAAAGAATAAAGACTCTGTTTTGCCACAATCGTGATTAAAAAGTACACTTAACTTTTGAGTCCATTGTCTACGCTCAGCTTGACAATAGCAAAATAAACATGCCTTAGTGTCGCATTTTCATTGACTTAACTTATAAAATCAATTACAATCGTATCAAACAGACATAAAAGGAGGCTATAATGTTGCTATTACTGATTAACCTTGCAGTTATGGGGGCGGTGCTCGGCGCACTTTTAAAGGCTTATTATGAGTTGCCATTTTTACACAACAACCCCGAAATGTCGGGCGGTGTAGCGTTGGTTATTTTGCTCGTATTTTTATGGATTTTCCCAAAACTGATTTGGCAGATTATCAAGTTTGCCCTTTTTGCATTTGTGGTGCTTTTTATCTGTCAAAAAATGGGGTGGAATATGGATAAATTGCGCTCTGCGCCAAGCGAGGCAGGCAAAAAGCTGGAAGAGCAAGTCCAGCAAATCAAAGACGCTAAAGATGCTTTTGACCAAGCCTCCCAAGTGGCAGATGAATTGACCGACCGTGTCACCAGCTCTTACGTGCCTGTCAAAGTATCAAATACGTTGACGGGTAGCGTAATAGAAGTGGACGGTGAACTTCTGATGCTTTATGGCATAGATGCACCAGACTTATCTCAGCTTTGTTATGATGAAAGGGGTCGCTCATACAGTTGTGGCTTGCAAAGTCAACGCGAGTTAAATAGTATGCTCCGTAGACAAAAAATCTCTTGCGCAAAACGTGGCAATAACAAGGTTGCGTGCCAAACCGAAGACGGCAGCGATGTCGCTGCAATGATGTTGCACAGCGGTTGGGCAGTGGCTGATAAATCCGCGCCCAAAGAATATAAGCAAGAAGAAAAATCCGCTTATTTGGCAAAAATTGGCCTGTGGCAAGGCAAGTTTCAAGCACCGTGGGATTGGCGACAAAAGCACGCAGACAAAGCGCAAAACTATGCAAAAGAGCTGGACGGTGGCAAAAATGAGGCTACGAACAGCAAAAGAACATCGCTGAAATCTTTTTACAACAACATTAAGAGTATGTTTTCAAAATGAAATCGATTAGCATTTACAATTTAAATCAAACAAAAGCGTTGGCGGAATCTTTTTCTACCTTGTTGCGTCAAGGCGACATTGTCGCGCTTTATGGCACGCTTGGGGTCGGTAAAACGGCTTTTACGCGCTTTTTAGTGCAAAAGTTGTGCGGTATGCAAGACGTACCAAGCCCGACTTTTACCTTGCTGCAAACCTATGACGCGAGCGATTTTGAGATCTTTCACTTTGATCTTTACCGTTTGAAAAAGCCAGAAGAAGCCTTAGAGCTCGGCATAGAAGATGCATTCTATGATGGTGCTAGTTTGATTGAATGGCCCGAAAAAATGGGACGCTTGTTGCCCAGCAAAAAAATGCTCAAAATCCAAATAGACTGCTCGGGTGACAAGCGCACATTTACCTTTTCTTCCGACAATCCTGTCTGGCAAGAAAGGCTCGAGCAATGGGGCCCGAAAGTTTAACAACATCGACAAAAGCCACAAAGGAAATATACGCTCATGGAACGCGAAAGTTTAATCAATGCTTTTTTAAGTGCGCAAGGCTTATCAACGGCAGAGCTTGAATGGTTGCCCTCGGATGCTTCTTTTCGGCGCTATGCGCGCATTCAAAAAAAGGAAAATAAAAGCTATATTTTAATGGATGCACCGCCCGAAAAAGAGCGCGTCCAACCCTTTATTCTGATTGATGAGCTGTTGCGTGCAAACGATTTAAGCGCGCCTGAAATCTATGCAAAAGATGAAAAAAATGGGCTGTTGCTATTGGAGGACTTTGGGAACAATTCTTATGCGCACCTCATCGGGCAAGGCGCTGATGAGGCAGAGCTTTACGACACGGCGCTGCAGGCGCTGTTTCAAATCGCACAAATAAAAAACATACCGCAAAGCGTGCCTGATTATTACCAAAACTGGACGGACAATGGGTTGATGTGTTTTTTGGATTGGTTTATGCCTTGCTGCCTTAATCGGGCGCTCTCAAACGATGAAAAGCAATCGTTTATGGATATCTTTCACGCTCTGTTTAAATCAATCGAGGCCACAGAAAAAGGGCTGATTTTGCTTGATTTTCACATTGACAATATGATTTTGCTTGACAGAATAGGCGCAAAAGCGTGTGGCTTGCTTGACTTTCAAGATGCGCATTTTGGACCGCTGGCGTACGATCTGGTCTCTTTAATCGAAGATGCCAGACGCGATATTTCACCAAAGCTTCAGGCGCGCTTATTTACCAGCTATTGCAGTCAAAGCTTTATCAAGGACAAAGAGCTTTTTGAGCGCGCTTATCATATTTTGGCCGTCAAGCGCCATTTGCGCGTTATTGGCGTGTTTGTTCGCCTTTACTTGCGTGACGGAAAGGACAAGTATTTAAAGCACCTTGCGCGTGTCTGGCGATTGTTGGAAACGCACTTAAGCCAGCCTTACTTGAGCGATTTAAATGCGTGGCTGGATCGATATGTTGCGCTTGATAAAAGAGGAGGCTTCCCATGCCCATAATTCCAAAAGTTGCTTTTATTTTGGCGGCTGGTCGCGGCAAGCGTATGCAGCATTTGACGGACGCCACCCCTAAACCGTTGATTAAAGTGAAAGGCAAGTGCTTGATCGATTATGTGGTCGAAAAAATTAAGCGTCTTGGCATTCGCATATGCTATGTCAACTTGCATTATTGCGGCGAGCAAATCCGCGCTCACCTTGCCCAAACGTTTCCCGACATCGAGTGGCACTTTGTGTGGGATTGGTGCGAAGGATTGGAAACGGGTGGCGGCATCCAGCAAGTCATAGACGAAATTACGCCTCTTGCACCCGATGGATTTTTTGTGTTTAACAGTGACACGATTTGGACAGATACAACCCCCTCTGCGCTTATTAAAATGCAAGAAAAGTTTAATCCAAAAACGGATGATATTTTGCTTCTTTTCGAACCAAAAGAAAACGTCCAACCACCCGAGGACGGCAATTACTTTATTGAAAAAGGCACACCCAGACGGCAAAAAAAAGGCGATGTCAACATTCCTTATTTATATGCAGGCGTGATGATAATTAAGCCTTCTGCCTTTGATGGAGTTGAAAGAAAACCTTTTACAGTCAGAGATTTATTTGACAAAGCTGAACAATCACACAAACTTAATTTTTTCATTCATTCAGGGCGCTTTTTCCATGTCGGCACGCCGCTTGGACTTGAAATGGCCGAAAGATCAGAGGACGTCAAATGATTTATTCTGTTTTATCCACGCTTTCATTTTGTGACTTTTTGGCCGAACACTTAATTACGCAGTCAAAAGACAACGTTTGGGGAATGTCACAAATTACCATTTATGTGCCAACCAACCGTGCGGCAAAGACGCTTAAAGAGGCTTTTTTGCGCCATTCAAATAAACAAACATTGCTTTTGCCAACCATTGTTTCTTTTGCGAATTTGGACAGCTTTGCCTCCAACGTGCCCGAAGCAATTACACCCCTTGAACGACAGCTGATTTTAAGCAAGCTTATCTTGCAAAAGTCACCGATGGGCGAGGACAAAGCATTTGCTTTGGCGGCGGACTTGGCCTTGTTAATTGATGAGTTTCATCACTATGAAGTTGATTTTGAAAAACTTAAAAATATCCCGCCCGAAAACTTTGCAGCGCATTGGCAACAAACGCTGGACTTTTTGGAAATCGTGCAAACGCACTGGCCTCGCATTTTGGCCGAACGAGGACAACTTGACCCAGCTTTACGGCAAATCAGGTTGATTGAAAATCAAATTGCTGCATGGCAAAAAGCACCGCCTCAAATGCCTGTATTAGCTCTTGGCTTTACTGGCGGTTTACCAATTATCGAAAAGTTTTTAAAAGCGATTTGCGCCCTACCCCATGGCGATATTTATATTCCCAATATTGACACGTGTTTAAAAGATGATGTGTGGGACAAATTGGACGAAACACATCCGCAATTTTTGATTAAACATTTGCTGGATACGTTGAACGTCAAGCGCTCAGAAATTACACAAATCACACCGATGAATGCACGTTTTACGTTGTTGTCCGAAGCCCTTAAACCCGCCGCATGTACAAACGATTGGCAATATGATTTAAACATTGATCCAAAAGCGCTTCAAAACGTGCAACGCATTGATTGCAAAACGCCGCAAACGGAGGCTTTTGAAATTGCGTGTTTGTTGCGTCAAGTGCTTGAAACACCAGAAAAAACAGCAGCTCTTGTCACAAATGATCGCCAGCTGGCGCGCCGCGTCAAAGACCAAATGCAAAAGTGGGGAATCTTGCTTGATGATTCAGCAGGTATGCCGCTTTCCAACACGCCGATTGGGACTTTTTTGATTTTGCTGGCCGAATGTTTTGCGCACCCGTCTTCAACCAATATGCTGGCATTGCTCAAGCACCCGCTGACGCTGGACGGGCACGAGTTTAACGCTTTTCGCAAAAGCTTGCACGAGATTGAAAAAAAAGCACGCAAAGATGCTATGCCATTTCAAATCAAGTTGAATGCCGATGTGGATAGCTTTGCTTGCTTTTTTGCAAACCCTGTACGCGTGCCAAAGCAAGTGCTGATTAATGCACACTTGAGCTTAGCAGAGCAATTAGCGCAAAGCCAAGACAAGTCTGGCTCCGAGCGTATGTGGGCAAAAGAGGCGGGACAGGCTGCCTCGGATCTTTTCACGGACTTGCTTTCATGCGCCGACATTTTGGGAGATATTGAACCTTTATCATACCCCGCGTGGATTAAAGCCGTGCTTGACACCGTGACGGTCAGGCCGCGCTATGGTATGCACCCGCGTTTGGATATTTTGGGACCGATTGAGGCGAGATTACAGCAACCCGACCTTGTCATTATCGGCGAAGTCAATGAGGACTCTTTCCCAAGCGTACCCAATGCAGACGCGTTTATCAACAGACCCATGCGCGTGTTATGTCAAATGCCCTTGCCCGAGGAAAAAATTGGCGTTTCGGCACAAGACTTTACGCATCTGTTCCAAGCAAAAGAAGTGATTTTGACCAGAGCACAAAAAGTGGACGGCACACCGACTATTCAATCGCGTTGGCTGGCCAGAATGGAGGCTGTGCTTGCTAAGGAAGGCATTACTTTTAACCCTCTGTCAGAGCGCTTTGGCCAGGCGGCTTTGCGCACAAATGATTTTCAACCTGCTCCGCAGCCTAAACCTACACCCCGAAGTGACAAGCGCCCGACAAAGTTATCCATCTCGGATATTTGCGCGCTTTTGTCTGACCCTTATATCGTTTATGCCAAAAAAATGTTGCGATTAAACAAGTTGGAGGATTTGGACGAACCATTAACGCCCGCCCAATTCGGCACAGCGTTGCATAATGCTTTTGCAAAGTTTGCCCTGCTGCCCGAAACAGAGCAAACGTATGAAGAGCTTGTCAAGCTGGGGCGTATCGAGTTGGCAGAACAAGGCATTACCGAACAAAATAGCGGCTTTTATTATCCGCGACTTGATTGTGTGGCTAAATGGTTTGTCAAAACGCAAAGCGATCTTTTGCCATACATTTCAAAGATTTATACGGAAGTGACGGGCATAACCGAGCTTTCTCTTGCTGATGGCACGGCGATGAAGCTTGAAGGCAGAGCCGACCGCATTGATGTATTAAAAGACTCCTCAATCCGCATCATCGATTATAAAACAGGGCAAGCACCGTCCGCCAAAAAAGTGGTGGCAGGCTTTGCGCCTCAGCTACCCTTAGAGGCATGGCTGATAAGCCAAAAAGCTTTTGCAGACATCAAAGAAGACTTGCGTGCGTTTACATTGGAATACTGGCAACTTTCTGACAAAATCTATGGCGGCAAACAAACGGCCGTGATGAAATGTCCCTCTGAGGAAATGGTCGCGACGCAGTTGGCAGGAATCGAGCAAAACTTGCGACAACTGTTGGAGCGCTATCATCAAACGGCACAGCCTTACACCGCGTGCCCGAATCCTAAATACGCGCCCAAATATAACGATTATGCCCACCTTGAGCGCACCGCCGAATGGCAAACAGAAGACGAAGGAGACGAACAATGAGCAAGTCAACCGACCTTTCAAACATCGCGACCATCGCGCAAAAGAAAGCCGCTAATCCTTTTGTTTCCGCGTGGGTATCAGCCTCGGCAGGATCTGGCAAAACCAAAGTATTGACCGACCGCGTTTTGCGATTGTTGCTGGCGGGCAATGCGCCCGAAACAATTTTGTGCTTGACCTATACAAAAGCTGCCGCCGCCGAAATGTCAATTCGTTTAAGCAAAAACTTGCGCGAGTGGATTGGGCTTGACGATGACGCCTTGCGCGCCCGATTGATCCAGCTGACCGATGAAGAGGACGAGGACGTTTTAAATGCTCAGCTTAAATTAGCACGCACTTTGTTTGCCAGACTTTTAGACGTCAAAGGCGGTATGAAAATTATGACGATTCACGGCTTTTGCCAAAGCTTGCTCAAGCGTTTTCCGCTGGAGGCTGATGTATCGCCTTCATTTGAAGTGGTGGAAGATACTGTGGCGCAAAGCCTGCTCAATGCGTGCATTAAAAAGACAATACAAAATCCATTATTTAACAAAGAGTTATACGAGCTCTCTCAATTTTTAGATGAAGCAAGTTTAACCGAATTTTTGCTTCACATCCGATCCTATCAAGCCAGCTTTGAAAACTTGACTAGCCACTTTTCTGGCCTTGCACTGGACGAGCGGATTTATCGTAATTTGGGGCTTGAATTATCCACCTCGGCCGACAGTATCAAGCGCGCTTTTACCGAGCCTGAAAACTTTGATGCATTTGTCGATCAGTACTTAACCAAAACACACACTGTCCGCGACAAGATTATCAAAAAAGGTACGGATGAAGACCGCCAAACGGCCGAGGCGCTTATCGAGGCTTTGGATAAATTAAAATCCCTGACGGTTGCCAAAGCAACCTGCGCCCTGATCCACATCGTTTTAGAGGTGTTAAGTCAGTACACAATGCTGAAAAATCAAAAAGGCTTGCTTGACTACACGGATTTGATTTTAAAAACATCGGCTTTGCTTTGCGAAAAAGATATGACCGCGTGGGTTTTATACAAACTGGACGGCGGTATCGATCACATTTTGTTGGATGAAGCGCAAGACTCTGGCCCAGAACAATGGTCGATTATTCGCGCGCTGAGTGAAGAGTTTTTTGCTGGCGCGGGACGCAAAGATGATAAAATCCGCACCTTGTTTGCCGTGGGCGACAAAAAGCAATCCATTTACCGCTTTCAAGGCGCGGACGCGAACGAATTTGAAAAAATGCGTCAATTTTTTAAATTACGCATTACTGCATCGGAAAACATATTTGAAGATGTGCAAATGAATGTTTCATTTCGCTCTGCGCAACCTGTGCTGGATATGGTGAACTTGTTGCTTGAAAATAAGCAAGCGCGATTGGGTGTTTTAATGGCCGATGAAAAAGCGACCCACTTTGCGCATCGACAAGGTGAAGCAGGACGGGTTGAGATTTGGCCTTTGGAAGAAGCTCCTGAAAAGCTCGAAGAGCCAGATCCGTGGAATATGGCGGACAACTTGCAAGCACAACTTCCTGCGGTTGTTAAAATATCCACCAAAATTGCCGAACGCATTTCCAATATGCTTAAAAATAAGGAAATCTTAGAGTCCCAAAACCGCCCTATTCAAGCGGGCGACATTATGATTTTAGTGCGCTCACGCGATCGTCAATCACTTGTCAGCGAGCTGGTCAAAGCGCTAAAAAAACACGACATTCCTGTCGCGGGTGTGGACAGGCTTGTTTTAAATGCGCATATCGCGGTGCAAGATTTAACTTCTTTGGCCGAGTTTTTGCTGTTGCCCGACAACGATTTGAATTTAGCCGAAATCCTTAAAAGCCCCTTGTTCGAACTTTCGGAAGAAGAACTGTTCGATTTATGTTATGAACGCAAAGGCTCGTTGTGGGCAAGTGTTGCAGCTAAGCGCCCCGATATTTATGCCCTGCTAAAGGATTTGCTGGACAAAACCGACACGATGCCACCGTTCGAATTGTTTTCATACGTGCTGGATACGTTGGGTTATCGTGATAAGTTTTTGCGCCGTTTGGGACAAGAAACGAACGAAATGTTGGACGAGCTGTTGAACCTTGCGCTGAACTTTGAAAAGCAAAATATGCCGTCCTTGCAAAGCTTTGTGCAGTTTTTAAAAACGGACAATATCGAAATTAAACGCGATTTGGATAATAACCAAATCAATGCTGTTCGAATTATGACGATTCATGGCTCAAAAGGCTTGCAATCACGCATCGTTTTTATGCCTGATACCTTTTCAAAAGTCAAGCACGCCGAAAGTTTTTTATGGAAAAACGGCTTACCCATCTGGGTGCCAAAGGCCGCTTTTCGTTCCGAGCTATGCCTCAAGGCGCAAAATGAAATCATCGCCGAGGACGATCAAGAATATAATCGCTTGCTTTATGTCGCCTTAACGCGCGCGCAAGACAGGCTTTACATTGCAGGCTTTAAAACGGGACGCAATCCGCCCGAGGAGAATTGGTACAACTTAATCGCGGCCTCGGCACCTGCTTACCGAGCTGACACGGGCGCCGTGATTGATGCGCCTCAGACAGTCGCTACCGCCCCAAAACAAGCGCTGCAAGAGATGCCGCAAGCGCCATTTAAGCTGCCTGCGTGGTATTTTACCCCCGCCCCACAAGAGCCCATGCCATCAAAACCGCTTTCGCCCTCTAAGCTGACGGAAGAGCCCGCAGCCCCCTCGCCTCTTTCTCCCGAGCAAGAAAAGGCTATGCGCCGCGGATCGTTTATTCATAAGTTATTGCAGTATTTGCCGAATGTGCCAACTTCTGCCAGAGCCGAGTTTATTGCCCAAAACACGCCTCCCGACATTGTTGTGCCTGCTTCGTTAATCGACATTTTGCAAAAGCCAGAAATGCAGATTTTATTTGGCGAAAATTCGCGTTCGGAAGTGCCGATTGTCGGCGTGACCAGTGACGGTAAAGTCATCAGCGGACAAATCGATCGGCTTGTCGTCACTGATGATGAAGTGTTAATCATTGATTATAAAACAAACCGTTATCCGCCTCAAAGGATTGAAGACGTGCCCGAAAGTTATTTAGAGCAAATCAAAGCATATAAAGACTTGCTTAAAAACATTTTTTCGTGTAAAAAAATAAGATGTTTCTTATTGTGGACAACAGACGCAACGTTAATGGAGATAAAATGAAAAAGTTTGTATTCTTAATTTTCACCCTTTTGATTGTCGGCTGTGCCAGCGCGCCGGCCCCTAAGGGCTTTACAAAACAAGAGTTTCCTGCCAAGACTTTGAAGCTGACAGGATACGTCAAGAAAATTAAAGCAGGCGAAAAATTGCGCGTTTACATTGATGGCAATGCAAGTACTGTGGGGATTTTTAATAAGTCAACAAAGCTGGCGCACCCTGTGGCGGCCGAGCTTGCACAAAAAGATCCGTATCCATACATTTTATATTTAAATCGCCCGTGTTATTTCGATGACAAAACGCCTCAATGCCAACCCGTTGTTTGGGAGCAAGGCAAGTATGTACCAGAAGTCGTGGACGAAATAAAATCTGCGCTCGACCGTTTGCAAAACAAATACACGTTGTCAGAGTTGGAGCTAGTTGGTTATGACGGCGGCGCTGCGATTGCTTTATTGGTAGCCACGCGCATCAAGTCGATTCCTGTTTCCGTCTATACGTTTGGCGGGATTTTGGATACGAAAAAATACGCTCTTTTGACCGATGAAGAACTTTATTCGGACAGCCTCAATCCTGTAGATGAATCATATCTAGTCGCACGCATTCCACAAGTTCACTTTGTGGGTGGTAAAGACAAGCAAACGCCGCTTTTCTTAGCCAAAGACTTTGCCAAGAAAATCAAACAGCCCGTCTCGCTGAAGATTAAATCGTACCCGTCTGCCGATCACTTTAACTGGGCAATGTTCAAGATTGAGCTTGACTAGTTCAAAATCGCGGCGGCGATGTTTAGATACGCAGCAAAGCCTACCCACGCAAGGTAGGGCATCAACAATATTGCGGCCAAAGTCGATTTGGAAAAATACGTTTGTATCATCATCAAAATGATGAAGAACAAACAGCAAATCACGGCTACGCTCAGCCACAACTGGTGCGCAACAAAGAAAGTAAAGCTCCATATCAGCTGGGCAATAAATTGCATATAATAAGTGCCAAGGTGCTCTTTACCGTATGCCAAATAGCCAACTAAAGCAAGCAAGATATATATCACCGTCCACACAATGGCAAATACCGCATTCGGTGGTGAAAGTGTTGAAGTATAAAGCGTATCATACCACAGCATTTGCTCGGGCGTTTGCAAAAACGTCCTGATAATAAAGCCCGTCAAAAAGCTTAAAAATAAAAATGCCAGTAAACTTTTACGATTCCTGTTTAGCGCCATATTCTGCGCATTGATATAATCTTGTGTCATCAATCAACCCCTTTAAAGTATGCCCTATCGCATCAAGTTGAGCGGGCTCGGACAACGCGTGCCCCGCTCCTTTGATTAAGATAATTTGCACATTTGAAGAAGTCAATACGTCCTTGATTTTAAAAACGGTCGGATAAGGAACTAAGACATCGCTGTCGCCCTGTATCAGCCTGACGGGGCCGTTAAAATTAACGTGGCGGTTCAAAATAAAGTATTTGCGGGCATCTTCAAACATTTCGTATGTAAAGCAATATCCGCTTGTTTCATCGCTGGGTCCTAAAACTGCGCCGTTTTTAAGGGCTTCTTTATGCTCTGGCAAAAGTTTGTTGTTCCAAATAAAGTCCATAAAATCCGCGCCTGCGGCAAGGCCAACATAGCCTGCTACTTTATCGGGGCAGGCTTCGCTGAGCAAGATACCGATTAAGCCACCCATACTCGAACCCACAATAAATGCGGGCGTTTTGCAATAATGAGCGATGACATCTTTGGCATCTTCAAAACACCGACCAATTGAGAAGTCCCAAGGCTTGCCCCACGATTGCCCGTGTGCTGTAAAGTCAAAAGACAAATATGACAGGCCGTGTTCGGCTGCAAATGCTTTTAAGTACTGCCCTTTGCGGCTTTTCAAGCTTGACAAAAGCCCGTGCAAGTAAACGATATAAGGCTTGCCCGAAACGGGGATATGTTCGACATTTAAATAATGCCCATTTGGGCGTGAAAAAACTTCTTCAAACATTTGCATTTCCTTGTTGCTATTAAGATAAAATAATGATAATATAAAAAACACAAAAAGAAAATAAAAAAATGATAAAATATGCTCATTTGTTTGCCACGGCAGCGCAATACGCTTTTAACCTTTTCATCCCTCCGCGTTGTTTAGTGTGCCAAAGAATTGTCAAGCGTGATAACGAATTGTGCGCTAAGTGCTTTTCTATGTTAAAGTTTTTACCTGATAACTGTTGCCCTGTATGTGCGCGACCTTATATTTACCCGCTTGATGAAACAGAAAGCTATGTGTGCCCACGTTGCCAGAAAAAGCGCCAGTATTTGCATCGATTAAAAGCGGTTGTCGCTTATGACGATTTTATCAAACAGCTCATTTTGCCGCTCAAGCACGCAGGCAAAACCGAGGCTGTACGCTTTTTGGCGCATTTGATGTACGGGCGCGCAGCTGATATGCTCCAAAGCGCGGACGTTTTAATTCCTGTACCATTGCATTGGCTCAGACTTGCCAAACGCCAATATAATCAATCGGCGCTGATTGCTAAAGAGCTGAGCAAAATGACTGGCAAGCCGTTTTTAACAAGGGCTCTTGTTCGTGTACGGCACACGCCTGCACAAGGGCATAAAACTAAAGCCGAGCGAAAAGCCAACATAACGGGGGCTTTCAAAGTTGCTGCACCCAACCAGATTAAAGGCAAACGCATTGTGATTATTGACGATGTATGTGCCAGTGGCGCAACGTTGCGAGAGGCAGCCAAAATGCTCAAACAAGCTGGCGCGAAAAATGTGGAAGCGCTCGTTGTGGCAAGAACGTGCAAAATGGATTATTAACGCGCATTTTTATTGCCGCATCATATAAAAAAACGCCGTTCAAATGAATGAGCGGCGTTGTTCAATTACTTTATTTTTTACTTTTCTTATGTGACATAGCCCTTTGATATTGCTTGATTTTTTGATTAGGCTTCGTAATAATCGATCGATAAATATAATCGTGCAAAGTATGCCTGTGCACATTGACGCGCAAGGCGATTTTCACCTCTGGTACACGTTCGCGCAAAAGCTGAGTAATCAATTCTTTTTTTGCATCAAGCCTAAGCTCCTTATTCACAGCACCGATAGGTCGGCCGAGCCGTCTGCCTTCCGAGCGTAAACGGCTTAGGGATTCTTTGGTGAGCTGGCTGATTAAATTACGTTCGATTTCGGCCGATAACCCAAAAGCAAATGCTAACACTTTTGATTGGATGTCCGAACCCAATCGATAGTTATCCTTAATCGTCCACAGCTTCACCTCTTGGCGCATACAATAATGCAATATGCTCATAATTTGGAGCAAATTACGCCCTAACCTAGACAGCTCAGAAACGATTAAGATGTCATTTTTGCGCACTTTTTTAAGCAAAACACCTAACTTGCGTTCTGAAACGTCCTTTGTGCCTGAGATAGTTTCTTCTATCCACCGATCGATTTTCAAGTTTTCCTTTTGAGCAAATCCTAAAATCTCAAACTTTTGGTTTTCAACAGTTTGTTTGTCTGTTGACACACGAATATAACCATAAATCATTTTCTTATCCTTTCATTTTAAAATGGTTAGGATTTTTCAATAACCCTTTTAAGTGGCAATGAGAATGATTTTAAAATTCCTTTAGTTGTTTTTACTACACCCAAAGTATATGTTTTTATCTAATCAAAAAAAGTTTACCTTGTTAGCTGTTATGAGCAAAAGAATCTAAAAACAAGAACATAAAAAGAACAAATAGAGAAAGAAAATGCAAAATTTTTCCTTTCAAGTGCATTTTTATATTTCCTTATCGCGTAATTTGCATTATATTAAGCTCAGAGGTTAAAATGCGAATCGTCTTATTATTTATTTTTGGAATGTTTTTAAGCCACTTTTGCGCCGCGCAACCAGCGCAAAGGGTTTACTTCACGCCGTCCGATGATTGCGAAAACAATATCATCGCGTTAATCGAGGACGCCCAAAGCCAAATCGACATTGCCGTTTACGCAATTAATAACGATGCGATTGTCGAAGCGCTTAAAGAAGCTTTTTTGCGCGATGTCAGTATCCGCGTTTTGACGGATAGAACTCAGGCGGGGCAAAAGTCGTCTAAAGTAGCGGATTTAGAGGACTTTGGCATAGACGTCATTCGGCATAAAAAGTACCGCATTCAGCACGATAAGTTTGCGATATTCGACAAAAAGAAAATAGTGACGGGTTCTTACAATTGGACGAATTCAGCCAGCAGACGAAACGCTGAAAACTGTTTGTTTATTACCAAACCAAAAACTACTATACAAAAGTATCAAAAAAGATTTAACGATCTGTGGCTGATGAACAAAAAAGCAAAGCGCAAATCCAAATTTTCCAACCTTTTAACAATGCCGAAAAAACTGATTGTTTCCAAAAGCTTGCTCTATTCAGCCTCGAATCATTTAGATAGTGGCCAACAAGTCCAATGCATTTTGCAAAATGTACGCGGCAGCAACTTTGTCTGTGATTTCCTTTTGACGTTTGCGTGACATATCAGCTTGCTCGATAAACATACGTGTGACAGCCTTAGATGACAAACGTTCATCCCAAAAAAGCACTGGCAAGTCAACGCGCTCTTTTAATTTAGCAACCCATGCACGCGTAGTTGCTGCTTGCTCGCCCTCCTGCCCATTCATTAAACGAGGCAAGCCAATCACGAAGCCTCCAATATCTCGTTCGTCTATCAGCTTTTGCAATTCGGCCATATTCGCAACAATTTTAAGCGGTGTTGCCGTCATTTGCATTAAATCTGAAACGGCTACCCCAATTCTTTTAACGCCATAGTCAATGCCAATAATTTGGGTCATTGGTTTAAGTCGAGTTTTAAAATCAGCGGGCGTTAAGTCTGTCATCTAGTGCGCTCCTGCTGCCCACAACGATACCCTTGCAAAAAGTATTTGCGCGCGCTCAAAGTTGGCAATTTGCGCAATTGACTGATTTTGTCTTGACGCTCACCGTCAAATGTTTTCTTAAGTCTTAAATGCTCGACAAAGCTTTTATAAACCTCGCTCAGCGTTCCTTTGATAACAGGCTCTTTAAAATCCAAAATGTACGCCGCGCTAATTTTTCCGTTCTCATCAACTTTTTTGCGTATCCACGTACCCAAAGAAGTTTTGACATCGTCAATAATTTTTTTTCCATCTTTGCGGCGATGGAACAACATATCCATTGATTTTTTATCGCGATAGACAAATAAATCCGTCAGTTTCCCTGGATTATAATGCGTTTCTACATACGCATTATTTTTCATAGTCATTTCGGATTTTTTCAGCTTGCTGTTTTCATAGTACTCAACAATGTAATATGCATCATTTAAACTCATTACTGTTTTAATTGTCGAATGGCTTAAATGGTTATAGCACATTTGTTCGAACACACCGTCTTTTGTAAAGCTTTGCACAGACAGTGCCCATTTCTTTTCGGGCGTCAAAGTAAAGACTTTCAAAGATTGTTCCTTGTCATCTTTATAGATTCGAACAGCTTTATCATAGCCCTCTTTTTCCAACCATCTGCCTTGTCTTTTGCCATGCACATCAACTCGACCAGCTTTTTTCAAAGTACCAGTTTCATCATAAAAACGCATATACTTATCACCCTTACCTAACTCTGTGACGCGGTAAATCGGCTTTTTGCGCTCTAAAGGCAAAAGACCAAATAAGCGAAACTGGCTGTATAGGGTTGTTGTGTTTTGTGATTTTTCTTTTACACTTAAAGAGAAAAGCTTAAAGCCTGCAATTTTCGCATTTCCCCATGTTTGAATTGTATTACTCATTTTCACATCCTTGACTTTGCCGTAGGTGAAATCTGAAGAAATCATAGCACGCCTCATAGCTTTTGTCAAGTTTTATTTAAAATGGGCGATTTTGAGCCCAGAAAAGCCTTTGGCTATAATCATCAGTTCAAAGATTGATATTTTTATTTTTATTGCTTGTAATTTTCTTTTTTTTGCATTAGAATACAAAGCCAAAAGAAAGGGATAATCAAGATGACACAAAAGATATTCATTACATCTGACCATGCGGGCTTTTGTTTGAAGACGGCTCTTGTCCAGTATTTAAAGGAGAAAGGCTTTGATGTTATGGATTTTGGGCCCGATACAGACGCCCTGTCCGTAGATTATCCATTGTTTGCACAAAAGCTCTGCACTGCGCTCAAAGCCGAACCAGCAGCCAAGGGCATTGCTATTTGTGGATCGGGCATCGGAATGAGCATTGCGGTTAATCGCTTTTCGTTTATCCGTGGCGCACTTGTTTATACGCCAGAGGCCGCAAAGCTCAGTCGTCAGCATAATAACGCTAATGTGTTGTGTTTGGGCGCAAGAATGACCGATTTTGAGCAAGCAAAAACTTTGGTCGATACGTTTTTAACCACGCCATTTGACGGCGGACGCCACGAAAGACGCGTTTTGGAATTAGGAGATATGAAATGACTTGTAATTGTAAATGTTCTCATCATTCGGATATGCACAGTTTCTTTGAAGATTCTTTAAAACAACATGACCCACAAATTGCACGCTTGATTGAGCAAGAGCTGTGGCGTCAACAAGATCACATCGAGCTGATCGCATCGGAAAACATTGTTTCTGAAGCCGTTTTGCAAGCGCAAGGGTCTGTTTTGACTAACAAGTATGCCGAAGGGTATGCTGCACATCGCTATTATCACGGATGTGAAGTGGTGGATCAAGTCGAAACGCTGGCAATCGAGCGGGCAAAAAAGCTGTTTAATTGCGCCTATGCAAATGTTCAACCACATTCAGGCAGCCAAGCCAACCAATCCGTTTATATCGCATTGTTGCAACCCAATGATACAATTATGGGGATGAGCCTTGACGCTGGTGGCCATTTAACGCACGGCGCGAAAGTGTCCAGCTCGGGCAAGTATTACCACTCTGTACAATATGGCGTTGACGACAATGGTGTCATCGACTATGACGCTGTAGAAGCTTTGGCAAAAGAGCACAAGCCTCGTCTGATTATCGCAGGCGGCTCCGCCTATGCGCGCATTATCGATTTTAAACGTTTCAGACAAATTGCGGACTCTGTCGGGGCTTATTTAATGGTTGATATGGCTCACTTTGCGGGCTTGGTCGCGGGTGGTCAATATCCATCACCACTGCCAATTGCTGATGTCGTGACGACAACAACGCATAAAACTTTGCGCGGTCCTCGTGGCGGTATGGTTTTAACCAATAATGCCGAAATTGCAAAAAAGATTAACTCGGCTGTTTTCCCTGCCTTACAAGGTGGTCCTTTGGAACACGTTATTGCCGCAAAAGCGGTGGCTTTTGGTGAAGCTTTGCACCCTGAGTTTTCTGATTATGCCGAACAAATTGTTTTGAATGCCAAGGCTTTGGAGCGCACGTTCCAAGAGCGTGGCATTGATATGGTGACTGGCGGAACGGATTCGCATTTGATTTTGATTGACTTGCGTTCCAAAGGCTTAACAGGTAACGCTGTTTGCGACTCTTTAGCACGTGCACACATTATTTGCAATAAAAATGCGGTGCCTAATGACCCACAAAAACCGAGCATTACTTCGGGATTACGTATTGGCACGCCTGCTGGCACAACGCGAGGCTTTGGCGTGGCCGAGTTTGAAGACATCGGCAATATGATTGCGGATTTAATTGACGCAATGAAACTGACGCCTGATGATAACTCTGTCATGGAGCAAGTTATTGCTGAAAAAGCGCTTGAGCTATGCCGCAACTATCCAATTTATCAAAATAAATAACAGGTGGCTAAATGAGGTGTCCTTTTTGCCACAGCGAAGACAGTCAAGTCAAAGACTCGCGCACGACCGATGACGGCAACGCGATCAGACGGCGGCGTGTGTGCCCTAAGTGCAACGCACGCTTTACGACTTTCGAGCGCATACAGCTCAAAGAATTGATTGTCGTGAAAAAAAATAATTTAAAAGTTTTGTTTGACAGAGACAAGCTTGCAAAGTCTATTTACATCGCGACTCGCAAAAGGCCTGTGACCGAAAAGCAAGTCGAAACGCTCGTTTACGACATTCAGCGAAAGCTCGAAGAAATGGGCGAGAACGAAATTCAAAGCACGCTTATCGGACAATTAGTCATGCATGCGCTTTTAAAGCTGGACAAAGTTGCGTATATACGCTATGCTTCTGTCTACCGAAACTTTAACGAAACGAAAGATTTTGAAGAATTTATCAAACCATTATTAAAAGAAGAAGAATAAAATGACAGAAAAGTTATCCCCTACTCAAAAATTTACAAATGCACGCTTGAATGCAATTCAGGCCTTATATGCGGCCGAGTTCAACCAAGCCCCTATGGAGCAAGTGATTTTTGACTTTTTAAACGGTAAAATTGGCTCTCAGTTATTACGCGAAGACGAAGCTAGCAAAGAAGAGTTTATCGAGTTGCCCGTTATGGACAAAGAATTGTTTGCTAAAATTGCACAAGAGGCTTGGACAAGAAAGCCCGAACTTGATGAAATTATCATTAAATCTGTACAATCTGGGTGGGAAAACGACCGCATTGAAATGCTTTTACAAGCTATTTTGCGTGCTGGATTAGCAGAATTTTTTGTAAATCCCAACCTAGACGCACCAATTATCATTAACGAATACACGGACATTACGCGCTCGTTTTACGAGGGCGCTGAAGTGGCCTTAGTCAATGCTGTATTAAATAAGTTCGCAAAGGTTATTCGTGGCTGATAAAGCCTTTGCTAAAAAAACGATTTTTGGATTAAGATTAAGACGCAAAAATCATTTTTTTTGAAAATGGACAACTTACAAAGTCTCCAATTCTACATCAGAGCCGCCACGCCGCACGACATTACCGTGGCGGCTCTGATGAAAAACTTGGGCAAATCTTGTGAAAAAGGAGTTTTTTTTTAAAGCAAAGTCTTTTTCCAAAAAAATTTGGGGGCGGGCGCGCGTCTAAAAGCGCTCCCAAACTT
>ERZ1023658.125-NODE-125-length-31031-cov-16.076963_pt1 | contig 31031 bp, 30 predicted proteins | sample MGYA00380339_ERZ1023658 | MGnify/ENA primary metagenome ERZ1023658 (study PRJEB33179, sample SAMN07448981) | human gut metagenome | biome: Human-gut; feature: Human associated habitat; material: Faeces | host: Homo sapiens | place: India: Bhopal | collected... | reverse complement strand
CTACTGGACCTACTGGACCTGCCGGAGCAACTGGGGAAGCTGGGCCTACTGGTGCAACTCCCTCTATAACTATTGGTACTGTTACAACTGGTAACCCTGGTACACAGGCTGCTGCCAGTATTACTGGTACTGCACCTAATTTTGTTTTAAACCTAACCATTCCTACTGGTGCGACTGGACCTACCGGACCAACTGGGCCAGCAATTTAGAATTTTTCTTTTAGTGAATTAAGGTGAAAAAAACTACTTTTATTTGTTAAAAAGTAGTTTTTATATATTGAAACTATTAATTACTAATAATCCATTGTTGAGTGCCTTCATTCAAGAAAAGATCAAGATCATAACTTTGTTTAGATTTTTCTTTGCTACTTGGGTCTACTATTTCTATCTTTCCATCATCAGTAACGCCTGTTAAGACAATGAATTGTCCCTCATCTGTATAAGTGCCTTTGCTAATTACCATAACAACAGGATTTCCTGCTTTTAAGTTAGTCATTATAGAATCCGCATTAACGTTGGATTGTGTACAATTAAGACCATTCTCTTGGGCATAGTCATTAACATAAGCCCAGCTTGTTCCATTACCATAACTTCTGTAACCATGTTCTAAACTCCAATTTGCAGCTTCCACTGGTGTAACTTCTTTACCAGTTAATGTAGAAATTACCATTGCCATTGATACTGGTCCACCTCCTGCTTCAGCAATTGTTGTACCATTTCCATATGATGCATTAGCATAATCTTTTTTATAAAACTTTATAAAGTTATCAGTTGCTGTTAATTCTTTTTCTTCTAACTTTTTTGCTTTTATTTGTTCTAATATTGTATTTATTTCTTTTCTTAGAGCAGCCTCTTTATTTATCCAGCTTTCTTGATTGGATTTATATTTCTCTATCACACGCTGTGGTGTTTCTTTTTGTGTTTTGTTTAACAAGCCATCATAATATTGAATGAATCTTGTGGCTTGTTTCCAATCGGAATATTTTTCTAAAGCTGTGTCTAAATCTCTTAATTGAGAAGAAATTATATTACTACAATCTGTAATTGATTCAGTAGCTTTTCTTGTAAAAAATTCTCTAGAAGTACCACTCCAAGTATTAGAATCAATATTATTTATATCATTAGTATAATTTTCTAATATCTTTTCAACTTCTTTTTTTATTTCCATTACTAAGACCTCCTATCTGTGAAGTAGTTACCATAAACGTATGCTTCCGTTACTCTATGATTCCACTCCGGATGATTACTTGGAGTTCCTGGATTATCCTTTTTGTTATACCAAGTGTTTTCGTCGACAACAAATTCAACAACATTTTTACCATTGTTATGACCCCATTCACTTACATTGTATTGTGGATTTGGCCCACCTTTACTATCTCCTATTATACATTTTAATATCGTTCCATCTTCTAATTTAAAATCAACATATTCGCCAACATGTCCAAATGTCGTTGTACAAGCAATAACATATCTTCCATCTATTCTACCAAAGCCTTCTTCATCAAAATTCATTCCAGCTGCTTCTCTTAGACGATATTGATTTGATGACGGAGACGTAATAGCTTGCCATCCCATGTATGTATATCTTTCTCCATTACCTTCTGGAATGTTAAAATGTCTAGCACCATCTGGAATTGTATAATTACTGGCATTAGTAATACCTGATGAAGTAGGAGATGTAGGTGTTGTAGTTGAAGAAGGTGACACTATTGTTTCTGAAGATAAATCAGTATCACTCTTTTTTTGATTGATTGTTGTAGCTTTTGCGGAGTCCTTTTGATTTCCTAATGATGATGGCTTTATAGTAGGATCTTGTGGAACTGGGATTGGTTTTTCTACAGGTGTTGCCTTTTTTACTGTATCATTAGCAACTACGGTTGGATATTCGAATGTTTTCTGAAGTTCTGTATGTTTATCCACAACTAATTGAATATATTTTTGTGCATTTTTCATCCTATCAGCTGTAATATTTATATTTGAATTAATCTGATTAATAGTTCCTGTCCAGTCAAAATTGCCATCAACTTTTAAATGCTGTAATTCATTTGTTATATCTAAAATTTTTGTACTATACTCACCTAATTTATTACCAACTTCTTCTGCTTGTTGACAATTTAAAATAAACTTCATGTCTTACCTCCTATAATCCAGCAATGCTTTCAGAATTACTGGTGTCTGTTAATTGATAGTTCTCACTAATATTTTTTAATCCTGCTCCAGCTTTAGACAAATCAGCAATACTATTATTTAAGTTGGTGACTGAGTTTTCCCAGTTTGGCTTTATCTCATCAGCAATTGGCCCTGAGAATATTTCTTCAGAAAAGAGTTTATCAGCATTACTTTGGATATTTTTTAAATTTGTTTCTGTTGAATTTGTGCTATCAATCAATATATTTGATGTATCATTTAATATACTATAGTCATTAACATTAAAAATATTATTATTCATAGTTCCTCCTATTACATATCATAACCAGTTAGTTCTTCTTCTAGCTCCTGAATCTTTTTTCTGACATCCTTTACAACATCTATTACATTCTTTGATGTTTTAATATTATTATCAATTTTTCCATGCTGTTCATTAATACTATCAGCAAAAGTTGAAAAAGATGCTCCTTTCCAATTTGAAGACAATGTTGATAATATATTATCTTTATTAGTATTTAAATTGCTTTGTAGAGTATCAATATTAGAATCAATTGTTTTACATAGTTTTTCTACCTCATCGAAGTCACAAACATAAACATTATTCATTAGTATCCCACCTTATTTTTCTATAATAATTTAATTTAATTATAACATACTTCCTATTATTAACAAATTAATTTAAAAATAAAAGCACTACTTGTCAGTAGTACTTTAAGCTTTTTTTGTAAATAGTTTCTTTATGGCAAACCAAATATTTTCAAATAAACTCATTATAATTATTATTATAAAGACTGTTCCTATTGATATTAGAAAGCCTTTTAAACTTTGAAAGAATAGTATATACTTACCAAAGTTTGCTATTTTTTCTTTGAAATATAAGCCAGTTACCATAGATGGAGATATAGTTTTTTCACTAGAATCTTTCAATTCTATTTTTATACCATCCGGATCAACAGATAAAACTTTTGCAAACTTATATTCTTTGTCAGAAGTATAATAAGCAATTATTTTATTTTCTTTTACTTCTGATGCAGTTAATTCATGGGCTATTACTATATCATATTTATTTATTTCATATGGCTCATAGTCTTCTGTTGCTACTATAAATCTATTTCCTAAAAACCTTAAGGCTTCACCATTATCCACAATTTTTTGAATAAATATTATGAATATGAAAATGCTTATAATAACTAATAATGTAATAATTAATCTTGTTATAAATGCTCTCATACTATTCTACCTTTCTATATATTTTTATAATATATGTATATCACAGATTATATTTGGTTTGCAACTATTTTAAATAGAATTTGACGTTTCATTAGCATATAGATTTTTATATACTTTTGACGTTTTCAGTAGCTCTTCATGTGTACCAGAACTTTCTAATTTACCTTTATCAATAATATTAATTATATCGGCATCTACTATAGTAGAAAGACGATGAGCTACAATTATTATTGTATGATCTTTTACTAAGTTATTAATAGTTTTTTTGATATATTCTTGTGACTCATTATCTAGAGCTGATGTTGCTTCATCAAATAAAATTATTTTAGTATTTAATAGTAGTGTTCTTGCTATAGCTAGACGTTGTTTTTGACCTCCTGATAAGTTTATTCCACCTTCTCCTATAACAGTATTATACTTATTAGGTAGTGACATAATATAGTCATCTATATATGCTTGTTTACAGTATTTTTTTACTTCTTTTAAAGTTACATTTGGTTTTACTAATTTAAAGTTTTCAAAGATTGTTAAATTAAATAAGAACGGTGCTTGTCTTATAATAGATATGTTTTCACGTAGAGATTTCTCTGTTAAATCTTTTATATTTATGCCATCTATTAATATTTCACCTGTTGTTGAATCAAAATATCTTAATAGTAAATTAAAAACAGTTGATTTACCATTACCAGATTTACCTACAATAGCAATTTTTTTATTTGGTTCTACTTTTAGGCTTAGACCATTTAATGTATAGTCTTCATCTTCGGAATACTTGAATTTTACATTTTTAAACTCAATTACACCCGAATTATTTACTAAGCTTTTTTTACCAAATTGTTCATCTTTATACAGCCTGTTATTAATAATTTCATCTATTCTTTTTAGTGATACTGTTACTTTATTATAACTTACTCCAAATTCAGAAATACTTTCTACAACTTCATCTATTCTCCAGATATACATTTCCATCATTATGAAGGTTGCATAGGTAATTTTTCCTTGAATAAAGAAATATCCACAGGTTAATAAAATTACAAATTGAAGAGTAAAATAGGCTAAATTATTAAAACCATAATACCATACTTCGTGATTTTTTATTTTTTTTGTATCTGTAAATAGTGCAGTTAGGCGTTCTTTGATACTTTTTTCTATATTTTTCTTTATACCAAGTGATTTTATTTCTCTTATACCAGTAATATTTTCAGTTGCTGTTTTTACGTAAGCATCTGATTGTTTTTTTATTTGTTCTTGGGTCTTTTTTATCTTTGGGAAATACTTTGTAGAAATATAACCCATTACAATACCAAAAACAACTATTTCTAGACCTATAACCCATGAAATAGAGAATGCTAAAATTAGAATTGCTACTACAACTAAAGCTTTACAAATTAATTTTATTAATTTAGCAAGTAGTTCCATTACTCGATCTGGATCATTATATAATCTATTAATAAACTCTCCAACCCCAATATCTTCAAAGGCTTTAGCTGGTAGGCAATCTATTTTTTTATATAAATCCATGCTAACATTTTCTATGAATTTTATCTCTAAGTAGTTATATATTTTATCTCGTGGAATTTGTAAAAATGCGAAAAGTAATATATATATTCCTTCCCATAAAGCTAAATATTTTATAAAGCCCATTATGTCTTTTAAGATAAGAAATTCTAGTGCCTTACCCCAAAAGTAAGCAGCAAATAATACTGGTAAATATGATGATAAAACTAAAAGCATATATAGAATTAATCTTGGTTTTTCATCTTTTAAATAGTGCCATAATATTTTAAAATTATTATATTTTTTCATATACTTAGTCTAATCCAATTATATTTTTATTGGATACTCCTTTCTTTTAATAATGTTTTTTCCACAACAAAAGAGGTCTTGATGACCTCTTTATATAACTATATTTATTATACGTTTAAAATTCGTGAGAATACTTTTGTTCTCACTAGGTCATCATTTTTTCTCATTATTTTGTTGTTTAAATTCCAAATCATATTCTCACTCCCTTCTTTTGTTTATGGCTTAATGATAACATCCATTTCAATGTATGTCAACCTTTTTTTGTTAACAAAGAAAAAACGTATAGAAAACTATACGTTTAACGATTATTCCATCTTGTTGGGAAATTAACATATCTAGTTGGATTTACAGCATTTCGTTGATATTGATCCCAGGTACAGCCTCCACCTCTGAACCAGTCACAATTTGTTATTTCTAGATGTACGTGTGGACCTGTAGCACAGCCTGTTGCTCCCATGTATCCAATTATTGTAAATGGTGTTACTATTTGACCTTCTCTAATATCTCCAAAACTACGCATATGAGCATAAGTTGAATAAATATATTTTCCATTTACGTCATGTCTTATTTTTACAACTAAAGCTTTTCCATTACAACCATATATACAGTTTCCACCATTTCTCCAGTCACCGGATATACAATTATCATGATATACTTTCCATACTCTTCCTGTTGCAATTGGATATACTGGAATTGCTTTATCGGAACTTGAAACATCTAAGCCTAAGTGACCACCATAACCATAGAATCCTTGAGTAAGGTAACCATATTCGATTGGTCTATAGAAACCATTTACACTCGGTATAGAATCTCCTGTCTGAGATTGACTAATTCTATATTGACAAGCTTGAATATCTTCATTTGCTCCACAGCCTAATTTCTTATAGTAATTAACATTTTCTTGAGCGGCCTTTATTTGTTCTTCGATACTTGGCATAGTTTCTTTAATAGCCATTGAATCAGCCTGAATTTTAGCTCGTTCATATTCTAATGATTCCTTTAGTTTATTTAATCCTTCTTTTTGAGACCTTTGATTATTTTGTTGAGTTTTATTTTTTTCAATTAATTCCTCTAGTTCTTTTATTAGTTGTTCGTTATATTCAGTTAATTGTTCAACTACAGATAGACGATAAATCATATCTGTTATATTGCTTGCTCCAAAAGCATATTCCAAATAAGCATTATCTCCATTAGATATTTGATAATACTCAATGATTCTTTTGCTCTCTTCACCTTTTTCTTTTATCTCTTTATTACTAGCTTCTATCTCAGCTTGAAGAGACTTTATTTTTTCTTCGGCCTCAGTTATTTGTTTCTCAATACTAGCAATTTTGACTCTTATTTTAGCAACCTCAGCATCATTTGTTGCTAGGTTGGCCTTTTGTTCTTCTAGTTTCTTAGTATATTTCTTTACTTCCTCTTCAAACTGTTTTAGTGTTTTAGCACTTGTATTCATAGGTAGTGCTACAAGTGGTAAAAGTAAAGCTATTATTAATAAGATACTTATTATTTTTTTGGTTTTCATTATATTTTTAAATACTTCTTAACGGCACTCGCACTACCGATCATACCAACTAAGATTCCTATTATAACTACCATTAATGAAGTTGTATAAATAAATGGTTCTGGTTTGATTAAAACTATTAGTTTTGAGAACAAATAGCCATCAAAATGTTTATAGAAAGCCATATATCCATATGTTGTAAAGATAATTGGAACTATTGAACCTAATAGTCCTAGTATCATTCCTTCGACTATAAATGGTGTTTTAATAGTAAAGTTACTAGCACCAACTAATCTCATGATACCTATTTCTCTACGTCTTGCTGAAATCGTTAATTTGATAGTATTAACAATTAAGAAAACTGTTACAACTACTAAAGCAATTACAACTCCATAAGTTACTTTCTTTACTGAATCGAAGGCAGATACTAATTTTTCTACCATACCTTCACCATATCTAACTACAGATACTGAGTTTATTTTCTTTATTCTATCTGCTGTATCTTTTATTTGTTCAATATTTTTTACTTTGACTTGATACGTATCTTTTAAAGGACTTTCTCCTTCACTATACCCATCTAGTACTTTATCTAGTACTTCAGACTCTTGCTGCATTTCTTTTTTTACTTCATCTTTAGAAATATAAGTTATTTTTTCAACATTTGATATTTTTTCAATATTAGTTTTAACATCTTTTATATCTTCTTCTGTTGCATCTCTATCTAGAAATACTACGATTGTTAAATCTTTTTCTATTTCAGTTGTAAAATTATTAATATTAAATGATGCCATTATGGCAATAGCAACTATTATTAGTGTTATAGTTATACAAGAAATAGAAGCTAGTGATAAACTAAAGTTCCTTATTACACTTTTGAAAGCATCTCTGATACTTCTTCCTAACATTCTAAATAGCTTCATTATCATAGACTCCTTTCTCTTTAAAGGTTACTAAGTGTCCATCTTTTAATATTAGAACTTGTTTTTTCATTTTATTAACAATATCTTGATCATGTGTTGCCATAATAATTGTCGTTCCTCTTGTTTTATTGATATCATCTAATACATTCATGATTTCCATACTTTTTTCAGGGTCTAAGTTTCCTGTAGGCTCATCACATAATAATAATTTGGGATCATTAACGATTGCTCTTGCTATTGCAACACGTTGTTGTTCTCCTCCAGATAATTGGTCTGGATAATTATGTATTTTATTTTTTAGTCCTACATCTTCTAGAGCCTTTAATACTTTTATCCGTATTTCGTCTTTTTTAGCACCAATTACTTCTAGCGCAAAAGCAACATTTTCATAGACTGTTAATTTAGGAAGCAATCTATAATCTTGAAAGACAATTCCTAATTTACGCCTTAATTTATATATTTTTTTATTTCTTAATTTAGCAACATCTAAGCCACCTACTATTATTTGGCCTTTTGTTGGTTTTTCTTCACGGTACAACATTTTAATTAGTGTACTTTTACCAGAACCTGACCCACCTATTACAAAAACAAATGAGCCTTTTTCAATTGCTAAATTCAGATCATAAATAGCTGTAACACCGTTGCGATATTTTTTCTCAACGTGTTTAATTCTGATTAAATCCATTTTATCAACCACCTTAGCTACTTTATTATAACATAAATTTTTACACAATAAAAGAGAAGTTATGTTTTACTTCTCTCTTGACAGTTTGAGTTACAGTATTAGACATTGATACTATTTTCCTCCTACTACTTCATAGGAGTCAGTTACAACAAAGAAGGCGTCTTTATCGATTGTCTTTATACCTTCAGTTACCTTATAATATTCCCTTGTTGGAACAACAGTTAAAACTACTTTGTGTTTTTTATTTAGAAAGCCTCCTTTTACATCAAATACCGTTACACTATGGCCTAGAGTTTTGATGATATAGTCTTTTATTCGAGCCTCTTCAGAAGTTATTATATAGAATGCTTTATTGTTAGAAATACCTAGTAATACTTTATTGATTATAATAGTGTTTAGATATATTAAAATAATTGCATACATAACATTAGTCCAACCAAAGAAGACTCCACCGATTAAAACTACTGCTGTATTCATAATTGCACTAGTTTTAGCAATAGGTATTTTATAATACTTCTCTAAGATTTGACTTATAACGGGAAGTCCACCATTATTATAACCTGTTTTATACATAAGTCCATTAGCAATACCGTTTAAAACACCGGCAAAAATTGTAATAATAAACATATCACTATAATCTATCTGAACAATTGTAGTTAAAGGTTCAGTTAATTCTACAAATGCCGGATAAAGAATACTTGCAAAAAGCGTTACAGCAGTTACTCTTGGTCCTAAATACATAAAGCTTAGAAGAGCGCAAGTTAGTGAGATTAACAAAATCATTAAAGCTGGATCTATGTCATATACATAATTTGTTATGGTTGCGATACCACCAGCCCCTCCAGTTACTAAGTTTACTGGAAGCAAGAATAAGTTATATACTATAGCACTGAAAAATAGAGAAACAATTAACATAATAATTTTCTTTTGTTCTTTTTTATCTTTGAACTTTTCTATTAATTCTTTCACGCTACTCCCCTCCAAATACTTCATAGGCATCTGTTACAACGAAGAAAGCATCTGGATCTATTTCAGCTATTCCTTCTTTTAATTTGTAGTAATCTTTTGTAGGTAAGACACACATTAGTACTGTTTGCTTTTCTTTGGCAAAGCCACCTTTAGCATTAAATACTGTTACGCCATGATTCAAGTACTTTAAAATATACTCTTTAATAGCGGTTTCTTCATCTGTTATAATGTAGAAGGCTTTGCTATCTGACACACCTAAAATAACACGATCTGAGATAAAACTTATAATGTATAAAGTAATGATTGAGTACAATAACTTATTTGTACCAAAGACAAGGGATGATAGCAGAACAACAGTTCCATCAGTACATAAGAGACTTTTTCCCATGCTTAATCTTAAATATTTATTAAGCAGTTGGGTTATAACATCTGTTCCACCACCAGTAAAACCAGCTTTAAATATCATACCGGCACCAAAGCCATATAGAACACCACCAAAAACGGCAGCTAGTAGAAGCTCAGAATTTTCAATATTAATATAAGCATTGATATTAGATGTTAGTTTTACACATAAAGGAAATACTAGTGATCCCATAATTGAACCTCTTGTTTTCTCTTTACCAAGAAAGATAAAACTAATTATTAATAAAACAATGTTTCCTATTAATATTACAGTGGAATAGTCAAAGCTAAATAACTCGTTTAAGATAATAGCAATACCACCTACACCACCAGCTACTAAGTCGTTAGGTGCTAAAAATAAGTTATAGGAGATAGATACTAAAAGACAGCCAACAAAGAATTTGAAAAATCTTTTGTATTTAGACTTTTCTCCTATTTGTTCTAAAACCTTTAGACTATTTTTCTTTGATAAAAATTTCATATTATAACCCTCTTTTTAAATTACTTTCTATAAAATCATCAATATCTCCATCTAAGACTTTAGTAACATTACTAGTTTCGTAGTTTGTACGATGATCTTTTACCATGGAATATGGATGCATAACATAACTTCTTATTTGAGAACCAAATTCAATATTCATTTGATTACCCTTTATTTTATTGAGTTCTTGTTCTTGTTCTTCTATTTTTCTAAGTAATAACTTGTTTCTTAAGACTTTCATAGCTTGTTCTTTATTTTGTATTTGACTACGTTCATTTTGACAGGTAACTACTATTTTAGTAGGTAAGTGGGTAATTCTTACCGCTGAATCTGTTGTATTTACTCCTTGTCCACCGCAGCCGGAGGAGCGATAAACATCTATTTTTAAGTCTTTTTCATCTATTTCAATACTATTATCTTGTTCTATTTCTGGTGTTACCTCAATAGAGGCAAAAGATGTATGACGACGATTGTTGGAGTCGAAAGGAGATAGTCTTACTAAACGATGAACACCTTTTTCATTTTTTAGATAGCCATAAGCATTGTATCCCTTTATTAATAAAGAGGCACTTTTAATCCCAGCTTCTTCACCATCTTGATAGTCAAGTATTTCAACTTTATATTTTTTCTTTTCACACCATCTAGTATACATTCTATATAACATTAAGGCCCAATCACAAGCTTCTGTTCCTCCTGCTCCTGAATGAATATCTAATATACAGTTATTTTTATCATACGGACCATTAAGAAGTAGTAGTAAATTTAATTCTTCCAGTTCTTTAGGAAGAGTCTCAATAGTATTTTCTATTTGCTGTTCAATATCTGCATCTGGTTCTAGTTCTATTAATTCTAGAAGTTCAAGGGAGTCTTTTACTTTATTTTTTATTTCTTCTACATTAGTTATTGTTTCTTTTTTACTAGAAATTTCACTAATTATAGAATCTTTTTTTGCTCTGTTACTCCAAAAATCTGGTGACTCTGTTTCTTTTTGAAGAGAAAGTAAGTCGGATTTTTTTTGTTCTATGTCAAAGTAACCTCCAATAGTTTTCTATTTCTTCTAAGTATTTATTTAATGTGCTTTTTGCTTCTTTTATTTCCATATTATACCTCTCTTATTATAATGTTTCTTTTTTTATTTTTTATACATTTTATATTCTAGCTATATGTTAACATATTTTTAGTTTTTTGTATAATAAAAATTATTATTGCATATATTATTAGTGAGGAAGGTTCACTATATAGTGTGAAGATCCTCTGTTAATAGATTGAGCCATTTTTGGCTCTCTTTTTTTGTGCCTTAAATCACAAAAAAAGGATTTTTACTCCTATTTTTGTTACTTGATGTACTTATTTTATTAATTTTTTATTTAAACAGTATGGTACTACTTCATTTTTTAAAGTATTAGATAGGATATCAGTACCATGTGTTGAATCATACCATAGGAAGTTTTCTATTTCATCACTTGTTGTTAGGCTGCCTTTTAGTTTTTCTTTAGATAAGAAAACATAGAAATGAATAGGCGTTTTACCATCACTAGTTGCGATTTCATCAAATTCCATAACTAGTTCAAGGGAATCTTCATTAAAGATAGCATTTGGTCCTAGTTCTTCATGGCATTCTCTAATAGCTGCTTCTAATGGGGTTTCTTTGTCTTCAACACGTCCACCAATCATTTGATAGGTTGGTCTTTTTCTTGGTTTATCAATTAATAGTTTTTCATCTTGAAAAAACATTGTTCCGACTACTTTCATATTATTCTCCTTCTCTCATAAGTTTCATTTTTTTAGTATACTCTTTAACACAGTCATCTAATTCGACAGTTCCATAGTCATGAATAGCATCTATTTGACCATTTAGACTACAATATGTAGGCCATGATGTAGCATCACAGGATAACTTTATAGAAAGATCAGCATTACATCTTTTACCTATATAATTATTAATAGTCATGGCAGAAAGTGGTGATATAGAATTGGTAATATCAAAAATAAGTCCAAAGTAAGAATCAAGCTCTAAAAGATTTTTTACTTTTGGTACTACAGATTCAGCTGTTATGAAAGGTATTAGTAAGTTATCAATAGATAAGTTTTCTTTGTCTTCTTGAAGATAACGTTCTCTATAGAAGTTCTTTGATTCAAGAAGTGCTCTTCTTAGTTCTTTGAGTCTTTTAATATTGGTTAGTTGTTCATGGTTTCTATTGCCAAATAAGCTAGTTATTCTAGTTACAAAATCCGCTTGGCTTTTTTCATCTAATTTTAGACCAGATGATAGTATTTTACTGATTATATTTTCAATAATGGTAAATTCTAGAAATTCTCCAGCAGCACTTATAGTTTCATAATCACTTTGCTTTTTATTTGGTTTAGAAAGAATATAGTCTTCCATATAAATGGCGATTGGTATATTACTGCTAGTTTTAACAGGGTATGATTCTTCGAGTTCTTGTAAGAACTGATGTCTTTCTTTGGTATTATACCCATATATAATTTGATGTCTACTTGTATCCATTATTTGTCTTTTTAAATATTCTTCCATAACCCACCTCTTTTTTAGTATATCATTATATTAAGGATAAAGGAACTCTTTTAGAGAGCTCCTTTGTAAGTATAGAGTTTTTTAGTAATTGGAGAGTAATCTACTTTTGATAAGTCTTTTTGCTTTTGTTCTGCTAAATACTTTGTTAAATACATTGATTGAACTAACATATGGAAGTCAGCTTCTACTTGATCTTTTGATGGAGAGGATATTACTATTATTCCATTATAATAAGGTTTTAATTCTTCTAACATCATTTTATCAAAGTCTGTTTCTCTATTAAAATAGATAGCATTACTACTATGAACAGTTGAGATAGTTGAACGACCATGACAATAAGAGTATTTATCATGGATGATTGGTAGACCTATGCCTGACTCTATCATAGTTGATTCTAAGTACTTTGATGATGTTTTAGTATCATAACCAGAAAATATTTCATAAATATCTGATTCTGTATCAAATGTAAATGTTGTTGGCTCGATCAGTTCTAGGATTCTATTTGCATTTCCATCTAAGTAATAGTCTAATAAAATACTTATAGGAATTATAGTAGCACCTAAAGAAATGAAACTTCTTTCCTTATCAATAGTCGTTTTGTATTCTAAGTATGTTACATCGGAATTATCAAATGAATTGTTTGATAATAGATATTTTTTTAAATCATTGGCAAATGATAAGTCAACTCCATAATTTTTTCCGCTATAACTACAAGAAATAACATTTTTAAAGCCAGATAAGTTTTGGTAAATAAAATCTCTTGGTTCACTATCAACTGTAATAATGTTGTTCTTTCTATTTATAACTTTACTACCAAAACAACTTACAACTCTTGATCCTCCTACGCCGGAGACAATTGTAGGTTTCTTCAGTTCTAATAAATTCTTTCTGATGAACTCTAAATCCGTTTTATCAAAAGCATCTTCTACTCTCCTCTTTAAATATTCAAAATTAATTTTCATGTTTTTTTCCATAAAAATACCTCCTCAAGTTCAATATAACTTAAGAGGAGGAAGTATTTCGTCTACTCATATTTTTCATCTAATAATTCATATTCTAAAATTCGTTTTAGTTCAAAATGTCTGATATCATGTTTCATTTCACAAAAAGCGGCACAATACCAACCATCTTGGAAAAGAAACATTTCGGCTGGATCAATTATTCTTTCATTTTCGCCTTTATTGTAGGAATAATAACGTATTCTTACTTTGCGTTTTTCTCTAATGGCGCGAGTTAATAAATTAAATTTCTTTTGAAGTTCGTCTTCTAATTTGAACTTCGAGGTATCTTGTTTACTTCCAATATAAATTCCTTTGATTTTGTTTTGTAAAGTTATGAGACTTTCTCTTTTTACTTCATCTGGTTCTTTTTCGATATATTGGTCTAATAACTTATAGTCATTTTCAGAAAAGCGGCGAATTGGAATCTTAACAGGTCTAGTTAGGACATAACCTCCATATGGTCCTAGAATTGAGTCAATATAAATTCCAGCTTTTTCTAGATCCTCTTTGTAGACTCTTATCATTCGTTCGGATACTTCGAGAATAGTTGAAAGTTCTTTAATACTATATTTACGCCCAGATTGTAATAATTCTAATAAAGTTATAACGTTTGATACTTTAGACATAATCTATTACTTAGTAACACTTTCTATATTTTGTAATTCAAAACGATATTTTTGTTTAATATCCGGATATTTTTCATGATCAACTTTACTTAAAAACATATCTTTTGGTCTTATCCACAATTCATTAGAACCATATAATGCTCTATAAATAACACATTCTTCTCCTGTTTCAGAATACCTGGCAGTATCGATTACCAAATAGTAGTTTCCTTTAAAATGTTTATAGATACCATTTATTTTTAATTTATTCATATTATCCCACCCTACTTAATTGTAGTATTATTTAGTGATTTTATTATTTTTTTCTTTTCTTGTATTTATTCCATTATTAACATTTTTATTTCGCATGGCATTATATATATTTTCTAGTTTAGGTACTTTCGGTGTCATGCCTAGAATTGCATCTTGTCTAACTTTTCCAAGGACTTGAACTATTTCATTTTCAGTTAAGCCTTTTTCTTTTAGTTCTGCTATATATTTTTCAATAACACTATCTGCTGTTTCCTGCTGCGCATTTATATCTTTAATTTTGTCTCTGGTTGAATATCTGATTTTGGTTAATTTTATATAATAATCTGAATTATTTTGTTTAGCATTCTTTAATTTTTCATCTTCTTCAGATATAACTAAGTCTTCTTGTCCTGCATAAAAAGCTTTTATTTTTTCTTCACTTTTTTCAACTAGGGTTGGAACCTTCCATTCATGACCGTATTTGTCTTGTAATCTACTTCTATTGGTGGGGTCATAAATATAATGTTTGTCATTATCATGAACAATGATGAAGGCGTGATTTTCAGAACCAATATTACTCCAAACCATTTCGCAATCATATCCCAATATAGTCAATAAGTTATTGGCAACAGCAGCCTTATGTGCACATACACCTCCATGTGATTTATATTCTTTAATTGAGTGTATATATTGTCCTCTTTTTGCAAGATTTTCTCTTACTTCTTGCACACCTGAATCCTTACCAACAAAATAATCATTAATAGTTTGTTGAATCAGATTTACATCGGTTCCAAGATTTTTAGCCGTATCACCTTTTTTATTGATAAAGTCTTTATATAGTTCATCATCATCAAAATAAAATCCATATTTTAAATCACTATACGGTTTAATTAGGGCACTTTTACCAAGAAAACCTTTACATCTAATCATTGGTTTATTTGGAATTGGATCATTTTTTATAACAATATCGCGGGCATTATTTTCTAATTCTTCTAATCTCTTGTTTAACTCCATATATATTTCTCCTATAGTGATATGAATATATCTTAATCATAACCTATCTTTAACTTAGTACTTATTTTATATAATAATCTAGCACTTATATTTTTATTATAACAAAAAAAGTCGTAATTGGCTTTTAATTTTGAGATTTATTTTTTTACTGTAATATAAATTTGAAAGTGCACAATGGTTGAGCAATTAATATTGTAATCATATATAATACCTTCTAAGCAATTTATTTGTCATTTAAAGAAGAAAAGTTAAAATGACAAAATATTGTCATTTCTCTTATGAAGAAAGAATTTGAAGCTAGATTGAATCAAAATAAGTGCATTTAAATAATTGCCAAGAAAATAAAAAAACTATTAAAATAAAAAAGATATTTATTTGTAATAATAAATATCTTACCAACAAATAAATTACCAAATATAGAAAACTTCAAACAGAATTATGCACTTTCCTTTTTATTTAATGCTTCATTATTCTATAAAAATTGAAGGTTTTTCATTTAAAGTACCTCTATAATAATTTGTCTGATACTTTTTGGGCCTTGTTAGACAATCATTTATTGGTATTAAGGTATAGTCTTTTAAAATTACATATTCATAAGTAAAAGTTAAAACCTCATTGTAATATTTGGTTAATAAATCTATTTTCATAGTAGTTGTCTTTTTACCAGATGTATCATAGTAGTCAACAATTTCATAAAAGCCTTTATCTGTTTTTAAGATTCGTTCGTTGTAGATGCGAATTATTTTTTCTCCTTCGTAATTTCCAGATATTTTTTCATAAGCTGTTGGAACAGTTACTTTATTTTGGAAATGATAATATTCTGGAATGATGTTATAGAGAATATTATCTTTTGCGTATAGGTTATTGGCCGTAAAATCATAAGCCATTTTTTTATCTAGATATTTTTCAGAATAGTTGTTGGTTGCTAAGGTTTTTAACTCGTAGGTAGCCTTTTCAAACATAGAATAGTCATCTATGGGATCATTATCAATATTATTATCATAAATAGAATATAGGGTATCTGTATAATCAATAAAGTTAATGTCAGCACCTGGGCTTGGTACTATATTCATTACCTTGATATTATTTGGAATGTCATAGGCCTTTTTATAACTAAGTTCTCCTGTTTTTAGTTTAGCTGGATTAAATATATAAGCAGTATTATTAGTTATAAAAGCATACTCTAGGAAGCTTGTGTTTTCATTTAATACTTCTCCAGAAATAAATTTTTTGTAAGTAGGTGTTTCTTTAGTTTGATTATTTTTTTCTAGTACTGCATCTACTAGTGTTTTTGGTTCCCTATTGTTATTTTTTGTTGATTTAGCATTGTTTTTTGGTAATAAAACTATGATTGCTACGGCAAGTAGTAAAATTATAACGACAAGTGATGCTATTGTTTTCTTATCTTTTGTGACTGGTTGTTTCTTATTTTTCATGGTTCACCTATTTTTCTATGTACCCATATACTTTTTCGGTATACATTTCATCAGATATGGACTTGTATCTTTCTCCTTTATAGTCATCAGTAAAACCATTGTAGGCTTTGTACACTTCATTTGTCTCAGTATCATATACTCTTTCATATCCTAAAGTTGCATCACTTTGCTTTTGACTCATTATATCATAACTTTTATTTCTGCTTTCCCAAGCATTCATATATGAATCAAACGATTTCTGTACACTGGCATTTAAAGCAAGCGCTTGTTTAGTTTGTGAATTGCCATCATCTATTGTTTGTTTTACATAACTATTAGAAAACTCAATTGAATTTATTGATTCTAATAGAATGTCTTTGTAATTAATAAACTCATTGTTTATCGCAGTTATAGACATAATATCATAAGCCATATAGTATAAAAAGTCTATGCCATTTTGATATTGATTACCAAAATTTACGATAGATGCTAGAAAAAGGCCTTCTCCTTCTTTACCTTTTTCAGATGTAAATGTTCCTCTTAAAACTTTACTATCTAAAGCATAGTTTTTCATTGAGGCAACAGATGCAAACTCTTCTACTTTTTTAAAGTTAGAGAATGTAGGAAATTTCATATTTGATAGAGTTGGCTCAATCGAAGTTAAATAATCAGCAATATCATTAAATGAAATATAAAAACTTTCAGTAGTTGGTTGTTCTAGAACTACTGCATTAGCAAAAACTTTGTATTGAGAACTATTTCCATTTAGTCTTGAATAATCTTGCCAAAAACTTTTTGCTGCCGCACTTTTCAATAATGGTTGAACTTTTAACATTAAAAATATTTGATTTGTTGTTTCATTTGGATCATATACTCTAATTGCATAATACATACCTGTGCCAGCTGATTCAATTACCCAGTTTTTTGGCTTTTTCATACTGAAAACATCATTTTTATATTCTTCTAATGTTATTTTACTTGCTTCTGTGTGTTTTATTTTTACTTTTGAATCTAGTTTTTGTTTGTTTAAAAAGGCAAATAGTAATATTACAATAACCAATATTAGTAAGACTATTATCTTTTTATTTTCTTTTATTTTTTTTAACATATTTTTACTCTCCTTATATATTGTTCTTACTAAGAGTATAAGATAATTAAGAGTTCTTTTGTAGTTTCTTTACTGAATAGTCAATGACAATTTGACAAGTTTGATATTTTTAACGTTGATTTATGTTATGTTATAATAGTTTATATATGGAAGTGATAATATGAAGTTTTGTGATGTATTGAATAAATATTTTAATTTAGTTGGATGTAGTTCAAAAGATTTAGCTATAGAAACTAATCTTTCAGAATCAATTATAAGTAGATATAAAAATGGGGGAAGAATCCCTAATAACACTAATTTAAAAAAGATAAGTAAGGCATTGGAAAAGTTATCCAATAAGAAATATAAAATGAATGATATTTATGAGGAATTTAATTGTGTAGTTGATAGTTCTAATATGGATTTTGAGATTGTTAGGATTAACTTAAACATATTAATTAACACGTTTAATATAAATGTACGAGAGCTTGCAAAAGCATTAAATTTTGATGCTTCATATTTATCTAGAATAAGAAGTGGTGAAAGAGTTCCTTCTAATAAGGAAGAGTTTGTTAATTCTCTCATTACTTTTATATTAAAAAAATATGATAGCAAACTATATAGTAATACTTTTAATGAGTTAATAGAAAATGAAATTACAGCTGAGAATTTGAAACAATGGGTTCTTACCAATAAGAATAATGAGGTTATAAAGATTGAGAAGTTCTTATACAACCTAGATGATTTTGATTTGAATCAATATATAAAGGCAATTAAGTTTGATAAGTTAAAGGTCCCTAATGTTCCTTTTTATAAATCTAAATGTAGAAACTATTATGGCGTTGAAGAAATGAAGACTGGAGAACTAGACTTTTTTAAGGCTACTGTTCTTTCTAAGAATAGAGAAGATATTTTTATGTGTAGTGATATGCCTATGGAGGATATGGCTAAGGATATTGAATTTGGAAAGAAATGGATGTTTGCTATTGCGATGTGCTTAAAGAAAGGGTTGCATTTAAATATTATTCATAATTTAGATAGACCCTTTAACGAAATGATGCTTGGCCTTGAAAGTTGGATACCTATTTATATGACTGGACAAATATCCCCATATTACTTAAAAAGCATTAATACTAATGTATATCATCATTTTAACTATGTATCAGGTGTTGTTGCTTTAACTGGTGAATGTATTGATGGTGCTCATAATAAGGGAAAATATTATTTAACAAACAATTCTAAAGAAGTAGGATATTATAGAGAAAAAAGTAAATTACTTTTAAAAAAGGCTAATTCACTTATGGATATTTATGATAATACTAATGAGAATGATTTTAAAAAGTTTAGAGATAAAGATAAAAAAATTATTGGTGATAGAAAAAGAATTTTAGCTAGTTTACCTCTTTTTACTATGAGCAATGATTTATTAAAAAGGATTCTTAAACATAATAATATCGAGGATGAAGATATCAAAAATATTTTAAATTATAAGGAATATATAACTAAAAATACTTTAGAAATACTAGAAAATAGTACAATTACTGATTTTATACAAAAGTTTGATAAATCTAGAGATTGTTATTTAGAGCTAGATGAAATGTTTTATAGATATAAAGTTAAATATGATTATGATGAGTATATTGAACATCTTAATATGACTAAGAAGATTGCTAGAGAAAATAAAAACTATAAACTTGAAATTGGTAAAAATAAAACTTTTAAAAATATTAGCATTAGTATTCTTGAGGATAAATATGTAATTATTTCTAAAAGTTTTAATCCTGTTATACATTTTGTTATCAGGCACCCTAAGCTAGTTTCAGCTATAAGTGAATTTAGGCCACCTGTTGTAGAAGATAAATAGTATAAATAAAAACTACTTAATGATAATTGGGCACATTAAGTAGTTTTTTTATTTTGTTTTGTCTAATATCCACTCTTGAAGATACTTTATTTTTGTGTGACAGTAAGAACATTCACCTTGAGTAATATCAATAGACGCTCCACAATTGTGACATTTGATTATATTTTCTCCCTCTTTTAGAGACTGAATATTATCAGTGTGATGTTTTAAAAGATAAGTATCTTTTATTATCCTTGAAGTTATTTTATTGTTTTTATAGTATACAACTCTTACTTCGGCAGTTATTTTGATGTATTGTTGATTGTTTTTAGTAAAATTATTAAAACTTAAGTAATCTATAATGTCATAATCTATTATATTATCTTTGGAATAATAATATTTTCTCAACTCATAATTTAAGTTGTTATAGAATTTCTTTTTATCTATCTTGGTGCTTTCCCAGAATTCTTCTTGCTTTTGATTTTCTTTTTCTTTATAGTTTCTTATTGGACTTAAAACTATATAGGCGTCTAAAATATAGAAAAAATAATATAATATTAGAGATAGTATTAGACCATAAATAAATATTTTTGATATATCAAAGCCGTTAAATGTTCTAGAAGTAGTTTTTATAAATATGTAACTTAAAATTAAACTTATTATAATATCTACTATTCCTGTTATTACTCTATAAGTATTACTCCTTAGTACTTGATCATAATGATATTTACTACCTAAATCCTTATTTGTATAGTCTATATTATAGTATGTTTGGCAGTAAGGACAGCCATCAATAAAATCTTTTAATTTAGAATGCATTCCACAATTTGGACAAGCATATTCTTTATTTTCCATATTTTTAGAAATAAATGTGTATTCAATTCTTGAGTCAAATAAGTTTTCTACATGAGATAATTTATCATTTAGATAATACTCTTTTTTACATCTAATACCATTTTTTATATCATCATTTTTAGTATTATCGGTGTTGCGTTCTAAAAGATCGTTACCAACAATATATTTTGTTTTAATATTTATTTTGTATTTATTTAGTTTTTTTATTTGATAATTATCAGAAATCAATGGCATATTATCACCTACCTATTATTGTTATTGTTGTTATTGTTGTTATTATTATTGTTATTATTTGATGATGATCCGCCACTAGAATACGAATGGGAAGATGGTTCATAATGGGGTATTACAGTAAATTGTTTTCTGTTAACGATAACTCCGTCTATATGACTAATAGTAACCGTTGGAATTGTTGTCGTTGTAGTTCTTCCTAAGTTTAAAAGAAGTTGATTCGTATTTCCTTGAATATTTCCTTTTTTATTTTTTTTTAAAAATTCATATATTTCTTCTAACTGTTCCATGGTTAGATTATAATATTTGGTTAATTCTATGCATTTCTTTTGAAGAATTAACTCATCATATGTTTCTGGTTCTCTATTCATTTTTATACTCCTTTTCTAGATAATAAAATTCTATATTTTGAAATGGTAAGTTTATTGCTTGAATATGATAATACGCATTATTTTTTTGCTTTAAGTAATGATAATCTCTTAATGAAGAAGTTGTAAAAAATATGTTATTAGGATTGTCTTTTGATAACTCTTTTTTATATTCAGCAATTAAACTAGTTATGTCATAAGCATAGTATTTCTCTTTATCAGATGGTCTATTATCTAAGACACATTTATATATTTGAGATGTTGCAATATGACTTTGTTTTGTCCTATTCTCATCTCCATAAGTAACTAGATTACCAGATAACAACATAATATATAAGGAATTGTTGTCTGGGTAATCACACTCTTCATTTATTAGTATTTTTTTCATATATATTGTTACTTTACTATTTTTGGTTATATAAATTATATCTCTTGATTTTTTTAGTATTTGGGATGATAGATGATATTCCTCGTCGTCAACTTTTAAAATGAAGACGTCTTCGGCATAAATATATTTAAGCTTTTGATCTTTTTTTATTAAGTCTATTAAACTTGGGTAGTCTGTTTTTTTACTTTCAGGAATATATTTTGTCGGATCAATGTTGCGCATTGTACTTACGTAGTGATAAACAAATTCTTCATTATACTCATCTTTTGAACAACCTCGATCTTTATACATTTGTTGTTGGAGAAGACAAGTATAACTTTTGTTAGTTTTATAGGTGTTTTTTACAAATGGGCAACCGGTTTTGCATAGATATAGGTAACCACATTTACTACATTCTTCGTTGAATGGTAATTTATTGTGATTTATAAATATCTTTGACTGTGCTGTTTGTAATATTTTTTCCACAGAATCTGTGTAAATGTTTCCATAGTAATAATCTCTATTTTTTTGCCCTCTTACGCAAGAATAAATGTCCCCATTTTTTTCTAGAAGAAAGAACTTTTCTCCACAGTTATCGCAATTTGTACAATATCCCGGACCAAATTCATCAAACCAAGGTCCATTTACACCTGTATCTAAGTCACTGCCATCAAATTCTTGATGCATACGATTATAAAATTCTACTTGTTCTTCTTCTGTAATATGATGAAGAATGCCATTTGAGTTATAATCAAAACCAATCATAAAATTGAAGTCATTCATATCTAAGCAAGTATTTTTATGAAGATATTTAATGTCTTTTATAATTTCATCTATATATTTATAGTGTTCTTTAAAGATTGTTGCGGATACTTTCTTTTTATTAGGTATATCTTTTAATAAGTCAATGTTTTTTAAAACTCTTTCTAGGGTTTTTTTGTTTCCTTTTGTAATACGATATTTGTCATGTAAAGATAATGGTAGGTCTAGACTCCCTGATATTGAGACATTGAACTTTTTTATTGTATCTATATGTTTTTCTAAATCATATAAATTTGTTTTTATATGTGGAGTACCTATTTTAAAACCTCCACTTGATATTATTTCTTTATTTTTTAGATAATATTCTGAAATAAATTTAATAATATCATGAAAAGTGTTTTTATCAAGTGTTGTTACTTCTCCACCATGGAGAGATATATTAAATGGTATAACATTGGACTCTTTAAATTTTGATATGGCATACTCTAATGTTTCTAAAGCTTGGTAAGTAGTTTTTTCATCTTTTGTATTTTCTTCTAAGTAACAATATTTACAACACATGTTGCAAGCCATTGTTGGTACATATAATAAATGTATGTATTTTATATTCTGTTCCATATTCACTCCTAATTATAGCTTATATTTATTCCTACTTTTCCATATGCAGAGCAACTGGTTATTTCAAGATAATAATTTTCAACTACTAGTTTTTCTCTTTCTTGATTGGTAAAAATTAAATTCCTATTTAATCCTCCTGTAATACTTACATTAACTTCCCAGTTGTCATAACTAACATAATTTACGTTATTAACCTTAATATAAATAGTTCCATAATCTTTTGTTTCTATTACTGATTGTGGATCTTCTGATGTGACATAAATAAATTTTGTTTTTTCTCCATATCCAAAGTAATTAATGCTAGTAGGACTTTCTTTGAATGCTCTAAAATTTACGTAAGTTTCTTTAGGTATGGTTATTGAATATAATTTGTCACATTTTCTAAAGGCAGAAGAACCAATCTCTTTTAATTGACTTTTCTCGGTAAATATTACTTTACTTAGTGATGTGTTTCCATAAAATGCATGCCCACCAATTCTTGTTACTTTATCAGGAATAGTAATTTCTTTTAACGAGGTGCATTCTTCAAAGGAGTTTCCTCTTATTTCTGTGAGATTTTCAGATAATTTTATAGTTTCTAATGAATGGGCATTTTTAAATACTTCTCCACCCATAGTAGTTAGGGTATCAGGAAGGATTATAGAAGTTATTGACACACAATTGTAAAATGCTCCTCCACCTAGATATTCAAGTTTTTGTGGGATGTTAACTTTCTTTAAAAAAATATCATTTTTGAAGGCTTGACCTCTTATTTCAGTTATAGTTTCTGGTAATTTTACTTCTTGCAAAAGTGGCATATTTGAAAATGTATTACCACGTAAACTTATAACTGGTTGACCATTATAAGTAGCTGGTATCTCTGCTGTTTTAAAATTAGTTATACCAAAAGCATAAAATCTTACACCATACCCTTTTTCCATTTTTTCATATAATATTACTGGTGATCTAAATATAATTAATGGTAGGACAATAGACGCTACAATTCCACAAATAATTGCTTTTTTCTTGTTATCTTCCACAAGACTTTCTTTGGCAGACATTACTATGTTATAGATTTTTTCATCTGGTCTTGATTTAACTTCTTTTTTTAAATACCTTATAATATTATACTTTTTAGTTTGTGTTACCAAAATCAGAAGGATAATAGCGCCTATTATATAAGTTAATATTGGAAAATGAAAAAATATCATACAAACATAGGCAAATAGTAAGGCACATAAAATTGAGCAGAATATTGTTTTCTTTTTTAACAGTTCACGAGGTAACATCTTTGTACTTTGATTCATCTTAGCATTATTTAGGGCTTTTTTTATAAATGTTTCTAATAGTTCTTTATCATTTTGCAAAAACATTTGATCAAAATCAGTCGTCCTAACATAAGTTTGAGTTATTGTTCCAGAAGATGTTTTTGTTTCTTCCTGACTAGTAGCTATTTTTTCTCCACAAGATGCACAATATTTTTCGCCAGGTTTTATTATATTTCCACATTTTGGACATTTTTGTTCTTCTTTAGATTGTTCTTGTACTGTGGCTGGTGTTATTTTAGCTCTTTTTGCTGTTACTATTCCAAATATTGGCACAACTATGAATGCTCCTATAAATACTGATATAAAATCAAAAATAGCAATACTTGTAGATAAGAAAATATCGGCAAATAATAGGAAGATACCTCTAGTTATAAACATTTTTAAAAATGTTTTTTTTATGTTTTGTGGATTGTCATTGATTATAGTTGCTAGGGGATATAAGACAAAGGCGGACATGTGAATTGTTACAAATAACTCCATGAATATAGCCCATCCTATTGGTAATGTTTCTACATTATTTCCTGCTAATAATAAAATATCTATTATTCCTACAATAATAAATAAAACTGTGACAATTTTCTTTTTAGTACTCTCACTCATAAACTCAACCTTCTCTTTAATTATACTTCTACAATTATATTAACATACTTTAACGAAAGTTCATAGTAGATAAAAGACATATCATTAGTCAGATATGTCTTTTTCTTTAATATTTTGTTTTAAAAATTTACTTAGGGCTTTATTTCCCTTATCACTTAGATGCTTGCCATCGGCCATAAAATACTCTGGATGTTTTTTTAATTTTTTTGTAAAATCTAAGACTACTAAGTTTGAGTGATTTTTCTTAGATAAATTAGTAACTGATGAATTGGTTGCTACTATGTATATTTCATTATCTTTACATAGTTCTAATATTTTTTCATATTCTGTTGTTTTTATATTTGGAGTATTATCAAAAGCTAAAACTATCTTATTAGTAAGTGTATTATTTTTTAGGGCAGTATCTATTTCATTTTTTAAAGATTTATATGTAAAGTCTTTATTTATTATGAAAGCTGCAGTCGTAAAATCTTTTTCTATATATTCAAATGAATTTAATAATAAAGTGTTTCCATAAAAACTTATTTTGCTTTTTTCCTGTTGTTCGTGTTCAGAAATAATTGTTTTTTTCTTTTCATTGTACTCGTTTAAATATTCTTGATAAATGGCATCATATATTGCCTTAGTGTAGGCTACTCTTCCAGTTGGTGTTAAATGAATTCCATCCGCATAAAAATACTCAGAATGGCCACTTGAGATGCTAGCCCAATCAATAAGATGAAGATTTGAATATTCTTTTGAAATGTTATATAAGTTAGTATTTGCAGTTTCGTTATTGGTCGTGTTTAACCAAAATACTTGGCGTTTGTCAGCTATTAGCATTATTTCCGTTTTGCACGACCTTGAACAATCTCCATTAGCACCTAGATTTAAAATTATCGGATTACCTAACATACTTTTTTCTGTTAATTCTTTTAATATCGGAGCTACTTTCCAAGCAGTGCGTGAAACTTTAGCATCAAAATATCCGTTTGGAAATTGTGTCTGTAAGTTTGAAACAGCACCCAACATTACAGAATCTCCTACGCCTACTACAGGTAAATTTGATACTACCTCATTTAGTTTATTTTCGTCCTCTGCTAGATTTTCTAATTGTTTAGTCCAATCTTCTTGTTCCTGTTTTAACTGAATCGTATATTTTTCTTTAGACTCTTTAATCATCTTTTCATTTTGAACTAATTGTTCTTTTAACTTTTTCATTTCTAAGGTATGATCTTTTGCTAAATAGTATTGATAAGCTCCATAGAATGATACTATAAGAAGACTTGCAAGTAATAAATATTTAAATGCTTTAAATTTTTTAGTTTTTGTTAGAGCAAAGTGAATAATGTATGATGTTAGGATAGTTACTAGTATTATTACCACTAGTTTGCATTGTGGTTGCAGTTTTATATATTGAAATATAAATATTATAGGATATTGTGTTAGATATATTTCATAACTAATATTTGATAGTGACTTTAGTATTTTTTCGACTAAGTTAAGATTATTTGTACTTGTTACTGTTGCATAGTCTATTATTCTACAGGTAATAATTGTTGTTACTACCATACTTAGGGCAAAGTATGGAGAATTTGAATCTATTAGGATAAATAATATTGATAGTAATATTAAATAAAAAGTATAAACTATATTTTTATAGGGTTTTTCTTTAAACTTATTTGGTAATAATGATTTGTAATAATTATGAAAGAAAGCTAGAGTTAAACCAAATAGTAAAGAAAATAGTCTTGTAAATGTATCGTAATAAGTAACCATCATATTTTGAGTTAGACTCATTTTATAAAAATAGATAGTTGAGATAATTGTTGCTGAGGCTGTTATTATACAAGGTATGGACTTAGAAACTTTGTCTCCTAATTTTCTTAATGGAACAAAGATAAGTGGAAAAACCAAGTCAAATTGAAGTAAAATTGCTATATACCAAAGATGCATAAATGGGGAATTTATATGTCTTGCAAAATAATCTAGATTAGCATTTAGTTGCCAAAAATTGTTATAGCCTAATAGTACTGATGTTGTTTCTGGCTTTAAATTAAACCAACTTATATTTGGAAATAGTGATATAACAGCAAGAGATGCAAATACAACTATTACTAATGGTATGTATATTTTTACTAAACGTTTTAAATAATAGTCCTTAATTGAAAACGTATCTTTTTTAAATTCTGAAATACACGATAAATAACTTGTTAATACAAAGAATGTACAAACTGCTAAGTATCCTCCTTTTAATATGTTTAAGTGGTAAAGAAGAATTGCTGTACAGGATAAAAACCTTAGTATATCTAGATTTTTATAGTATTTTTGTTTTGATATTCTTTTTTTCATTGTCTTTCCTCCTTGTACTACTCTCATTACTAAATTATATCACTTATTATATTTTTTAAGAAGATTAAAAAAGAAAGTTGTGTGTCTTTCTTTGTCTTTTTTGAATAATTATTATAAATATCCACAAGAGTTGTTGATAGTGTATTTTATTATCTTGTGTTTTCCACAAAAACTGTGAATTATATATTTTAAATTTAGGGTTATTAGCTTTATTTTTTTATTTTTCCACAAGACTAGTGGATATTTTTATTTTGCGAGTATAAATCTAGTTATCTATTTTCATTGTATAAGCAATATTCCTAACTTTCATTCCTAATTTTTCGTATAACTTAATTGCTTTTTCATTTTCTTCATTTACGGTTAATCTTACATCTGTACAATTATTTTCCTTGGCATATTCTAAAGCTTTTTTCATTAGTGCTGTACCAATTCCTTTATTTCTTAGAGTATCATCGACTATTAAAGCTGATAATTCTAATTGTTTTCTGTAATTATAACCATTTTTATGATCCTCGCGTATTGGGCCTAAAATTATATAGCCTAATACTTTTTCAGCCTCTTTAGCGACAAACATTTTTTTGTTTGTGATCATTTCTTGTAATTCTTCTTTTGATATAACCTCATCAGTATGAATAAAAATATCCGGTCTCCATTCTACATGATACTCATGCAATTTAATAGCAAGTTCATTTATTCTTTTATGATCTGATAATTTTGGTAATTCAATTTTCATTAATTTTTCCTTCTTTGTAAATAATTTTTCTTTATTATAACATATTATTTTACTCTTCTTTTTATAATATCATCTTTTTCTAATTTTCCTATTAGCAATGAAGATAATTTATTATGCTTTAAATAATTATTATTTACTTGTTTTTCATCAAAGTTTGCATAACAGTATTTACAAAAGTGCTTACATGAATTATAAACGCCTACATCTACCATTTGAACACAATTACATTTTCTTTCTTTTCTAGCAACCCAGCTTTTATATGTTTTTCCAGTTAGTTTATAAGCCGACTCATGAGATAGACATTCTCCTTTTATAAAACCATATTCAGTTAAGTTTCTTTCTTCAAAACAAGTTTGAACTGTCATGTTATTTTCTTTGGCAATTTTACTAAAGTTAGTACCAATTACTCGGTAATCATCTTCAGTAAAGGCACGATAGTTAAGTAACTTTTCATTTTTTCTTACATTTTTATAATCATCAATAAAAGACACTATTATCTTGTTAACAGAACCGTTCAACAATGAACACAACCTTTTAAATGCTTTCACATGATATTCTGGAGTGTATTTGTCACTTAATAATATTGGATCATATCTAATTATTAGGTTTTCTATTCCTACTATTTTAGATATCTCTTTTACTGAATCAATTATTTTTCTTTTTGAAGGAACATTTGGTTCAATTTCTTTTTTGTACGGAGTTATAGTTACATGAAAAATAATAGGTTTATTTATTTCAGCTAGTCTTTTTATTATTGGCATGGGATTTTTGGTACAAAATAGAATTAAGTCAACATCTTCAAAGTATATTCTGCTAACTAATTTTTGGTTAAAGGGATTTCTAACGTCGATAAACCCTTCTTTATATCTATTCATGAACCACTCTGAATAAAATGCTACTACATCAGTTCTTCCAGATACATTTAAAATCATGTTACACCTCCAAATATTTTTATAGTAATACCATTTCAGGTAGAGAAGGTTTTTGTGTTTTTTATAGTTTTATATTTGTTTTTGCGCTACATTTTTTAGAATGTATTTGTGTATCATTATGTCTTTTTTGTGCTTTTATACATTTAATTTTCTTTATCTGTATCTATTACAATTAGCGGTACATATATCTCATCGTCTGTATATCCTGCATGTTGTGATTTTAAAACTTCACCACCATTATATAGTAAAGTTTTATCGGTTTTGGCTATTGCTAAAAAATCTCCCAATATATCTCTATAGACTTCATTTTCTTCTCCATCTCCAAAAAGCCTAGAATCAATTACTTCTTGCATTTTATATAAATCAAAATCGTCTTTAAAATGCTTATTAAATATTGTTGGGAATACTTCTTTATGGTTGTCTTTGATAAAAAAGTTAACCGCTCTAGGTTCAAGTGAGGTATTTCTTTCTAAACACTCTACTATGTCAGGATAATCTTTTAACATTACATTTTCTACGTTTTTGTGTCCGTGATCAGCTACAACAAAAATTATTGTGTCTTTTAGTTTTTTGCTTAGTTCTTCTACTTTTTTATTTATGTCTTTAATTATGTCTTTTACTTTTTCTGTATCACAGCCAAGTTCATGCATTGTATGATCTGGATCTTCATCATAGGCATAAATATATTTTTTACCAGGTTCATTACATAATGATTCTATTTTGTTAAACATATCATCAATATTACTGTATGAATTTGGTCCAAACGGAAATAGTATATGTCCTGTATCAATACCCTTTTCATTTATTTCTTCCATAATTGACTTTCTAATCATATGTTTCTTATTATATTCACAAGCTTCTAATAATGGTTTGTGTTCAATATCTTCTTTTTCTGAATGAAAAAAAGTTGTGATGGTTTTATCTATATCTTTGTAGTACATATCCCATCCTAGCATGGCTGTTTCAACAGGATTTAGTCCTGTCATCATAGAAGTAGTTGCTGCTACTGTTGTAGCTGGAAAGACTGTTGTTATTGGTTTAAGACGATGTTTTATTAGGAAATCATCTTTGTTTAAAACTCTATCCATGATATTTGAACCCATACCATCACATAGTATAGTTACCACATTTTTAGGCTTCTTTTCCTCTAATATTTTGTCTATATACTCAAGGGTATTATGCTTATACTCTAAATTAAAGTATTTTCTTATTGAACAAGCTAAGTTTGTTAAACATTCATTGTAATTATTTTTTACTACCATAATTATCTTTCTCCTTATTTTCAATTTGTTTCTAGTCTAATAGTCTACTTAAGTTTTATTTCTTCTTCATGTTCTTCATCATTCTTTATTTTATCAATTAATTTCTTTGGCATTTTGCGAGGACCTCTTACTGCTCGTAAATCATATTCTTTTATTTTCTTGAATGTATATTTATCTCTATCATATTCTTTTAATATTTTTAGAATCATTGTTTTATTACTTGAATAATTGTTTTCTATATCTTTTTCTAATACTTCTGTTTTATAAATAATTGCTGATACCGGAGAACCTATATAAATGTATACATTATCACCTACGTTTATATTTTTAGGTTGTTTCCACTCTACTGTTTTTCTATTCCTCATATATCCAAATATATCAAAGTAGTTAGGATTTGCAGGTAATAACCATTCTTTGGTATCCACTGTATAATTATAACTTTCATCTATTAATTCCATTATTTTTTCATCTTTTACTGTGTCATCTAAAATAATACTTATCCATGTTTTTTTATTCATATGGAATGCCCTAAAGAAGCCGTCTTCATTGATTAAGTTATCTATTTTACTAGGATTTAGTTTTATATTCATTATATCAACTTTACCATCTTTTTTATAAAACTTTTTATAATCAATATTCATGATGATACCGTACCATTTTTTATTATTTTTATTTCTAAATACGCCTGTTGTATCTTCATTAAATATGAATTCTGGGGAATCAAAATATTTTTTTAATATTAAATCAGTAATTCTATTTGATTGATTA